>WNGJ01015776.1_pt1 | contig 14621 bp, 16 predicted proteins | sample 5400611 | NCBI WGS metagenome assembly WNGJ01 (sample SAMN13153375, study PRJNA577476) | soil metagenome | isolation source: 40 cm soil or saprolite under Garry oak tree replicate 1 | place: USA:California | collected 2016-06-15
CTATTTCGGGGGCTGAAGCTTCGTTTGAAAAGAGCAACGCCCCGAGGCAGTTCGGCCAAGGGTAGGCAGAGAAGTCGAGCTGGATCGCGTCGCCGGTAACAAGCCGGTCATGCGGTCGGTGCTTTTTTGTCAAGGGATAGAGAATCGATGGACAAGATACCGATGACGGCGGCGGGCTATTCCGTTCTGGAAAACGAACTCAAGCATCGCCAGCAGGTTGAGCGTCCGCGTATCATTCAGCAGATCACCGACGCGCGCACGCACGGCGACCTGTCGGAGAACGCTGAATACCATGCCGCGAAAGAACAACAATCGCTCAACGAGGGCCGCATCGCGGAGCTGGAGGATAAGCTCGCGCGCGCGGAAGTCATCGATGTTTCGAAGCTGTCCGGAGACACTGTGAAATTTGGCGCGACTGTCACTTTGATCGACGAGGACACCGATAAGAAGGCGGTCTGGCAGATCGTTGGCGAACCTGAGGCCGACGCGAGGGCAGGCAAGATCTCGATCGCCTCGCCGCTCGCCCGCGCGCTGGTCGGCAAGAAGAAAGGCGCCAATGTCGAGGTCGTCACGCCCGGTGGCGCCAAGGCCTATGAGGTCGTGAAGGTGGAGTGGCGATAAGCTCGTTCGGCTGGTCGCTCTGTGGCCTGGATGCGCCGAGTTGCTCCAAAATTCGTTCAGCACCTGTAGCCCGCATTGAGCGAAGCGAAATGCGGGGACGGTCTATCCCGGATTTCGCTCCGCTCAATCCGGGCTACAGCGCTCCACTGAATGCTGGACTACGTGGGCGCTGAGCGCAGCACCTCGAACGGAACCATGGGAAGATCCTTGGAGTTGCGCAAGGTCAGCGAAGTCTTGACATTGAGGACCTGCGGGGCGGCGGTCAGATCGGTCACGAAAGTCTGAAACCGGGAAAGACTCGGCGCCACACATTTAAGGACGAAATCGATTTCGCCTGACAACATCCAGCATTCGCGCACCAGCGGCTCGCGGCGCACGAAGGCCTCGAAGGCCTGGAGGTCGGCTTCCGCCTGACTTGCCAGATGTACCATTGCAAACGCCGTTACCTCGCAGCCGAGGGCCTTCTCATCAAGCAACGCTCGATATCCCTTGATGTAGCCGGCCTCCTCAAGACTGCGAACGCGGCGCAGGCACGGCGGCGCCGAGATGCCGACCCGCCGGGCCAGCTCCACGTTGGTGATTCGGCCGTCATGCTGCAGTTCGCGCAGGATATTGCGGTCGATGGTGTCCAGGCGTCGCATACTTTTGTTTACAACGGAAACAAGCTTTGCGAAACATTATTGCGCGGCAGCCTCATAGCCCGGATGGAGCCACCGGGTCCGGCCTCCGGCCGGCCAGATGGTAAACTCAGCGTAATCCGGGGTCAGCCTGTCCCGGATTACGCGCTCCATCCGGGCTACAGGCTTCGTTTTCATTACGCGCAGGTTTTCTGGCATGGAATTAGGTTTGCGTTTCTTGCATAGCTCTGGCAAAGCACCTACATAGGTGGTGAGCGCGACGCGCTGTCTGCCCCTGAAGCGCGGTGTGGCGACAGAACTCAACGAGAAATGCATGTCGAGGATTGACGCCAAGGTTGTCATTATCGGCTCGGGAGCGGCTGGCTGCACGGCCGCCATCTATGCAGCGCGGGCGATGCTTGAACCTGTCATGATCCGCGGGGTTCAGCCGGGCGGCCAGCTTACCATCACCACCGATGTAGAAAACTATCCCGGATTCGCCGACGTGATCCAGGGCCCGTGGCTGATGGAGCAGATGGAGAAGCAGGCTACCCAAGTGGGCGCCAGGCTGGTGTCCGATCACGTCAACAAGGTGGAGCTCGGACGCCGGCCGTTCCGGATCTCGTGCGATTCCGGAGACATCTATATGGCCGAGTCGCTCGTGATTGCGACCGGCGCCCAGGCGCGCTGGCTCGACCTCCCGTCCGAGCAGGCGTTTCGCGGCCATGGCGTTTCCGCTTGCGCGACCTGCGACGGCTTTTTCTACAGAGGCAAGGACGTAATCGTCGTCGGCGGCGGCAACACCGCCGTCGAAGAAGCGCTGTTCCTTACCAATTTCGCCAACAAGGTGACGGTGATCCATCGCCGCGATGCGTTTCGGGCGGAGCGGATTCTGCAGGAGCGCCTGTTCAGGCACGAGAAGATCGAGGTGATCTGGAACAGCGTGCTGGAGGACGTGCGGGGCGACGAAAGCCCGCGCAAGGTCTCGGGTGCAGCAATCCGCAATGTCAAGACCAACGCGGTCACCGAGATCCGCGCGGACGGCATTTTCATCGCCATTGGGCATTCGCCGGCGAGCGAACTGTTTGCCGGTCAGGTCCACTTGAAACCCAGTGGCTACATCAAGACGGCGCCGTACTCGACCGCGACATCGGTGCCGGGAGTGTTCGCGGCTGGAGACGTGACCGACGACGTGTACCGTCAGGCCGTCACGGCCGCCGGAATGGGCTGCATGGCGGCCTTGGAGGCGGAGCGATTTCTCGCTGCTCACAAGGTGGAAAGCGTCGCAGCTGAATGAACCGCAGATTCCTCGGAAAAGGAATCTCATCGCAAATCCGGAATGCGGGATTCCGGGACGCCCCTTCCCTACCCTCCCCTGCTTGCGGGGGAGGGTAGGGCGGGGGCCAAACAGAGGGAATTCGCGCGGGCGATTTCGATCGATCATGGACTGGGACAAGCTCAAGGTGTTTCACGCCGCCGCCGAGGCCGGCAGCTTCACGCATGCAGGGGAGCAGCTCGGCCTCTCCCAGTCGGCGGTCTCGCGTCAGGTGAGCGCGCTGGAGCAGGAGCTCACGGTCGCGCTGTTCCACCGCCATGCGCGCGGCCTGATCCTGACCGAGCAGGGCGAGCTTCTCTACCGTACCGCGCACGAAGTGTTTATGAAGCTCGAATCGGCACGCGCCAAACTGACCGACAGCCGGGAGCGCCCGAACGGCGATCTCAAGATCACCACCACGGTCGGCATCGGGGTGCACTGGCTGACGCCGCGGCTCGGCGAGTTCGGCGACCTTTATCCGGACATTCGCATCACCTTGATCACCACCGACGAGGAACTCGATCTCGCGATGCGAGAGGCCGACGTCGCCATCCGCCTGCGGCAGCCGACCCAGCCCGACCTGATCCGGCGCAAGCTGTTCTCGGTGCACTTCCACGCCTTTGCGTCCCCGGAGTATCTCAAGCGCATGGGCACGCCGCACTCCCATGAGGATCTCGACAAGCATCATCTGCTCGTCATGGGAGGCCATGTACCGCAATACCTGCAGAACACGCGCTGGCTGGTGGACGTCGCCCGCAACGGCAAGGGTCCGCGCAGCCCTCACCTCGTCATCAACAACATCATCGGCATCCTGCGCGCCTGTCAGGCCGGGCTCGGCATTGCCATGTTGCCTGACTACATCGTCGAAGAAGACGGCGGCCTGGTGCAGTTGTTCGGCGAAACGGAAACCATCGCGCTCGACGCTTATTTCGTCTACCCGGAGGAACTCAAATCGGTGGCCCGGGTGCAGGCGTTCCGCGACTTCCTGGTCAGCAAGGCTCAGCGCTGGAACTATTGACAACATGAGCGCCCGCGTGGATGCAAGTGCCGCGACGGTGCACTGGGGCTATCTCGACGCGACCCTCGCGCCGGCTGTGGCAATCGACAGCGGAGAGGTGGTGACGATTTCGACCGTGTCGGGGCCGCCCGACGTACTGCCGCCACCGCCTGCGATCGTGCCGCGGGCGCTGCACGACATCCACGCCGCCAAAACGCGGCGGATGCTTCCCGGGCATATGTGCACCGGACCGGTCGCGGTGCGGGGCGCCAGGCCCGGACAAGTCCTGCAAGTCGATATCGAGGATATCGCGCTCCACTACGATTGGGGCTACGTCGGCTGTCGCCCGCTCAGGGGCGCATTGCCGTATGACTTTGCGGAGCCCCACACGATCCATGTATCGCTGGAGCGCAATCGCATGGTGGGCCGGTTGCCATGGGGCACCGAAATCCCGCTGCGCCCGTTCTTCGGGGTCATGGCCAACGCGCCGCCGCGCGCCTGGGGCACGGTGTCCAGCATCCAGCCGCGCCAGTTCGGCGGCAACATGGACAATAAGGAACTCGTCGCCGGCACCACGCTCTATCTGCCGGTGTTCGTTGACAATGCGCTGTTCTCGGTCGGCGACGGCCACGGCGCCCAGGGCGACGGCGAAGTCTGCGTCAATGCCATCGAGACTGGCCTGATTGGCCGCTTCCGCCTCACCGTGCGCGACGACATGAAGCTCGTATGGCCCATGGCCGAGACCCCGACGCATGTCATCACCATGGCATTCGATCCCGATCTCGACGATTGCGTTGTGGTGGCGCTGCGAGCGATGCTCGACGTGATCGAAGCCCGCACCACGCTCAAGCGCCACGAGGCCTACATGCTGGCGAGCCTCGCCGCCGACCTGCGGATCACTCAGGTGGTAAACGAGCACAAGGGCGTGCACGTGATGCTGGAGAAATGCTATCTGCAGCCGGCGCGGTGAGAAGCCGGGTCCGACGGGACGCCCGCGGGCTTTATCCGTGGCGGCGCAACCAGGGACAGTGGTCCATGAAGCACGGACAAGAGCCAAATACCGCATGCGGCCGATTACCGATACCGCATGAACGATAGCAAATGGCCAATACCCTCTACGATACCTTGGAGGTGATACCTACCGCGAGCGCGGAGACCATCCATGCCGCGTACCGCAGCCTGATCAGCCGGTATCATCCTGATAAAGTGACGGGGCTCGGACCAGAGCTTCAAGCGGTTGCCAACGCGCGCACGAAAGAAATCAATCACGCCTACAACATACTTCGTGATCCAGACCGCAGAGCAAGCTATGACGAGGAACTGCGCGAGGTGGAGAGCCCGTCGTTCCTCGAGCAGGACGCTGCCGCTGTGCAAAGCACTTTCGCTTCCCGGCCCGACCTGCGTGCCCCACCCGACCTGCGTGCCCCGCCCGACCTGCGTGCCTCGCCCGATCTGCGTGCCTCGCCCGATCTCCGCGCCCCGCGCGACCTCCATGAGCCGTGGGGCCGTCGCCTCCGGGCCACTCTCCTTGCCGCCCTAGCCGGAATTGCGGCATTGTTGACGCTGCCGTACGCGGCGAACGTCATATTTGGCATCGTCGATTTTTTCGTGACGGGGCACGCCAGACATTTTCAAAGCTTTGTAAATTCCATAGATACAAACGTCCATTATTCAGAAGCCCCATATCTGCTGGTCTTGTGGGGATGGCTGTTCGCCAATTATCTGTTTGGATTGATCTCGTATCGCCTTGGTGTGGGCGTCGGTCAAGGGATCGCCAGGGGTTTTGGCGAACCGTCCGCTGGGACGAACAGCCGTCTTCTGTTGTTTCTGGCGTTCGTCTGCGTCATCGCCGGCAGCGAATTGTTGTCTTCCGCTCATACAATGCCCAACATTTTAGCCGATATGTTTGTTCTTGCTGGCGCATACTGGGCGGAACGAGGGATCACTTAGAGCGTATTTGCTTCTCACGAAGGAAAATGCTCGGCGTGCCAATCGGCCTCGAGGTCTGGGTTGATCTTGCCGTCGATGACGAAAACGCCGGGCGCCCCTTCGCTCACCCATGCCCTTACCTCATCAAGATCGGAAAGCGTTCTGACCGTCGCGGCACGGGCGCCGTAACCGCGTGCAATGGCTGCGAAATCCGTATCCGGGAACTGGACGATGTCGATTGCATATCCCTGACGCCGGAAGTAGTGCACCTCGGCGGCGTAGGAGCTGTCGTTGTAGATGAGAATGCAAAGCCGGAGCTTGAGGCGCAGCGCCGTTTCGAGGTCCGCAATCGACATCATGAAGCCGCCATCACCCGCGCCGAGCACCGCGAGCTTGCCCGGATTGGCAAGGGCCAAACCGATGGCCGAAGCGAGGCCAAGGCCAACCGACTGGAAAGAATGACTGAGACACGAGGCGCGCGGGCTTCCTACGCGCAGATAGCGCGGGACCCAACCACAGAAATGGCCGGAATCGGAGGCCACGACGCGATCTGTCGGCAGGACCGCATCAACCGCCTTGCTCAGCGTTCTCGGATCGATGAACCGCCCGCTCGATTCATCGCCATGAGGGCTGTGATGATTATCGCCACAACAGATGCGCGCCCGCATGGTTTCGGTTCGGCGGCCTGGTCGCGGTTTCGACACGCCGATTCGCCCGAGTGCGGTCAATAGGGCTTCCGCGGTCGCCTTCGCGTCGCCCTGCACGGCATGCCGGATCGGCATGTGGTAACCGAGGCTGGATGCCTCGATGTCGATCTGGGCGACGATCGCGCCAGGCGCAATAAGCTTGCCGCGCTTGGTGGTCCATTGCGTGAAGCTCGCACCGAACCCCGCAATGAGGTCGCTCTCTCTGATAAGTTCATCCGCGACTGGCGACGAGAAGCCGCCGGCGAGGCCAAGCGACCAGGGGCTTCCAGCGAACAGCCCGTGGCCGCACACCGTGGTCGCCAGCAAGGCGCCGGTGCGCTCGGCGAGCGCAACCAGTGCCGGCTCGGCGCTCGATATCACGGCGCCGCGCCCGGCAAGTATGAGCGGGCGCTCGGCACGCGCCATCGCCTCCGCGAGCCGCCCGACGGCGTCCGGATCGGGATGCAAACGGCCTGGCGCCGGCGGCAGTTCGAGCGGCTCGCTGTCGCCGAGGAGATCAGCGTCCTGCACATCGGTCGGCAAGCTGAGCACGACGGTCTGACGGTCGCGCAAGGCGCAATTGACGGCGCGCATCGTATCCTGCCGTGCCGAGCGCGGGGTGTAGATGCGTTCCGGCACGGCCCCGACCGAGCGCACGAGCCCCGCCTGATCCATGTAGAAGTTCGACTTCACGCCGCCGGTCGGCACGTCTCCGGCCAGCACCAGAAGCGGAGTGCGGCTTTTCGCTGCTTCTGCGATCCCAGTGATGGCATTGGTCAATCCCGGCCCGGAATGGACGCTGACCAGCGTCAGTTCGCCGGTCGCCTTTGCATAGGCGTCGGCCATGCTGGCTGCGTTGCCTTCATGCCGCGCCGAAATCAGCTCGACGCCGGCGCCGACCAGCGCCTGCGAAATCTTAAAGTTGGCGGTACCTAAGAGACCGAAGCATCGGCGCGCCCCGAACGCGGCAAGGTCCCTTGCGATGGCAGCTGCCACCGCCGTATTCCGCTTCATGGGGTCTACCTGATCCGTTCCAATATGCTCACGTAATTGGCGACTGCGGCGCCGCCCATATTGTAAATCCCGCCGAGCCGCGCGTCCGGCAATTGCATGCCGCCTGCCGTGCCGCAGAGTTGCATCGCGGTGAGTGCGTGCATCGAAACGCCGGTAGCCCCGATCGGATGGCCCTTGGCCTTCAGTCCGCCGGACGGATTGACGGGGAGCGGGCCGTCCTTTTGCGTCAGCCCGTCGCGGATTGCACGCGCGCCCTCTCCTTCAGGCACAAGGCCCATCGCTTCATATTCGATGAGCTCTGCAATCGTGAAGCAATCGTGGGTTTCGACGAACGAGAGGTCGGCGAGCTTGATGCCGGCGCTCCCGAGCGCGCGCGACCATGCCGCGCCGCAGCCCTCGAATTTCAGAATGTCGCGTTTCGACATCGGCAGGAAATCCTGCACGTGGCTCAAGGCGCGGAAGATGACGGCCTTGTTCATGGCGAGCGCAGTTTCGACATCGGCGAGCACCACGGCAGCGGCGCCATCGGAAACGAGCGAGCAATCGGTGCGCTTCAAGGGGCCGGCCACGAACGGATTCTTTTCGCTTTCGCGGCGGCAGAAGTCGAAGCCCAGGTCCTTGCGCATCTGCGCATAGGGAGTTGCCACCCCGGTCTTGTGGTTCTTGGCGGCGATCATCGCAAGCGCGTCCGACTGGTCGCCAAATTTCTGAAAATAGAGGTTCGCGATGTGGCCGAAAATTCCCGCGAAGCCGCCGGCGATGTCGGCTTCCTCGCGCACGTATGATGCCTTGAGGAGATTGCGCCCAATGTCGGCCGCTGGCGTCGTCGTCATCTGCTCGACCCCGACCACGAGCACGATGCGGGCGGCCCCTGCCCGGATTGCCCGCACGCCATGATGCACGGCGGCCGATCCCGTTGCGCACGCGTTCTCGACCCGCGTGGCGGGCTTGAAGCGCCTGGAGCACCAGGGAGGCGGTGAAATCCTGCGCCGAGAAGCCGGCGTTGAAGTGGCCGAGCAGGATCTCATCGACATCCGCCGCAGCAATGCCGGCATCGTCGAGCGCGGCTGTCGCGGCGCCGACCACCAAGCTTTCCACCGATTCGTTTTCGAGGCGGCCGAAGGGCGTATGGGCCCAGCCAATGATGCACGCCGTCATGGAACTCTCCTCTACCGGGATCTGAACGCCTTGTTCCAAACACTCCGCAAACATAATCCTGGTGGCAACTCGCGTCAGCACCTTTGCGTTTCTCTATGGAAGTGAGGTAAAACCACCCCATTGGGCCAACCGTTCGGAACAAATGGACTGTCTATCATGCCGTCCTTGCAGAAGCTGCTCGCGGTTCCGGCAAGCGCGCTTGCCTTGACGGCGGGTGTTGCCGGCCTCGGTTTGACAACGCTTGATGTTGCTGCCGCGCGGGCCGACGCGTTGCTTCTCGTCGACGTCGATTCCGGCAAGGTCATCAACGGGCAAAATTCCACCTATCCGTGGTACCCGGCGTCCGTCACCAAGCTGATGACCACTTATGTGACGCTCAAGGCGGTGCGTGATCACCGGATCGATCTTGAGCGCGTATTCACGGTGTCGCCTACTGCGGTGGCGCAGCAACCGTCGAAGATGGGGTTCAAGGTCGGGACCCGAGTCACGGTCGATAACGCATTGAAAATGCTGCTGGTACATTCGGCGAACGACATGGCGGTGGTGCTCGCCGAAGGCGTGGCCGGATCGGTCGAAAGGTTCGCCACCGAAATGAACGCCGAGGCGCAGCGTCTCGGCATGACGCAAACCCACTATGTGAATCCCAACGGACTGCCGGCCGACGAGCAGATCACTTCGGCGCGCGACCTTGCAATCCTGGCGCGCGCCTTGATTCTTGAATTTCCTGAATATGATTACTTTTGGCATATCGCGTCCATCAGGCTGGGCAAGCGCATCTACCGTAACACCAACAAGCTGATCGACGCCTTTGCCGGCACCGACGGTATGAAGACCGGCTTCATCTGCGCGTCTGGTTTCAATCTTGTCGCCACCGCGAGCCGAGGCGGCAAGCGGCTGATCGCTGTGGTGCTGGGTGCGAAGTCGTCGACGAGTCGTGCCGTCAAAGCAGCGCAACTGTTCGAACGCGGCTTTGGGACTGACCCGCTCGCTTGGCTGGTGCCCTCGCAGGGCACTGTGGATTCATTAGAACCGGTCACCGCGACGCCACCCGATCTGCATGAGGACGTTTGCGGGAATAACCGTCGTCAGCAACCGACCGAGGATGGCGATGAAGGAGGCGAGGCAGGAACCGAAGCGACGAACGGCGAGCAACATGTGTTGCCGCTGTGGAGCCTGCGGGGCGTCGGCCTGCTTACTTCCGGATTGGCCGCCGGCATCGCGCCGGTTGACGTCTACACGGGGCCGGGGCGCAATAATATCGCGCCTGGTCCCGCAACATCTGTCGCGCCGAAGAAGACGCCGCTCGCGGTCGTGGCCAAACCGCCCGCCGCAAGGCCGCTGCCAACCCCGCCCGCAAAACCTGCCCCTGCCGCCGTTGCGGCGCCTGTCAGGCCCGCCACCGCGACTAATCCCTCGCCCGCTAAACCCTCCGGCAGCGACAAAGCGGCGACCGCTACCGCCGGATCCAAAGCCAAAGCCGGCGTGCCTAATCCCCCGAAGCCGCCGCTGCAGATCACGCCCAAGACGGACACGCAATGACGGCGCGCCATCCCGCGCCTACGCCGTCTCCCATTCCGCTTTCCGTGCTGACGGGCTTTCTCGGCGCCGGCAAGACCACGTTGCTCAATCGCCTGCTCAAGGAGCCGCCTCCCTGCCCTCCCCCGCTTGCGGGGGAAGGTAGGCAGGGAGCTCTTGCGGACACGGCAGTCATCATCAATGAGTTCGGCGAGGTCGGGCTCGATCATTTGCTGGTCGAGCACGTCGATGACGGCATTGTGCTGCTTTCGACCGGCTGCCTGTGCTGCACCTTGCGGGGCGATCTCATCGATGCGTTGGAGCGGCTGCTGCGCAGCCTCGACAACGGTCGTGCCGTGTTCTCCCGTGTCATCATCGAAACGACGGGCCTCGCCGATCCAGCGCCGGTGCTGCACGTCCTGATGACGCACCCTTATCTCACGATGCGCTATCGGCTCGATGGCATCGTCACAGTGGTGGATGCCGTCAATGGGCCGGCAACGCTCGATGCTCATGCGGAGGCGGTAAAGCAAGTCGCGGTGGCCGACCGGCTGGTACTCACGAAAACGGACCTGATCCCACCGCCCCACCCTCCCCCGCAAGCGGGGGAGGATAAATCGATTTGCCCTCCCCCGCTTGCGGGGGAGGGTAGGGTGGGGCCAGACCGAACTTCGCTCGATGCGCTGCGGGCAAGGCTGCACGCTCTTAATCCCGCCGCCCCTGTTCTTGACGCCGCCGCTGGCGAAGCGGATGCGTCGCACATTCTAAACTGCGGCCTCTACGATCCCGTCAACAAAATTCCCGATGTGAGGCGTTGGCTTGCGGTCGAGGCCTATGGGGACTCACATCGCCATCACGGCCATGATCACGATCCCAACCGCCATGACGCCCATATCCGGGCGTTTGCGCTGACCACCCCGCAGGCCATTCCGGCGAGCGCTTTCGAGATGTTCATGGACTTGGTGCGTTCGCTGCATGGGCCGAACCTGTTGCGCGTCAAGGGCGTCGTGAAGCTTGCCGAGCATCCGGATCAGCCGCTCGTGGTCCACGCCGTCCAGCACCTCATGCACCCGGCCGTCCGGCTGGAACGCTGGCCCGACGGCGACCGCAGCACCCGCATGGTGTTCATCGTACGCGACGTCGAGCCACGGGCCATAACCGAGCTTTTCAATGCCTTGTTCGGCCCCATCGCGCCCGATCGACCCGACCGCGCCTCGATTGCGGACAACCCCCTCGTGCCGTTCGGCGGTATCGATCGCTGACCGGAGGCTACGATCCCCGTGCGTCATCGAGAATCAACGCTGCGCCTCTCTCGGCGATCATCATGGTGGGCGCATTGGTATTTCCCGAGGTGATCGACGGCATCCCCGAGGCATCGACAACGCGCAGACCTTCCAGGCCCAAAACCCGCAGCCTCTCGTCGACCACCGCAAGCGGATCGCTGTCGCGTCCCATCTTGGCGGTGCCCACCGGATGAAAAATGGTGGTGCCGATATCGCCGGCGGCTTTAACGAGGCTCGCATCGTCGTCGCGGACGGACGGACCGGGCAGATATTCATGGGGCCGGAAGCGCCGCAGCGCCGGTTGCGCCACGATGCGACGCACCACACGCAGCGAGTCAGCTGCGACGCAGCAATCCTCATCAGTCGCGAGGTAGTTCGGACGGATGGCCGGCGGCGCGGCCGCGTCGGCCGAGCGCAGCCGCAAATCGCCACGGCTCGTCGGCTGGATATTGCATACACTTGCCGTAAAGGCCGGAAAGGCGTGCAACGGCTCGCCGAAACGATCGAGCGACAACGGCTGGACATGGAACTGGATGTTGGCGCGCTCGCGTGACGGATCGGAACGGGTGAACAGCCCAAGTTGCGACGGCGCCATGGTCAGGGGTCCGCGGCGGAGAAGCGCATATTCCAACCCCATCCCGATGCGTCCAAAAACCGAATGGTACATCGTATTCAGCGTTTTCACGCCCGACACTTTGAAAATTGCACGCAGCTGCAAATGATCGTGCAGGTTTTTGCCGACGCCCGGCCGGTCGAGCACGATCGGTATGCCGTGCTCGCGCAATTGCGCCGCCGGGCCGACGCCGGACAGCAGCATCAGGTGAGGCGATCCTATGCTGCCGGCGGCGAGAATGACGCTGCGGCTGCGGGCGCGCCGCAGCGCGCCGTGCTGCCGCCACCTCACGCCGACAGCGCGGCGGCCGTCGAACTCGATGCACTCCGCCACGCAGCCGATTTCGAGGCGCAGGTTGGGCGCCCTCAATGCTGGTTTGAGAAAGCCGCAGGCCGCCGACCATCGCCGGCCGCGCTTCTGGTTGACGTGGAAATAACCCGAGCCTTCATTGTCGCCGGCGTTGAAAACAGCATACATGCCTGACCTCAACAGAAGTATACTAAACAACATCAATGACTTAGTTGACGGCTGGATCTGCGGCCGTCGATTTTGTCCCCCGTCTGTTGCCTTTTGATCGACGACCCAGCGTTGCGATCTCCCGACCAAGACGGGCGCGACTGTTGTGCATCGAGTTGTGCTTGGGAAATTCCTGCTGGATGGCGAGCCGCTCAGCCTCAAGCGCCTCCTCGCGCGTCTCGAACGGCTCGACCTCGATCCGGTGGATGTGGTTCCGCCACTCGGCCCGGTCGAAGTGGCGGTTCAGACGGGCCAGGGCGTCCAGCGAGACGCCGACGTAGAGCAGGTCGCCGTTGGGATGGTAGTGCCGGTACAGGTAGCAGGTCGGCTCGGCACCACGGGCGATGAAGGAGAGGAACTTCTCCCTGCGCTCGTCCGTGGCCGTCTCGTCCTTGGCCGGCAGGACCGGCTCGCCGCGGCCGACGCGCCTGCGAAGGCGCTTCGCCTCCTCGAACGCTTCGGCAGGTGACAATAACGGCCAAGTGCCGAGCTTCATGCGCCGTTGGCGACCGTCGTCGCGGAACTCAAAGAAGAACGATCTGGTGCCCGTTGGCTGAACCCGCAGACCAAAGCCCAAGCCCTTGATCCTGTCGTCCCAATAACTCCCGACGGGCGCAGTCTTCACGAACTCCGCGGTCAATGCTGGCATCACTTCCCCCCGTGCCTGAGTCCGCTGTCGACGAGACGACGAATCGCTACCGAGAGCGGTGGCTTGTCGGGTTGCTGCTTGCGCCAGGTGTCGATGGCTTTGATCCAGTCGGGCGAACAGCGCAGCATCAGCTGCTTGTCCAGGCCCGTCGAAGGACGCCCAATTTTGGGCTTCGGTTCTTTGGTCATGTTTGCCGCGCCTTTTTTCTGCGAGGTGGTGACAATTGCGTATTTACAAAATGGCGCGGACGTTGTAAATACAAAAGTGCGGGCCGAGAAGGTGGTTCGAAGCACCTCCCCGGCCCTGACCACCCGAACCGGAAAGGACAGTTCAGATGGCTAACCTCAATGTAATATCCCTCCCGAAGACCCGTAAACAGCCCAAGGCCAAGCCCGCGACCGAGCCCCGCCCGTCCTCTACCCGCCGCCGGCTGGCGACCGCATCAGCAGCCTCCATAGGGCTGGTGGCGGTGGCGGCCACGGCGCTGTCGCTCTCCGACCTGGCCGAGTCCATCGTCGAGGTCGCCCACGTCGCCACGTGGAAGGGCTACGCGCTGGCCACCGCGATCGACGCCAACTTCATCAGCACCGAAGCCTTCAGCCTGTTCTGTACCGCCGCGGTGGTGCGCGAGACGCGGTGGGCGGTGACCGCCACCAAGGTCGTGACCCTGATGATGAGCGGCATAGCCAACGCGTACGCGATGGCCCACCAAGCCGAGACGCCGGTCATGCAGGGCGCATGTATCATTGCCGGATTCGCGATCCCCGCTCTCGGCGCGATGGCGACCAGCACCTTGAGCAAGGCGATCCGGGGCTGAACCTTTCCGGCCGGGGGCATCCGCAGCGGTGCCCCTCCCGGAGCGGTTTCGACCGACTCCACCGCAACAAGGAGGGCTGAGCGATGGAGTACCTGACGCACGTGCCGACGACGGTCCCGGCCGGCAAGGTGCTGGTGCACAACCACGTGACGCCACGCAAGACGCTGGGGATGGGAGGTTTCCGCGCCTGGCTCGACGATCCGGCCGCCAGGTATGAGCCATGCCCCTGCGGTTGGGCCCCACACCTGGCCGAGCATTACCGCGTACGTGAGCGCCGCGGTTCCTGACCGCTCCCTCGATGGCCGGCCGATCCCCGGCCATGTGGGGAGCGATCCTGCTCCGAAGGCGGGCCACCGTGATGCAGCACACACCACGGCGGCCCTGGCCCAAACCACGAGGTACAAGCTCATGGCTCAGGTTAAGACCGAGGCTACCACCACCACGAAGCCGACCATATTGGACATCGAGACGCTGAACGAAATCTCGACGCGGTTGTACGACCGCGCCGAGAGCATCAACCAGATATGCCTGCAAGACCTGACCATGGAGTTGCGCCTGGCCGCGCGGGTATGCAGCACGATGGCGTCGCTGCGGTTCCGCATCGCCGAGATCGCACAGAACGCGCTCGACCACCCCGAGTGGGACCGCGCCGCGTTCGCGCGGGACCTCCGCGACATGCTCAACGACGCGGAGTTCTGACATATGCCCGCCCGCGTCCAGATCGAGAAGGGACCCGGTACGCTTCGGGTCACGTTCCACCGCCTCGGGCAGGAACCGGAAGTGATGTTCGCCAGGGATGGCGAACATGCTTGGCAACATTGCGTGGCATTGATCGCCGCCCGCGAAGAAATGCAGCATGGCGATCTGCTCAGCGTCCGCCGCACCGGGGAG
>WNGJ01016930.1_pt1 | contig 14621 bp, 15 predicted proteins | sample 5400611 | NCBI WGS metagenome assembly WNGJ01 (sample SAMN13153375, study PRJNA577476) | soil metagenome | isolation source: 40 cm soil or saprolite under Garry oak tree replicate 1 | place: USA:California | collected 2016-06-15
CAATCTTCTTCCACACGTGCGCTTTCGGTTCGCTCATTGCCGGTTGTTATATCATAACTATCTTATTGAAGATGCGCGGATCGAATTATGAGAAATCAGTGATTTCGGTTTTGCCCGACGAAGTTCCCGAGCGGGTCGACTAAATTGCTGGGTGCCGCGGTGAGACTGACGTAAAGAAGTTCACGTGTTCGCAAATCGGAAAGCGAAATCATAAAAAGTAAGAGGGAGAGCATAGATGACTGACGAGCACATCGAGAAGACCAAAGCAGCTATTGCGTCTGCCGGAAATATCCCGGCCGATAGAAAAGCCGAGTTACTGGATCTGCTGTCGAAGCTCAAGCCAGCTATTGCCAAGGTTTCGCAGACTCATCACGAGGATGCCCGGAGCATCGCTCGTCTGGTGGAGGCTTCGGCCCACGAAGCAACTCGCGCCGAGAAGAAACCGGAAGTGAGCAAGGGACCTTTGCACGAACTGAAACGATCCGTCGAAAACTTTGAAGCCTCGCATCCGCAGCTGTCCGCTTTTGTGAATGAATACAGCGCGTTGCTGTCCGCATTAGGTATTTGACCGCCTGCGAAGCACAGCCAGTCCGCACAAGAAGGACCAGCGCTGACGAAGTCTTCTTCGCTGCGTCGATGCGGCTCAATTTTCTCAGCCTCGCGAATTATTGTTCCTTGTTAATGAATCGTCTTCGGCTCCGGAGGGGCCAGGATTTTTTGAAACCGCGGATTGTTTCGAAGCGGGTCCCATTCCCAACGTGTCCGCAAGTCGGGAAGGGTGATGCCGTTATCGGCGTAGTCGACAGCAAAGGGAGTTGTGAGCTGACGCTTGATTTCAGAGATGGCTCTGTCGATTTCTCCGGTGCGCGCGCTCTTTCGCCGGGTTTTTCGCAGCAAAAGCAACAGATTCGCACGCGATTTCATCATGTATATACACGCATCATTGAGTTGCGCAGGTTTCCACCACAATTTTTCGAAGCGTTGATGGCCGCGCGCTCATCGTTCATTAGGGGGCTGCCTGCAACGCAAAAAGCAGATCACATAGATAAGGGTCGCGATTGCGGCCGGCACCATAAAGATGCTTGCCTCGGTTCCGAGCTCGCCGCCGTTGAGCCAGGCGGAGCCGGGAAACTTGACCTCGAAAAGATGACCCACTGGCATCTGCCCGCCGTTGCGTGTGCCGATGAGAAATAATTGTCCGAAATCAAACGCCGCGTGCCAGCCCACTGCCCACCAAAGCGAGCCGGTCCGGCGGACACTGAGGCAAAGAATGAGTCCGAGGAGAAAGATCATCCCGATATCCATCACGTTCTCGCCCGGCTTCTCCAGATGATCCCCGGCGAAGATCGCCGTCGTGATCAGCGCCGCCGGCCAGAAACCGGCCCCGCGCCAGAGCGACCTCAACGCATATCCGCGAAACGCATATTCTTCGCCAATACCGATCAGGATGTTTGCGACGAACCAGAGAAGTCCGAGCTTCACGATTTCGTTCCCATGCAGCGCCAGCCCGTGCAGTGCCATCCCGCCGGTCAAAATCATCGCGCCGGCGACGAAGATCGCCATCAGCAGCCCGGCCAGCATTCCTTTCCAGAAAAATCTTCCAAACGCCTGCTCGACCGGCAGCCCATAACTATCCATTCGTCTCCATTCGAGTGTGCCCGCGATAGCCGTCACCAAAAATACGCTTACGCACAGGACGAATTCGCGGATCAAAAGTGCCGGTGCTGAGAGCTCACGCAGATTGATCCCCAACCGTTGTGCGAGAAACTGAGCCAACGGTTTTTCCACGAACCATGCACCGAGAACAATTCCGAGCGCGAAAAGCAGAAAGCGCCAGCCCGCTCGCAATCCTCCCGGTCCGATGAAGATCGATCCGAGCCGCGAACGCGGTGCGGTTTTTTGCGGCGAAAGCGATTGGCTCACCTTCAGTGGGCATTAGACGCTGTTAATGGATCGTCTTCGGCTCTGGCGCAGCCAGGATTTTTTGAAACCGCGGATCGTTCCGAAGCGGGTCCCATTCCCAACGTGTTCGCAAATCGGTGCGTCAGGGGAATCACGGCCTAGCAGTTGGGGGAGACGGAGCCGGTTTGGTTCGGCTCCGTAGAAGATCGTATGCAAGCAGACCAGCCGCCAGCAGCGCGACAGTGATAATGAAGGCGGCAAACTTTCGGGGACTCCAAGATGGGAGCACCGTGTCGGCCGGAACGTTCGCGGTCCGTTTCATTCCCTGCGGGGTTGCTTCAAAGGCCCAGGAAATATACAGCGCGAAGAGAAACCCAACCGCCAGGATCACCCTAAGCGCCGTCACCACCGAGGTCCGTTCTTCATGGCCGAAAAGCAAAATCGACACCGCCTCAACCACCAGCCATGCGGTCACCGCGTAAGCAGCTGCAACTTTGTAAACATTGCGTCGCTTGAGTTCACGGAAGAAAGTCTTCGCATCCATTGACTTTGTGTTCTGCCATAAACTGAGAAAATTCTTAGCCGTTCGTTGGCTTCATCGAGAAAACTGCCGAATTTCCCGATCAAATGTGTATATACACTCTTCATTGCCTCCGCCAGCAAATCTGCAGATAGACTGATGCATCGTAAGCGGCTTACGATCGATCAATTCGTGCCGCCGCGTTATCTGGAGGGCTACGGGCCTTATGATGGCGCGATCCGTTTCACGATGGCCTGGAAGCGCGGGTGATCGCGGACGCTTTCGAAATCCGGGTCGTGTTTGATCCAGTCTCCCACCGCTACGCCCGCTTCGATTGATCGTTCCAGACCGTCGAGCGCGCGGTCATGTTCGCCTAACTGGGCCAAATTACATGCGGCGTTGTAGAGGACTACCGGGTCGTTAGGCGCGAGGGCAATGGCTTGTTCGGACCACTGTTTTGAATGCTCGCGTTCTCCCAGTCTCGCCAGCGGACTGGCTCCCAAACTGTAGGCGCGCGCTTCGTTAGGGTTTAGCTCAAGATATTTATTGATTAAGTCCACGGCCTGCTGGTCGGCTTCGCGCGTTTCGTCCGCACGTCCTAACTCGTGCAGCGCCAGAGCGCGTAACGCCATTGCTTGATAATCTTCCGGCCGTGATCGGTGCGCCTTTTCAAACAACCGGACCGCCTTCTCGAGATCTCCAGCTTCGAATGAAGACCTCGCATAAAAATAATATGCGTCGTAGAGAGTGGGGTCCAGTTCGATAGCCCGCTCAAATTCGGCTGCGGCATCTTTGAACTGTCGCTGAATGGCGAGTGCCTGGCCGATGGCAACATGTGCTTCGGCCAGATTCGGATCGAGCTTCAACGCGTGAGCACTTGTGCGTTGCCCCTCTTCCAAATCGCGCGAATTGCGACCCCATCGATAAAGATCGACATAAGTGTTAGCCAGCCCCGCCCAGGCCGAAGCAAAATCTGGATCGATTGCAACCGCTCGCAAGAACATCTGCCGCGCAAACTCCATGTTTTGACGAGTCCAACTCTGAAACAGCTTACGTCCGCGCAGATAAAATTCGTATGCTTCAACGTTCGCTGTGGATAGCTTGAGGAAACGACGTTTCTCCCGCTCCGTAAGCGAAAGGCCGAGCGCAGCCAGAACGCTGCGGGCAATCTCATCCTGAATGGCGAAGATGTCTTCGATCTCGCGATCAAACCGCTCGGACCAAAGATGATAGCCGTTTCGCGCGTCGACCAGTTGGACGATGATGCGCAATCGGTTTCCGGCTTTGCGGATGCTGCCCTCGAGAAGCGTCTCAACGCCGAGACGTTTCCCAATCTCTCGCGCGTCCATGCTCGTTCCGCGAAACGCGAAGCATGATGTCCTGGCCGGAACGCGGAGCCCCGCGACCTTGGTCAGCGCATTGAGAATTTCCTCTGCGACGCCATCACTGAAGTATTCTTGATCATGTTGCGCGCTGAGGTCGGCGAACGGCAAGACGGCGATCGAGCGAATCCCTGCTTTTCTTTCTTCTACGGATTGAGTGGTGTTTAATCCAGCCCTCGAGGGCTGTCGTTTTGTCGCCGGTTCCTTTAAAGCAACGAGGTACAGACTGATGGGACCCACCCCTTTCAATGAACGGTCACCTAACGACTCGAACTGAAATTCCGTACGACCGCGCAGTTGGCGCCAGACGTCTTCACTCAGGACTACTTGCCCCGGTTCGGCCGCTTCCTGGACGCGCGCCGCCGCATTGACTCCGTCACCATAAAGGTCGCCGTCGGAGCCCACCGCCACATCCGCGACATGAACGCCGACCCTCAGATTGTGCGCGCGCCCGGTTCCGGCTGATTCCTTCGTATACTGTTCGCTCAATGCGGCTGCTGCGCGCACGGCCAGTTCGGTACTTGGGAATTCCGCGAGAACCGCATCGCCCATGAATTTGACTACTCGACCTTCATAGCGTCGGACCGTGTCGCGAGACAGTGATTGAAGGATTTCGATTAGTTGCAGGGCACTGCGTTCATCCTCCGCGGCCCGGTCACTATATCCCGCGATGTCGGCAAACCAGAGAGCGACGAGATGATGGGTTAGGGGCGTTTTTGGCATCCGAGATCTGTTGATGATAAACTATGCACGGCGGCTTGCACCGGAGCAACATGAAGGGCGTTGCCTCTGGCGTGAATCCGCGCCGATTTCGCGAGCGGTAGCGCTTGAGGTTCAATCGTCGCTAGGATCCGGCGGAAGATTTCTTGTGCTTTAGAAGGTGATCCAGCGAAAATTCGCCGGGACCGGTCAAGATCAAGGTAATGAAGATGATCAGATAAAGCGCGGCCCTGAGCCAGTCTTCGCCGAGTCGAACACTGGTATAGAGCGCTCCGGCCATTCCGAGCGCAAGACTGGCCGCAAGTAATCTTGTCAAAAACCCGCGCCCGATGAGAAAGGCGCCGATTGATTCGTTGAACGTGATCCAGATAGCCAGCGCAACCGGGATTGGGAAACTCATTTTTGCGATCAACGGCGCCAATCCAATTGATGAAAAAGATTTTCCGGCGTGAACGGCCGACCAATACCAGCCGATCTTTTGCACGCCGAAAGTCAGAGCGAGCAAAAGTCCGGCTCCGCGTAAAATCAGCAATCCGAAATCCTTTTGTTTTCTCATTGGCAACCAGACCGAAGTATAAAGAGCGAATCAATTCCGCGCGATTCCCAACTCGTCACCAAATCCAGAGCTTTGGAAATCGATTGCCTAACAATTTGTCGATGCCAAATATGCGGCCCGCATCGCTGAAAAGGATGATAACTGCCAGGATGATATCCGATTGATCGATGCCCGGGCCCCACGGCAGCGCCCCTTTGGCGCATATATAATTAAGAAGCAAAAACAACGCGACGCAGCTCGCGAGTCGCGTGGTGAAGCCGATCACGAGCGCAATCCCGACATATATCTCTGTGACGACAACGAGTGTTCCGAAAGTCGCAGTGTGCGGGCCGACGAAGGAATTGAGAAAGGATTGGTACCAGGAATAACCGTTCTTCGCAGCGAATTTGAGGAAACCGGTCAGTTCATTCGGCTGTGCATTACCGTGATCGCTAAAGAAGAAACTGACACCCAAATACACGCGGGCCAGAACGAAAAGCCATTGCCGTGAACTGAAAACAGAAGTTTTTTCGACAGGATCAACAGGATTCACAAAATCACGGCCTACGCAAAATCGGGCTAATTCTGTCTAGCCTTTCCTCCCCGTCTTGACCTCCGAAGAGTGTTTTACGTGGCGGAAATGGCGACGATAGTGTCCTGGCGGAATTTTCAATGTGCGCTGAAAAACATTCCGCATCGAGTTGACGTTCCCAAATCCGCACTCGCTGGCAATCGTTTCCATGCTGTTGGGACTTTCTTCCAGTCGCCGGCGAGCTGCTTCGACGCGCAACCGTTCAACAAACTTCGCGGGCGTGATCTTCATCTCTTTGGTGAAGACCCGAGCGAAATTGCGAGGACTCATCGATACTCGTTGCGCCAGCACCGGCACCGTGAGTGGTTTGTTTAGGTTGTCGAGCACCCATAACTCCAGATCGCGCAACGGCTTTCGATCGGTTAGTTGCAGCGATAGCGCAGCGCTAAATTGCGATTGTCCACCTGGCCGGCGCAAATAGAGCACCAGGTTGCGCGCGACCTGTAGCGCCAGACGCGAACCGTAGTCTTCTTCGACCAGCGCCAACGCCAGATCCATTCCCGCAGTGACTCCGGCCGACGTATAAACATTCTCGTCACGGACAAATATTGGATTGGGATCAACGTCCGCGCGCGGGGCCCGTTTGATGAGAACATGACACCAGTTCCAATGAGTTGTTGCCCGGTGGCCATCGAGCAAACCTGCTCGAGCAAGCAGCATTGCGCCGGTGCAAACCGAGCCGATTCGCCGGACCCTTCCGGCGATCTTTCTCAGCCAGCGCACTACGTCACTGTTTATTTCATCCTGCTCGATCGCGCTGCCACCTGCTACGAGTAGGGTGTCGATCTTTCCACTCAGTTCTCGAAAAGTTTTATGCGCGGTGATGCGCAACCCACAGTTCGCAACGAATGATCGGTGGGAAGAAGTGGTGATGACTTCTACAGAATAGATTGGGGGCGAACCGGGGTTTTGTTTGCCGAACATTTCCGCAGCGCGAGCAAAGACTTGAAGCGGCCCGACCAGATCGATGATCTCTGTCCCCGGCGCGGCCACGAACACGATCCGCCGCGTTCGCGGTTGCACCGCAGTCCGAGGCGGACTGCCATTATTTCGGAGCTGCATTACAGCTTTTCGTTGGCGTTAACGAACTTATCAGGGGCCGCGTCAAATATTTTCTTGTCGTCGTCGGAGCAGAAATAGTAAGTGTTGCCCTTAAACACGGACTTGGGCGCGCTCGCCGGATCGACATCCATTCCGCAAACCGGACAGACTGGATGCTCAGCCGTTGAGACGGGCGCAGCTGCGTAAATCTGATTTGAATCCGGGTTCATCCAGCCTTGCCCCTGATATTCCATGTTGTAGGCGGTCTTCTGGGCAATCTCGCGACCGTAGTAGCGTTCAACAACTCGGAGCGCGAGATCAATGCCGGACGAAAGCCCGCCTGCAGTAGCGAGATTGCCATGCTCGACGAACCTCGCTCCGCGTTTGAGATGGACATCCGGGAACTCCCTGGCAAAGGAGACAAACGCGGCGTGAAACGTGGTGGCAGCTTTGCCCGACAACAGTCCGGTTTTCGCCAGAACAAATGCGCCTGTACAAATCGACATGGTCACGTCGGTATTTTTTGTCGACTTGCGAATCCATTCCAGCACCGCGGCGCTTGGTTCACTTTGGGCCGGGATGACGATGACCTTCGGCGGAGGAGCGTTTTCAAGAGTGTAATCGGGTAGGATCTTCATCCCGCCGCTTGCTCGAATAGGGGCCGTCGTTTCTGCCACGGTATAAAGACGGAACGGATGATTCTGGCGGCCGGGAACCATGACATCCTGGAAGACTTCCCACGGTCCAGAGAAATCGATCATTACTGCGCCTTCCGAAATAAGAAAGGCAACCGGAATGCTGCCTTGAGCGGGAGGCTTGAGCGGATTTGCTTTGACCGCTGATTTGTTACCAGCGGGCCCATTCGGGGCCCCCGAGGGGGCCGAACTCGCGGAAAGTTCACCGATAACCGAAAGCGCAGCCGCAGTGATCAAGCCGAATCCCGCTGCTGTTTTGAGTAATTCTCTTCCCTTTATCGTGTTTGTTCGTCCATTCATACATCTACCTTCCTGGTACGGAGTCTGGCAGCAATGACAATTATCATCAAATCCCTGCCATACTGCTGGCTCCTCTTTTTATCCTTTGATTCCCGGATGTCGACCTCCACGTAGCGCGTTGAGGTTCGTTTTTGCGACATGGTTCCGACCCCGAGCATCGAGCACAGGGGAGCCTGCTTTTTTCAGCCCAGCTGCCGGAATGTTGACCGGTTGCTGCGCGAACTGCCAGATGGCGAGGACCGCGCCGAGAATCAAGCTCGGATAAATTGCCATCTCGATGACGTTGCGGCTCTTTTCTTCCGAGCGAATCAGAAGCGCGTAAGTGGACTCTTGATGTTGATCTTCCAGTTGATCTGTCGTGGCTGTTTGTTCTTTCATGACACAACTTTCCGGCGGCACGTCACTGGCAGCCATGACAATCATCATCAAATGTCTGCCACACGATATCCGGAGAGATGAGATGTTTTCACGCACGATCAGGTTCTCGCGTTTGTCTGTCGATCTTGATCCGTTGCCAAAGATTTTCTGAATCTGCCTTCGCTTAAGCTACGGGCCTGACGAGCCAGCGCTTCGGAATGGAGATCACCGCAAACGATCGAGCGACGGTTCGACATGTCCAAACGCGGCGCGTACCTTCCTAAATATGAGGTCAAAATTCGTCACCCTGCATCCTTATTTCAAAGCGCATCCCGGAAAGCTGGAGGCGGTCAAGGCTGGGTTCCCGCGGTTCATCGAAAAAACTGCGACGGAGAAAGAGAATCTTTTCTACGGGTTCTGCGTTAACGGCGACGAAATTTTCTGCCGCGAAGGGTACGAAAGCGCCGAGGGCGTTCTCGCTCATCTCGACAACGTCGGCGCGTTGCTCGCTGAAATGCTCAAGATGGCCGATCTCACGCGGGTGGAGTTGCACGGCCCGGCGGAAGAACTCGACAAACTAAGAAAACCTCTCGCGCATCTGAGTCCGGCGTGGTTCACGCTTGAAGCGAGCCTGCCTGCGGAAAGTAGGAATTAGGAAGAGGGACAGAAACAGAGGCGGTTTCACTCTTTCTTGAGCGTCTCTAATTCATTTGCCGGGAGAATTTCCTCGGCTAATTGCTCGAATCGCGGGTCGCCGTCGAGCGGTTTAAGCAACGGGTCAAAGCGGATCGTGTTCAAGTCAGGCTGGCGTTTCGCGAACGATTTCTCGAACCAATCCATCGCCTGCTTTTTGTCGCCGAGTCCAAGATAGACCAACCCGACACTGTAATCGGGCGCGTAACGCCGGGCAGCACCGAGTTGCTTCAAAACTTTCAGCGCGGCCGGGCGATTGCCGGCCAAAGCCTGGGCGTGACCGAGCAACGCCAGCGGGTAAGGATCGTCATCAAGGGCGACGGATTTTTCGTATTCGGCGATCGCGCCGGGTAAATCGCCGCTCGCTTCCAAGACCATGCCGACGTTGTAGTGGAGATAGTAAGAATTCGCATCGAGCTCGAGCGCCTTGTGCAGTTGCGCGATGGCTTCCGGATACCGACCGGCAAAATAATAAGCCACGCCGACATCGCCATTGATGGGAATGGAAAGCGGATCGAGTTCAACGGCGCGTTTCATTTCGGCGATCGAGCGTTCGAAGTCGCCGATGCATTCGAGAACGGAATTACCGAACCAGTGATGGGCCGTCGCGTAGTTTGGATTGAGCGCGATCGCCTTTTCGAACTCGCGCATTGATCGCTCGGCATCAAAATCAAAGACGTCGGCGATGAGCCCAAGCGCGGCATGCGGCTCAGCCAGGTTCGGATCGAGCTCGCTCGCTTTGTTGGCCGCCTCCTTGGCTTTCGGATATGCATCGGCAGGATCGGCGCCGCCGTAAAGTGGAAGCAACACGTAAACGTCGGCGATTCCGGACCAGGCGAGCGCGTAGTTCGGATCTTCGTTGGCGGCCTGTTGGTAATAGTTGAGCGCTTTTTGAAGATTATTTGCGTCGCGTTTATTCCAGAAGAATCGCCCCTTCAAATACAAGTCGTGAGCGGCGCTGTTTTCCGTCGGGAGCGAGCGGAGCGTTGCCGCCTCGCGGCCGGTGAGTTTGGCACGCAATGTACCGGCGATCGTTTTCGCAATTTCGTTTTCAACGCTAAAAACGTCAGTCAATTTGCGATCGAAAGTGTCGGCCCACACATGGCTGTCGGTCCGCGCGTTGAGCAGCTGAACATTCACGTGCACCTGGTCGTTGGCGCGTTGGACGCTACCTTCGAGGATATTTGTCACGCCAAGCTCACTGGCGACCTGGCGCAGATTTTCTACTGCGCCTTTGTAACGCTGAGTCGAGCTGCACGAAATCACTTTCAAATCCGAGATCTGCGCCAGTCGCGTGATAATTTCATCCTGGATGCCGGCCGCGAAATACTCATTGTCCGGATCGTGGCTGAGATTGTCGAAGGGCAATACGGCGATGCTTTTCTCAGGAATAGCTGTGGCCGATGTCTCCTTGCCGGCGTAAAGATCACAGCAACAATTGCGAGTGCGATCAGCGACAAAATTGCGACGAAAATCCCAATTCCAATGAATGAAGGTTTGGCGCGCTTCGCTGAAGCAATTGGAGTTTGCTGCACGTTTCTACATTTCTGGGGTATCTCTGAGTTGCCGAGTTCCTGCGTGTAGAGATTAACGACGTGGAGCCGACCGCCGTGTTTCACTTCACATTGGCCGAGATCATGCAGATACGGTTGCCAGTGATCGTATTGCTCCAGATCCTCGGCCGCGTGTTTCGAAATCAAGATGTGACCGGCGTCGCCACAATCCATCACGCGTTGCGCGATGTTGATGCCGGCACCGGCAATGTTCGCCCGTTGGTTTACGTCGACAACCTCGCTCACCGGTCCACTGTGAACTCCCATTCGCAGCTGAACGTGCGGATGGCTCTTTAGGGCCTTGCTGATCTCCAAGGCGCACTGGGCCGGCGCCTCGGGGCTATTGCGGAACACGAGCGCCATGCCGTCACCTGTGGGCAAGCGGATGAGTTTTCGCTCCGTATCCGCTTCGCGAAATTCGTTTGTTCCGCACACAATTCCGTTCAACTCGCGGAGTATCTGGCTCTGCTGATTGATGCGCAGTTTCGAGTAGCCGACAATGTCGATGAAAAGAACGTGCGCGATTTCCAATCGCAACTTCGTCTTTTCTTCCTCAGGCATGACCGGCTACGACTTATAGAAATTACGCCGCTTTAGTTCCGAGAAGAAGTTATCCAAGTTCATTTGGCCGCGGTTTGTGATTTGAATTCCCGTGCCGGAACAATCTTCTCGGCCAGCTCTTCGAATCGCGGAGTGCCGCGGAGGTCGTCGAGCATCGGGTCGATCTTGATGTTGTAAACGTTGCCGCCGTCGTTCTCACGATAGGCACGTTCCAGCTCCTCGATCGCGCGATTTTTATCGCCCAGTCCAAGGAACACGAGTCCGACACCGTAGGCGGACACATAGCGTGCCTTGGCCTCCTGGTTAAGCTGCGTGAGAATTTTATTCGCCTCGTCACGTTGTCCCGCTCGGGCGTGGGCTTGGCCTAGCAGCGCCAGAGCAAACGGATCCTCATCCAGCTGGACCGCTTTGCGATACTCGACGATGGCTTCGGACAACTGTCCCTTAAGCTGAAGCGCCTGGCCCAGATAATAATGAGCGAGATAAAAGTGCGGCTCCATTTCGATGGTCTTGCGAAGCTGGGCGATGGCTTCGTCATATCGCTTGGTGAAATAGTAATCGTTACCGAAATCGGCGTTATTGATCAGCGAGAGCGGATCCAATTCGATTGAGCGTTTGGCCTCGGCGATGGATTGGTCGAATCGAGCGAGCGCTAACAAAGGTCCGGCAGCAAACCAGTGATGGGCGGTTGCGTAGTTTGGATTTAATTGAAGCGCTCGTTCGAACTCGGCAATCGCGCGTTGAGAATCGAAATCGTAGCCACTGAGTATTCTGGCAGAGGAAGCGTGTGCCTCCGCCAGTGTGCCGTCGAGTTCCAGCGCTTTTTTCACCGCAGCTTTGGCCTGCGGAACAGAGTCTTTTGGAGCAGCAGCCCCGTAAGGCGAAAGAAGCAAGTAGGAGTCGGCCAGGCCGGAATAAGCAAGGGCGTAATTCGGATCTTTCGCTATGGCTTGGTTGAAGTAATCAATCGCCTTGCGCAAATCCGTCCCGGTCCTCTTGTTCCAAAAAAACCTGCCCTTGAGGTAAAGCTCGTAAGCTTCGTTATTTGTGGTTGGAGTTTTGGAGATTAGGCTTTTCTCTGAGCCCGTGATCTTCGCTTGTAGCGTGTCAGCGATGGTCTTCGCGATATCGCTTTCCACCGCGAACAGATCGGTCAGCTTGCGATCGTAAATATCGGCCCAGAGATGCGCGTCGGTCACGGCATTGATCAGCTGCACGTTAACGCGCACCTGATCGTTCGCTTTTTGGACGCTGCCTTCGAGAATGTTCATGACGCCGAGTTGTTTGGCGATGTCCCGCAAGTCCGAGGGCGCGCTTTTGAACCGTTGCGTCGACGTCCGCGAGATTACTTTCAGGTCGGCAACCTTCGCGAGCCGGGTGAGAATTTCGTCCTGGACGCCTTCAGCAAAATAAGCGTTGTCGGGGTCGCCACTGAGATTGTCAAACGGCAACACCGCGATTGATTTGGTCGGCAATTCGTTAGGCACTCCTGCTGCCGTCTTATTTCCTGCGCTGTAACGGCCGACGAAAAACAGCACCACCGAAATCGCGGCGCCGATAACGACGATGTAGATCCAAGCGTGTTTCTTCTGTCCCGCCGCCGTTGGCATTGCGTCGGCGATTTCGGTTCGTTTAATTCCTTCCAGAGTCGCTTCGAATGCCCACGCGATGATGAGCGCTATCGGAAAACCGATCGTAATCATCATGATCACTAACCGGACCACCCAGTTTGGGATTTCCAAGAACGGAAAGACCTGCGTCGCGACTTGGATCAGCAGCCACGCCACAACAGCATATGCCACTGCAACCTTGTAAACATTGCGCCGCTTCAGCTCAGCGAAGAATTTCTTCGGAATCAAAACAGTGCGTTATTGCCATATCGCCAGCGCAAAGCAAGACGCGCCCGGAGCAGTCTCGCAGATGGCGTCTATCCGCATAGCACGAGTCAACCGCAAAGCTCGCGGATCAAAGAATGTCGACGATCATGCTCTACCAGGAAATTCATTGCAATGATTCCGTGTAATTCCTCTCACAACACCGGCAGCGAATGCTTCGATTTGGGCGGAGGACGCATGGTCCCGCGGGGGAACTCGACAAACTAAAACGGACCTCTCTCCCCCGGCGGAGTCAGGGAATCCGATGGCACGCGTTATTTGAGGATGTTTTGTTTTTGTCTTGTGTAACACTCTGTAAGTCGACAAGATTGTCACCGTAAATCACATGATTTGGGGGCAGTACCGCGCGTGTTGTCGCAGCGAAAGCAAGATGAAGATTCTCACCTTTTTAATCCTATGTTTCGCGTCAGTCGCCTTCGCCGACGACTTCAAAGCGATTGACGGGAAAGAATACAAAAACGTCACGGTTAGCCGGGTTGAACCCGATGGCATTATGCTCAAAAGCAGTTCGGGAATCTCGAAAGTCTACTTCACCGAGTTGCCTAAAGAGGTTCAGGAACGTTTTCAGTACGATCCCACGCAGGCCGCCGCATACTCGGCCGAACAAACTACGAGCCAAGTAGCGTTTCAAACTCAGCAAGCGGAATTACGACGGAAACTGGGCGAAGAAAAAAACAGATATTGGACCGGACAAGAACCGGGCAAAAACCAGCAGGATAAGCTTGCGGCACCTGCTCCGGTCGTCGCTGGTCGCGGCCAACAAGTCGAAGTGATCTCTCACGGCGCGCAGGTGGACATCAGCAACCATCTCGCACTCGGCAACGTGACCGTTGTCGATTTTTATGCGGACTGGTGCGGCCCATGTAGACACCTTTCGCCAAGCTTGGAACAGATGGCAAGGACCGATCCGGAGATTGCGCTGCGCAAGATCGACATCGTCAATTGGAACACGGCGGTGGTGAGGCAACACAACATCCACTCGATTCCGCAGGTTAACGTTTACAATCGCGGTGGCCGGCTCGTCGGCACGGTTGTCGGCGCCGATGTCGACAAGGTCAGGAGTTACGTAGCGCAAGCGAAAACCGGCGGCTGATTGGATCTGGCAGGAGGCACGCGCTGACACAGGCGCGCACGAATCCCAACTAGCGAGCCGCTGCGTAAAATCTCGGGTCATGAAGCGAACCGTTGTGCACCTTATTGTCGCTCTATGCGTTGTGGGCTCGGTGCGCGCCGATCAGACGATCCAATCGGTACAGCAAGCTCTCACAGATCAAGGCTTTTACTACGGCAATGTTACTGGTGAAAAGAGCGCCGAGACTACTGCTGCGGTTCGGCGTTACCAAATCCGCAACGGGCTGCAAGTCACTGGCGAGATCAATCCGGAGACACTCCGCTCGCTTAACGTGGCTTCGAATTCAACCTCATCGGCTCCGCTCACCTCTAAGTCTCCTGTCACTCAGCCAACCCGCGTTCGTCCTGATGATAGCTCGCGGCTTGGGCCGGTTTTGTCACCGCGTTCATTTGGCGATTCGGGTCGGCCGGTCGAGACGAACCGGGTTTTCGTGGGCCCGCCCTATGAATCGGCGCCGGCTCAGATAAACGTGCGCATCGTCGTGGAAGTGCAACGTCAGCTGGTGAGTCGCGGATATTACCGAGGCTGGGTTGACGGCAGGTATGGGCGCGGGACAGCGTTCGCCGTGCGCGCGTTCCAATTGCGCTCGGGAATTTCGCCGACTGGCCAGCTCGACGTGATGACACTCGACGCGCTCGGGTTGTCTCCTCAAAACTTAGCCTATTTGGAGCCAACGCATTGGTCGTATGAAAGTTGGGGGCGGGCTGGCAAAAAATTCAAACACGGAAAGTGGAAAGTGAAAT
>WNGJ01005231.1_pt1 | contig 14618 bp, 12 predicted proteins | sample 5400611 | NCBI WGS metagenome assembly WNGJ01 (sample SAMN13153375, study PRJNA577476) | soil metagenome | isolation source: 40 cm soil or saprolite under Garry oak tree replicate 1 | place: USA:California | collected 2016-06-15
AAGACAATGCCAGTCAGTACCAAAAATCGGATATGGGAGAGGCCGCAGTACAACACAAAAGCGGTGAGGATTACATCGTCGATTCGCCAAGGTTTACGAGGCAATAGTGCCGTGGCAAACACCACAGCAAGCGTAATGATAACGAATACTCCCCGCGAATCATTGAAGTTGACGGAGGCCCATTCATCACCCAACGCCACATTGAGTTTTTGACGGAGCAAGACATCAAAGGGATATAGAACGAGTCGCCAACCGAAGGGATTAATAAAGAGGGCTGCGACCGAGAGTCCCGCTGTGACAGCCAACCGTTTTAGCTCGGTACCCTGCCAAGGGGCCGCAGCAAGTTCCCCGATGTCATTCTTAATCAAGCCCGATAGAAGCATTATTGCAAATAAAACTATGCCCATCGGCCATCCGGGGTGACAGTTGATCCAAAGGCAGAACAATGGCGGAATTAACCACAAGGGAGCTTCTCTGGTGGTTCTGAAGCGCAGCAAGATAGCGAATACTGCGACGAAACATAACCACCCAAAGTTTTGTGCTCTTGGAGTAAAACCGACCATCGCCAATAACCCGCCCAAAATTGTCATGACCCCGGCAGCGAAGGGGTCGCGGGTCCGTTTCATACACAAGAAAAACGTGACTGTGGTGAGAGTGGCAATTGCCAGGCTAAAAATAACAAATACTCCCCGCAGGCCCAGCGTACGGTACGCAGAATAATAAATAACTTCCGATAACCAGGAATGATCGATCCAGGGTGATCCAGCGGCGGTAAAAGAATAAGTGTCGGTTGTCGGGAAACTGCGGTGGGCAAGTATGTACTGGGCATTCCGAAGATGCCACCACAAATCTGTATCGGCGATCCGGTCTCGGCACGTCCAGAAAGCTTTGGCGACTAGAATCGCTAGAATTGCAGCCGGGAATGTGAACAATCCACGAAAATCCCTTCGTAACCAGTTTTCCTGTCGCGCAGCACGACCTGGTACGGGTTCCGTGGCTGTAGCGGCACTGGTCATCTTGGCCCTATGTTCACTCAAGTCTAAAAACGGAAGCGTAGCCGGTGGAGGAACTCTATCCGATTGGCGGCAGGGAGTGTAATCATGGGCAACGTGGCCGAAATTCACGGTCTGAAGCAGGGCAGTGTTTCAAGAGGTTTGGTGAGTGCACTCGACCCCTGATTCCTCTAAATCCGACTGGACCCTCTTTTTCGCTTCGTAACGTTCAATTACAAGTTGATCCCCTACTTCGGTCCGGCTCCTGAAAATCGTATGAGCAGGCAGTTCGAGGACGCTCTCAGCACGAAAGTTAGGCCGCGTAATCTTCAATGGTCTCACTAATTCCCTTATACCGACCACTTTGAACTCTTTGTCGATCAGCACCAAATCAAAGGCAAAGAGCATGCCGATCGTATGGACCGCATTTGCAGGCACAATCCAAAGACCGCTATCCGGATTAAGCGATTTCTTTCCCAACAACCCCATCAGCCGACCCAAGACAGTGTCAGCGACCTTAACCCGAAAGGCGAGAAAAGTCTCTTTGGTCTGGTTGTAAACAAACACGTGACCACCATCTTTGCCCGTCACGATTTCCTCACTATCCAACTTAATTTGACTTCGCCCAGCTTTATACAAGTGATTTCCGCTCATTGACGTTGTCATCAAACCAAGTGCCTCATGTTTTTCATGACTGTGACCACCGCGGGTCCCACGGTAACGACCCCCATTGCCGGAAAAATGAAAAACACAAGTGGAGGCACGAGCTTGATGGTAGTCTTCGCTGCCATTTCTTCCGCCTGCTGTCTTCTTTGAGTTCGCAGCGCATCGGAAAAAGCTCCCAAAGACTTAGACAGGGGAGTGCCGAAGCGATCCGTTTGAATCAGCATGGCTACAAAAGAACGTGCGCTCTCGATGTTTACGCGATCCGCAAAGGATTTCCAGGCCGCAAGCCGCGGCACACCCGCCCTTTGTTCAAAGTTGACCTGCAGAAACTCTTCGCTAAGTTGAGGATGGCTTATGCCAAATTCATGACCTATCCGCACAATCGACTGATCCAGACCCAAGCCGGCCTCCATACAGACTGCCAACATGTCTAATGCATCGGGAAGACTCAACTTGATCTGGTCCCTTCTTTTCTGAATGGCATGGGAGAGCCAAAAGTCGGGGAGATAGAAACCGATTACGACCGCCAGCATTAGAAACAGGAGCGTATTTTGCTCGATGAGAAGGGCTACCGCCAATGCGGCCAAAGCGGGTACGGCAATTCTCGCCCCCAAAAAAATATCAGCGTGCGCGGGCTTACGATAGCCGGCGAGCATCAGCCTTCGGGTGAGATCAGGGCTGGGCTCGGCGGATACCAGCTTGCGAAGCAATACAAACGGTCTCGCGAGCAAGTCGACGTTCAGGACTGCGTGACCCTTTTTTTCATCCGCGCGACGTGATTCCCTAGCCACCTCTTCGAGCAGGGCGCCTTCAACCGATGAAACCGGCAACAACATCAAAAACAGAAGAACAAGCCCTAAGAATAAAACGAATCCGAGAATCAAAGGGAGTGTCATAAATTCAAACCTTCACGCTAATGATTTTGCGAATGATCAGAACGCCAAGGATCATCATGACGATTCCGAAATAAAGCATGTGCAGCCCGGTCGGATCTGTAAATAAGATCTTCTCGTAGTTTCGATTAACTGCGCTTAGCACGCCGAACATGACAAAGGGCATGATGCAAAGGATCCAGCCAGTTATGCGGCCCTGAGCGGTATAAATTCTGAGCTGTCCGCGCAAACGGGACCGCTCTCTCATCACGGCCGCGGTCTTGTCCAGAATCTGCGCCAGATTCCCACCCGTCTCTCTTTGCAGGAGTATCGCCGTGGTCAAGAACCGGACATCATCGAGCGGCACGCGCTCCACGAGATTTAACATGGCATCCCGCATGGTGAGTCCTAAAACCTGTTCTTCATGCACGGCCCGGAACTCTGAGGCAACCGGCTCGGCAACCTCCTGGCCCACCATTTCCAGCACCGCAGTAACGGCATGGCCGGCCCTCAACCCTCGCGCCATCAGATCCACCGCCTCGGGAAGCAGGTTCGCGAAACGCCGAAACCTGATTGACCTTACGATGTAGAGGTAGATATACGGCGAAAGTGCCAGCGTGATTGCTGCCATCACATCGAGGACGAGATTGGAGACAATGAGCGACGCGAGCCAGAATCCAAGCAAGACGGCCACAATTGAAAAAAGAAATACGGAACCCACTTGCCAGCGTTGTCCCGCTTGCCTTATCAAGCGCAAGAGCGCGCGAGACCCCGGCAAATCCCTTATCAGATCATTGAAAACTGGGTTGGCGCTAAACCCTTGCTCCCTGATGATCGTAGTCGCATCGTGGCCAGTCGCACGACCTGCATCGATTCCAGCCAATTGCTGCTGGACGGCGGCCTCTGTCGGAGTCGGCCTGAGGAAATAGACCAATACTCCGAAACTCAGCGCCAAAACGAATACAAACAGAATCATGGCAGCCATAGGAACCTTCTCAAATGCTCAGTGAATGTTCAAAATACGATCCGGGAACCGAGATGCCTGATGCGTTCAACTTGTCGGCGAATTTGGGCCGAATGCCGGTCGCAGTGAATGTTCCCAGCACGCGGCCGTCGGGTGAAATTCCGTGCTTCTCGAAGACGAAGATGTCTTGCATACTGACCACGTCTTCTTCCATTCCCGTGATTTCCGTAAGATGAGTTACGCGCCGCGTACCGTCGCTAAAACGCGAAACCTGTATCACGATCGTGACGGCGGAAGCGATTTGTCGCCGAACTGCCTTTTCGGGGAGATTCAAATTGGCCATCATTGCCATGGTTTCCATTCGTGCGATGGCATCCCGTGGGCTGTTCGCGTGAATTGTGGTTAAGGAACCATCGTGGCCCGTGTTCATGGCCTGGAGCATATCTAGAGCTTCTTCGCCGCGTACTTCGCCGACTACAATCCGATCAGGGCGCATGCGCAAGCTGTTAATGACCAATTGACGCTGCTTCACTGCACCGCCGCCTTCAATGTTGGCGGGACGGCACTCCAGCCTGACCACGTGCCGCTGCCTTAGCTGTAATTCCGCCGAGTCCTCAATTGTGACAATTCTTTCTTTATCTGAAATATATCCAGATAGCACATTTAGCAAAGTAGTCTTACCTGCGCCGGTTCCCCCGGAAATGACGATATTGAGCCGAGCCTTCACTGCGCCTTTCAACAACTCAAGAATCGGCGGAGTTATGGTCTGACTCGCTAACAAATCATTTTCACCAATAGGAATATGACCAAAACGACGAATCGAGAGATGGGGTCCATCTACCGCGAGCGGTGGAATGATTGCATTGATTCGAGAGCCGTCCGCCAATCGGGCATCCACCATGGGAGAGGACTCGTCCACGCGGCGTCCGACTGCGGAGACAATCTTTTCGATGATATGCATTAAATGCGCATTATCTTTAAATCGTATGTTGGTTTCCTCTAGCATGCCGGCTCGCTCGACGTATACGAGTTGATGTCCGTTTACCAGGATGTCATTGATCCCGGGATCTTGCAGCAGCGGTTCGAGTGGTCCCAACCCGAAGACTTCGTCCAAGACCTCCAGCGAAAGGCGCTCTCTCTCGCGGCTGCTCAAGGGTGTTTGGAGGCTTGCCACCAATCCTTGAATCACCGCATGCGCCTGCGCGCGGGTTCGCTCGTCACGGACGGTGGCAACCCTCTCCAGGTCCACTTTGTTCAAAAGGTCGCGGTGTACAGTCGATTTTAATTCTTGGTACACCTTAAAACTTATGCCCCCGCGTTTCTTCTCTTCCCCGATCACAGGATTAATCGCAGGTAGCGGTGGTACGATTTGATTGAATTCAGACATAGATCCTCCCCACTGATTCCCTCAGACCTCAACGGTTCCAAAATCCTAAAATTCCGCGGCCTTGTTTCTTCTTTTCGTCACTGCCCGGCTTCCTGCCAATTGCACCAGCCCACTCGTTGAGATTGAGAGTGACACCTGAATTGGAGAGCTGCCCAACCGGGTCTCCACCATGAATTGTCTTCACCACGTGAGCGTACTGGTTTGGTACCTTCCAGTAGATCTTTCGCCGGATAACCTTTTCGATCTGTTCGTCGGTTATTAGAGCTCGTTTCTGGTGACGGTTCAGTACCACCCGGATTCGATCCTCAGATATCTCCTTGCGGTGAAAGTAATCCAGTTGCCGGACCACATTGCGAACAGCGGCAACTTCAGCAATGGTGATCACATACAACTGATCGCAGTAGCGGATCACTTCGAGGCTCTCCGCGGTTAATACCGGTGGAAGGTCAACCAAAACAAATTCGTAGCGTGAGCTAAGAAAATCAAATGTGTGGCCGATCGCGCTTGAGGGAATGGTATGCGCCGGTTCAACCGCCTCGGGAGCTGGAATTACATCCAGCCCGCTCGAATGCTGCAGTATGAAACTCTGCAAAAATTCAGCATCCAGCCGGTCGGTATTCTCGAGCAACTCAAAAGAATGGTAGTTGTATTTCGTCAATCGCAGATAAAGAGCTGCATCTCCCATATCGGGGTGCAGATCAATAATCAGTGTCTTCCGTGAGTAGGATTTGGCGAGAAGGGCACCGAGTTGCGTCACAAGTGTGGTCACGCCGCAACCACCCTTGGCGCCGACGAAGGCAATCACCTGGGCCTTATAGGTTTCTTTCTTCTCTTTCCGCCGTCCTGCCACACGTGCGACGGCGTTCAAGATTTGCTCGCGATCGATGGGCTTCACCAGATATTCACTGCAACCGCTGCGCATGCTCTGAATGATCAGTTCAGGCTGCGAATGCGTTGACACTGCAAAGATCGCAGTTTCAGGAGCGCTGGCGTGAATCTTCTCGGCCACGATCGTCGCGCTCCGGCGGTCCTTATCGAAATCTATAATGCAAATATTAGGCGCCGGTTTGCCAATCCATTCCGCGACCGACTCATTTTCTGTCACCGGGTACTTGTCGAAATTTTCCCGCAACGAAAGAGGTGCACGCTCGGCAAACGCTTTCAGCAGCACCCATGTGTCTTCATCCAGGCAGATCCCGAGCAAAGTCAAAGGTTCTCCGGGCGAAAAACGTTCCCGCGAAATACTACTGAGTGAGTCTTTTGCTGTCATTGCGTTCATCTCTAACCTATAACTCATCGCGGCGTTCCCGGGCTTGTGCTCTTATTCAGATTCTTGTCGAATTTTTGATTGTCCACTACTGGAATGGGACCCGTGGGGCCTGTCGGCTTTGCTGTCTCTTTGTGAAGAGGATCGACAATGTGGGGCGTGACCAGGACTAACAATTCACTATTGCTGCGATTGACGTTTTTCGATCGGAACAACTGGCCAAGAACCGGGATGTCTCCAATGCCTGGAATCTTACTAAATTGCGCTTGCTCCCGACGATCCACTAGTCCGGCGATACCGAACGATTGACCATCCTTGAGCTCGATTTCTGTTTCCGCACGCCGAGTTGAAAGCGCGGGAACTACAAAACCAGAAATGGAGACCGCATTGGTGAAGTCCAACGTGCTGACTTCAGGGGCAACATGAAGGCGTATTACATTCTTCGCAAGATCGATGGTTCCCAGGAAATCCAACCTCACCCCAAATGGGCGGAATTGGATGGTGACCGCTCCGGCAGCGGCGCCTCCCTGTACCACTGGGAATGGAAACTCACCGCCAGAAAGAAAGCTAGCCTTTTGCCCATTCATGGCAAGAAGATTCGGTTGGGCCAAAATCTGTAGCACGCTCCTCTGCTCCAGAGCCTGAATGGTTGCTCCCAAATCTAGGTCAGGACGATACAGGAAAATATTCAGAACGTTAGGAATCCCTATTTTGCCTAGCTTGCCCTCAACGGACCCGCCCGTAGAGGCAAGGCCAGGAGCTCCGAACTGCTGCGTCGAAATCGTCCCAAACGTATTGGTGGCACCGGTGCTTAGAATATTGAAACCCAATTGATCGATACGGGTACGATCAACTTCGGCAAACCTTACTTCGAGCAATATCTGGGGATCGTGGGACGCCTCTACCGAAAGGGAGTTAACCACCGAGGTAGAATAAAAAGACGCCATCTTTGTCAGATCCTCTACAGAGCGAGGGTCTGAGACGACACCTGACAAAATGAGCTTGCCGCCATCCGCTTGCACGTTTATGTGCTGATTGGGATATCCGCGATCGATGGCGCCTCGCAATCCCGTGACGTCCACGTCTACAACTACATCCAGCATTTGAGAATTGCCACTCTGGTCCCACAAGATGAGGCTACTGCTTCCCGCCGCCTTGCCTTCCACCACAACCTGAGTTGGAGACGTCGCTATCGTCTCAACTGCTGCGGGGTTACTCGATAGCACACGCGCCAGCGGCGCCTGCACATTGACCACGACTGACTTGCCTACCAGCACGTGGAGTGTTTGCCCCTCCGAGGGTGCGGTCCCCTGTTGAGTTTGCGCTTGAGAGGGCTGCTGCTGTTGCGATGGCATTGGAGCGGGCTGCTCTGGTTGCGATGGCGGCGGCGCGGGCTGCTCTTGCTGGGTTTGCGCTTGCGCCTCCGAACTCTGCTGCGGTTGGCCTTGCGACGCCCAGCTAAGTGTCGCAGCCGTGAGAATCAAGACTAAAATTGTTAGCACCTTTGAGATGTTCATTTTCTCCTCACCGTCTCCGTCCAGCGTCCTCAGAATCTTGCCTCAGATCGCTTAGTCCCCTGAATTACCTCGAGAACGTAGACTGTCGGCGGCTTTGGAGCAGCTGTTCGCCTGGCTATTTTTTGGGTCGGGCGCACCACGACAGGTGCGGTGCCACCCAAACCATCGAGCCGAGTCGGCCGAAGATCAACACTCTTTCGATCGACGCCACTGCGCAATACAAATTGGATTGCTCCTTGTGAGCTGACGAGTTGCAGTTTTTGCGAGTCTTCCGGGTTTAACAAAAGCGTTACGACGTTCACAGTTTGCGGCTTTCCGCTTGGGTCAGCTTCGACGGTTTGACCAGCGGTCAAGACCTCGACGTCTTGGAGGACAGTTTGCGTCACGGGTCCGGTACTGGTCCCTGGCACAGTGTATGTGCAAAGCACATCTACCTTGGATCCCGGATATAAGAACCCCGCCACGCCCACGATCTCATTGGAACGGACAGCGGTCGCTCGCATTCCTTCGGGAATTCGTCCTGATAACCCAATGCCCGATCCCTCAACTCCCACGTCGCGCTTCAAGATCGGCTCTTTGGCTCCCATGGAGTGAATCAACGGCCGACCGAGCACTTCTTCCACCTTCGAGAAAGAGCCGGGTAGAGGCAGGTTGCTCGGCCAGTCCACCAAGGCGACGTCCTTAGTCGTCAGCGGCATTCCTGCCGGGAGCTCGTTGGCAGCGGCGACGATTTGGGTCATCCCGTGTTGGGCGTTGCTCGCGCGCAACCGCCTATTGAAGTAGTAAGTAACCAGGCCGGCTAGAATCGCGGCCATCATTAATGCAATGACTACCCGTCGCAGAGCCGTAAATCACCTCCACCAAAATGCATTGCCAACGCAAAACAAAGTACCAAAGGCGATTGCCAGCCCGTACGGAATTCGCATGGAAACTGAATCTTGAATATTCAAAACCGGGTGAGGCCGAACCCCGGAATTGAGGTAATGCCGTGCCAGTTCCAGTATGTTCAAGACCGTGAGACGGATTCGCTTTCCCAGCACTACGTACCCCAACGCAAGAATTCCGCCGGCCAGCGCGGAGGCAATCAGGAGGGCTGCTACTTGCGCGGTCCCCGCCCAGCCGGCCACCGCTGCCATCAACTTGACATCGCCTCCCCCCATGCCGCCCAGCAGGAAGAGTAAAAGAAAAAGACCACCGGCCAGTGCTAGGCCTTGAAGACCACTCTTAAGTCCTGGCCATCCCGCAATTGCGCCACGGACGACCAGGGCGGCCGCGAGACTGGTGTAGGTCAGCCAGTTGGGAATTCGCCCAGAACGGATATCGTTCAACGCTCCCACACTCGCAAAACCCAAAGCGCAGATCAAAAAATATCTTTCCATAGCTGTTCTTGGACCATCACGGGAGTGACAAGCTTGCGCAGCTTAGGTCACTTCTGTGACTCATTTAACTAAAACTGGTTCTGCTGCCCTGCCATGCACGCGCAGGGCAAGCAGAATCCGGGTTAGTGGCGTCAAACTACGTGATGTAGTTGCCGAGGATGGTGCTAATCGCTGTGAAAGCGCTGTTCATGCCGCTCGCCAAGCTCGACATTCCAGCCGTAGCGGCGAAGGCCACCAGCGCGATGATCAGCACATACTCGATCAAGCCCTGGCCAGCCTCGTCTTTGTGCAGGCGAACTAGTGAATCAAGAATCAGATTTGTCGTCATGCTCGCATCTCCTGTTTATTTTTGAGGGTTATTTCCTAGCGCAGGGGGACGCGATAGGGATACTGAACGCCATATCTAAAGGCATGTGAGTGGCCAAACTGGGCAGCTAAACTCAGTGGACCGCAAAATTCCACCATCTACTTGAAAACAAATAGCTTACGTTCCCTGCAAGGCGTATCTAAAGCCCCGATTTTAGCCATCAACCCGCTTGGCTGGAGCAAATACTTTTCCCATGATACCTGCCGTTGAGAAATCTGGCGGCGAATGTGAATACGTTTGTTTACACTCACTTGACACGTAGCGATAACGGGACGGCTGTGCTCCGGTTACGTTCTGAGTGCGAGAAACGCCGGCTTCTGAAGGGAATGTTTTCTGTCGGGTACTTGAGATGACGAAAGAGAACCGTAACTTCTGCGAAATCACAAATCTCATCGTCGATAAAAACTATCAGATAGCGCGAACGTTTTAACGGAAGAGAGGCACTCCTCCGTCATCACTTCTCACTGATGCGATGGCCAGCAAAAGGCCCGCGAGGGGAAGCGACACGAGATAAAAATGACCTGGGATATAGGAAATACAGATCGGCGCTATAAACATCAGCGCGGACATGCGCGCGATCAGACGGCCAGCGCTGTCCTCGGTTGATTCCGCGTCTATGAATCGATTCAGCGTTAGAGCAATCGGAATCAGCATTACGCTGAGGTCGTGAATTAGAAGGTGATAGCTCACCATGGCGCTGGCCGTAATGGCGACCAGAAATGCATCCACTCCCCATTGTTTTCTCCGCGCTAGCAGGGCGACCCCCAACAAGGTCGCACCAGAAAGAATGATAGTTACTGCCTGAAGCCAGAATGCGGAGAACCGTGTGTTCGCCAGCCCAAAAATCAGCCCCCTCAAATTAGGCATGGCGGCCGGGGATATGCCATACCGGAACTGTTCTGCGCGAGAGGCCAAGCCAACACTCATGTGGATCAGCGAGCGGACATAAGTTTCGACTCCTGCCGCGCCAACCAACCAAAGTGAAATCAATCCGACGGCCGCAGCCGACAAAGCGAATCCCGCAGAAAAGCGCCAGCGGCGCCAGAGAAGCAACAGCAGGGCGATCGGAAGCACAATTTGAAATTTGAACAACCCGAAACCGACCAGGGCACCGGCGGTCAGATTCGCACCACGCTGGAGCGCCACCGTAGCCGCAACCAGGAGGGTCAACAGCAAGATTGAATCCTGTCCCTGCATAAGCGCGGCTGCTACGGGGAGGAACCCCAGAAACATGCCAGCCGGCAGCCATCGGAATATTTCCGAAAGCCTGTCCATGCCTGGCCTTAGCAACCAAAAGCAGAGGGCGAGAAGTCCCAGGTTCGTGCCCAAGAATGCGAAGTATGCAGTGCGAAAGGGCAGTAGAGAAAACGGAGCGAAGAGCAGCGCCTCGTACGAGAGATGATTAAATGGCAACGCAATATCGGCGGGACTCACCAGCGCGTTTTGAAAGCGATGTTCCGAATCGTAGTCATATAACTGCGACGCATACCCAGAACGCACCATAAAACCGGCCGTGTAGAGCTGCCGAAAGTCGGCGCGACCTCCCAGGAAAGTAGGCAGCATGAAAACCCACGTCCACAGGTGAACGCCGATCAGATATGCGGGAACGCCAAGCGAAAGACCTCTGACATAGTAAGGGACAACGATCTTACTGGCACTCCTCTCAGTACCGAGTTCTCCCATTAAACCCCCGCAAAATCCGGTACCGGATCGCCAACCTGAGTCTGTATCTGGCCATTGCGACTCGCTGCGATGATCGCGTATAAAAACGCCAATAACGGAAGCGATGCCAAGTAGAAATGATGTGGCATGAAGGAAATGCCGGCAGGCGCTACAAACATCAGCACAGACGTCAACAGAATTAACCGGCCATCTCTTCTTCTACTCGCGTTCGCATTGATAAATCGGTTGAGGGTCACGGCAAGGGGAAGCAACAAAATGCTCAAATCATGAATGAGGAGATGGTAGCTCACCACCGTGCTTGTTGTGATCGCTACCAGGAGCGCGTCCAATGCCGGCCACCGTCTAGGAGTTCGTATCGCGACCAGCAGCAACACGAATACCGATGAAGCGATGGTGATCGCCTGTAGCCAGGAAGGAGAAAGTTGGTTGTGCCCGAGACCAAAAATCAACCCACGCAGGTTAGGCATGGAACTGGGTACTATCGCATACTTGTATTGATCGACGGCAGAGTTCAGGACAATGCTCATGGAGTGAAGCGAACGGATGTAAAGCTGTATTTGTGCGAAACCCACAAGCCAGAGCGAGAGTGATCCGGCCGCGATAGACGAGAGTGCGAAGCCCGCAGAAAAGCGCCAGCGTCGCCAGACGAGAAAGAGCAAAGCGATCGGGATGACAAGCTGAAACTTGAACAGCCCGAGCCCTACGAAGATCCCGGCGGCTAAATCTTTACCGCGGTCAAGTGAAACCGCGGCCGCAGCCAGGAGAGCCAGAAGCAGCACCGAATCCTGCCCTTGCATGAGCGCGACCGCGACGGGAATAAAGACCAAGAACATGGCCGCCGGCAGCGATTTCAATACTGCTGCCAGGTTATCCATCCACGGCTGGAGCACCCGAAACGATATCCCGAGAAGCACGATGTTGATTCCCAGGAATGCAAGGTAGGCGGCTCGAAAGTTCAGCAGTGACAACGGAACGAACAATAGTTCTTCATAGGCCAGATGATTGATTGGTAAGGCGATTTGTTCAGGCGATACAAGTTTGTCCTCGAAACTTTTTTGCACGTCGTAATCGTAAAGCTGATGACCGTAGCCTAACCGGAGCATGTAGCCGCCTGTGTAGAGCTGTCTGAAATCATTATGGCCATGAGTGATGACAGGAATGAAAAACAGCCACCCTGAAATCTGAAGGCCAAGCAGGATGGCGGGAATCCCGAGGGCAAGACCCTTCACGTAATAGGGCGGCACAGGAATGGGTTCTTTGGTTTTCATGCGTTTCGTTCAATCCCAGAAGATGCAAACGCGACAGTAAAGGCGAGCAGTGGAACCGAATACAAATAAAAATGTAAGGGCGCATAAGAAAACAGAAGCGGCGCGGCAAATAATAGCGCGGCCAAGCGAAAGACTATGCGCCCAGCGTCTCCGCTACTCTCGGCTTCTAGAAATCTATCCATCACCACTGCAAGGGGCACCAACAAAATGCTCAAGTCGTGTATGAGCAAGTGATAACTGACCAGAGTGCTCGTGACAATGGCCAGGAGAAACTTATCAAATGGCTTAAGATCCCTTGCGACCCTAGCCACCAGCAGCAACACCGCTGTTAACACCGCTACAATCAAACCTTGCAGCCAATTCGCTGGCATTTTTCCGGAACCCAGGGCAAAAATCAGACCTCGCAGCGTGGGGATCCAACCAATCGGCGCCCAGATGCCAGAGCTTACTTTATCGAGCACTCCCAGATAAACGCGAGGCGAGCCCACCATCCAAAGCGAAATCCCAGCGAGCGATCCACCGACCAACGCAACCCCGGCAACAAACCGCCAGCCACGCCAAAGAAGGAAGAGCACCATGATAGGCAGGATCAGTTGGAAACGAAAAACCCCTAAACCAACTAGTAAGCCCGCCGCGAATTTCCGATTCTGATTCATAAGCACGGTTGCTCCCACCAGCAGGGTGAGCAGTAAGATTGAATCTTGCCCAATGAGCAGAACGGCAGCCACGGGCAAAAACGCAAGAAACATCACGGCAGGGAACAGCGGGTAGATGCCCATCAGATTCGACGTCCAGGGTCTAAGGCACCGATAGATAAACGTCAGGCAAGCCAAATTGAAAGCCAAAAACAGCAGGTAGGCGTATGGATACGGTAGCAACGAGAAGGGGACAAAGAATACTGCCTCAAAAGGCGGGTGAGTGAAAGGTATGGTGACAAGGTGGTCCCGGATGCTCGGCTTGACCAGCGAGCGTTGTAGTTGGCTTTGGAAGTCGAAGTCATAGAGTTGGTGGAGGTGCCCGGTACGCAGCGTGTAACCGGATGCGTACAAAGCCCGGAAGTCACACGCTCCTGCTAACAGGACAGAGCCCATAAATACCCAGCTCCACAGATGCACTCCAACCAGGTAGGCTGAGACTCCCAAGCCCAAAGCACGAACATAGTATGGAACGCGAATCGTGGCTTTTGCTTCGCCTCTGGCCGATTCTTGAGTCGTGTCGGGAAGTGTCATTTTTCTTCTCTGTCGTTGCTCAATCCAATCGTTAACACAGGGGTGTTCCGGGCCAGGAATGAGGAATTTTTTCCGGAAAAGACGATTCGAACAGGACGACGCGTACCGGTCGCACTGCCAACTGCGAAAGCAATTCTCGGGATTGCTGGTTGGTGTTCATGCCGGGCTGAAAATACTCGTAACGCGTAGCGCTGTAAGTCGCGGTCAAATAGTAATAAAGCGGGAGGTAGGGATAGACCAGAATGGTTTCGCCAGGGGAGACGTGTGCCTGAACATACTCAATGACAGTGTCCTTTGCGGGAAGGGCTACTAAACCGCGACGTGTTTCCAAAGTGTACGGAGTGGTTACAGCCCGCAGCAACAGAGGCACCGCGAATGCCATGAAGGCGATGACGACACAAGTATTCAAAAACGGGCGCACCCTTTTAAAGGTTCGCCCTGGAATATCACTGCCATCAACGATCCAGGCGAGTACCAGGAAAAAGAGAGGTTGCAAGTAGATGAAATGGATGATGTCTGGCCTGACGGCGACGACGGAGAGCAAAAGCCCCGATAATGCTCCGTTGATTAAAACGTAATAGGAACACTTCGCTTTTGACACTCTCTGGCTTCGCATCTCAGCCATCCAATAAATAAAAAGCCCTACCGCAATCAGCGGAAGGACAGGAACCAGAAAACAAGGGCTAATGACCACGAGCTTGATAAGCCTCAAGCCAGGCGAGCCGGTACCAAACAACACGTGGCGCACGCCATCCGTCCAGTTCTGATATCCGTATGGGACATGATTTGCCATTGAATAGTGTTGCAATGGCCAAACCCAATCAGCCAGCATGGGAGAGAGCGCATGTCTCGCACTGAAGTAGAGCACAGTAAGCAAAACGGGCCATGCCAGTCCGACCGCAAGCCCACCCAGTTCGGCGTGATTCAGAGGAGGTTTTTGCTGGTCCATCAGGGTGATTGCCAACAAGGCAATGCCTATGCCGAGGCAAAGCCCGAACCCCTTGGATTGTTCAAAAATAAAAGTAAG
>WNGJ01010677.1_pt1 | contig 14609 bp, 15 predicted proteins | sample 5400611 | NCBI WGS metagenome assembly WNGJ01 (sample SAMN13153375, study PRJNA577476) | soil metagenome | isolation source: 40 cm soil or saprolite under Garry oak tree replicate 1 | place: USA:California | collected 2016-06-15
CACGGCCCACTGCGGCTCTCCGTAAAGACATAGGATTTTTCCCAGATCGTGAATGAGGCCCGTCAGGATGAACCAGCGCGGATGTCCATCCCGGCGGATCTGTTCGGCCGTTTGAAGCAGATGCTCAAGCTGCGATAGATCGGTATCGGGATCGCTATCATCGACCAGCGTGTTCAAAAACTCCATCGCTTCCCAGATTCCCATTCTGCGCCGCGACAGCGACAGAAATTCTTTCTTCTTGGCCTGCACGAAATCGTAAGTCTGATGGCGGTGATTGAGCCGGTAGAACTCGCGCACGCTGGGCCGTGCGCCGGCTTCATAATTTCGAAACTGCTCTTTGGCCTTATTGGGGTCCGTCGCCTGAAACGGTCTTGAACTGGCGGCTGTCTCTTCAGGATAACGGACTTTGAGGAAGTCCTCCCATTCTTGCAGGTTGGAAAGAGGGGCGTCCGAATTGGATGGAGTTTCTGTCGCGGCCATAAGTATCCTCCGCAGGCCCTTGGCTGCAACAACTGAGCCAGAGGCTCTTTTCTGGCAGGAAGGAGAGCTGTTAGCCTCGTTCCCCGACGCTACCGCCAGCAGCGGCAATCTTCATTGCGGCAATCCGTTGGCAGGGTGTGGTAGTTGAGGAGCGGTTCCTCCGTTTTCGGCGAGTCGCCGTTAGGGCGGCGGGCTCTTTCTGGTCTTCCCCTGGCTTTCGTCCGGCCGTCGCTACTCGAATGCTTTCCGTACCCCTTGAGGCCGACGCGACCCTGGTCGGCAGTTTTCCAATGCACTGGATTTGATGGGAGCGTGGCCAACGAAGGCAAGCACGCTGCTACGGACTGCGATCACGCGGCTGGCGCTCTCGGCGCGCGCCTACCATCGGATCTTGAAGATCGCGCGTACGGTGGCCGACCTGGACGACGCTGCCGAGCTGCAACCCAAGCATGTGAGCGAGGCGATTCAGTATCGGAGTTTGGAGCGGGAACGGTTGGGGTAAGCGACCTGCGACGTGTTGGCCTTCGTGGAGCGGCGACGGTTGTTCGGAGCCTGAATTTGGGTGGCGGGGCGCGATCGCCCTTGCGGGCGCCCGCCGGCGGAGCATATTGAAACGTCCTCGGATGCTGTGAACCCCGGGGCGCCATGTCGTGCGGCTCGCCCATGCCCCCAAGCGGAGCAAATCGCGAAACCGACTGAGCGAGACGCTCGCTTGGCCGGTTTTTTTGTTTTCCCGGCGATTGGACGACTAGTGCCGTTCCAACTATTCGAGCCAAGTCGTCGGAAGCGCATACTGGCTGAAGGACCTGGTGCCCGAGTCTCGGCGAGTTTGGCGGATCAAGTTGGAACGGCACTAGGGCGGCGACGTTTGGTTCTGGACGCCCATCCGCTTCCGGTGTCTGCACCTCACGTGGAGGTGAGCGATGAAACGGCTCATTTCATTCGTGCTTGTCGGTTTGCTTGCGGCCTGCCACGAGCCGATCACAGAACCGCCGTCTCCGAATTTCGCAGCCCGAGGCTGCGAGCCGGGTCCCTCACATCACGGCCGCGGCAGCAATCCATGTCGCCTCCTCGCACTTCTCGCGCCCGTGTATTCCGTGCTGCACAATACGCAGGACAACTATTACAACGTGAGCGAAATCAGTACCGACGAGATGATCGTGCCGACCCGCGGCCAGGACTGGTACGACGGCGGCACCTGGCTCGATTTGCATCGCCAAACCTGGACGGCGACGAGCCCCGCCACACTAACCTTTCTCAACGGTGTCTGGAACGATGCCTTCTCCGGCATCACGCGCGCGAACGAGCTTCTCGACGCGCTTCGGAACGCGAGAGGACGGGATCAAGCGATCATCGCAGCAGAGGCTCGGACGCTCCGGGCCTTCTATTACTACCAGCTAACGGACATGTTCGGCGGCGTGCCCATCTTCACGACTCCGCAGTTCGCGCCGCAACCGCGCAACACACGCGCCGAGCTGTTCCGCTTCATCGAAACCGAGCTTCTTGAGGCCCGCACAGCGCTGCCGAACAACTGGGTGGCGGCCGACTACGAGCGCATGACGAAGGGTGCTGCCGATGCGATCCTTGCCAGCATGTATCTGAACGCGGCCGTGTTCACGTCAGACTCGCCGAGTGCGACCACGTACAACTCGTGCGCTAGCGTGCGCGTGGGAGTCCAGACCGCGTGCCATGCCGCTATCGCCGCCGCCGACCGGATCCTGAACTCCGGTCGGTACAGTCTGGCGGCCGATTGGCACTCGAACTTCGCTCCCGACAACTTCGCATCGCCGGAGAACATCCTCGTCGTCAAGAACCTGAACCAGCCGGGCTTGGGACTCAATTTCGTGATGCGGGCGCTGCACTACAACCAGTTGACCCCCACCCCATGGAACGGCTTCGCGGCCTTGGCAGAGACGTACCGCGCTTTCGATGCGGACGACCAGCGTCGGGAGATTTTCCTCGAAGGACCGCAGGTCAATCTGGACAGCGGCGAGGCGGCCTTTGACCGGTACGGGAATCCATTGGTCTTCACAGTGGACATCATTGATGAGACTAACGCTGGGGAAGGTGAGGGCACCCGTATCATGAAGTGGCCTCCGGACCCGAACCGAGCTGGCCCCGATAACGGCAACGATTTCGCCTACTTCCGCCTTGGCGACATCCTGCTCATCAAGGCCGAGGCACTGAACGAGCTATACCCGGGCAGCGGCGAGGCCCTTGCCCTGCTGAATGCGCTCCGTGCGCGAGTCTTCGAGCCAGACAAGCCGCTGACCACGGTGGACCGTGACGTGATCTTGCGCGAACGACTGCTCGAGCTCACCGCCGAGGCGAAGCGGCGACAGGATCTCATCCGACACGGCCGGTATACTCAGGCGTGGTCGTTCAAGCAGGCTGGGGGTCCCCATCTCATCCTGATGCCGATTCCGCAGTCGCAACTCGACGCCAACCCGATGCTGGTGCAGAATCCGGGGTACTGATTTGCTGGCGCCAGCCCACCTTAACCGGTTGCCTCAGCTTCCGGTCGCACTGCACGAAGAAGTGCTTGCCCTCGTTGGGCGGCGCAGGCTGTTCGGCGTCGGGATCGGGTGGGTCGACGCGCATCTGCTGACGGCGTCGCTCGTAGCCGGCGCGAGGCTGTGGACGCTCGACGCCGGGCTCGCTCGTGTGGCGCAGGGGCTCCGCGTCGCGCGCTGAAGAAAATGTTGGCCTCGCCCGTGCCCGCGCCGAGCGGGCGGGCATCACATCCTGCTGATCGGGAGAGGGGGAACGGCATTCCTCCCTCCGTGCGGCCGTCCTTCCCGGCCACGATTGTGTGGACGCGCGCGCACGGGTCCGCAGTGGTCGCTCCACGATCGGCGATGCCAACCTCCTCCCGCCCAGCACGTTAGCAACACCGTAGACATGGCACTCGCCGTGCGCTTTATCGGGCACGGCTGGGACGCAGTCGCCAATCCGGTCTTTTGGGTTCATCCACGTGACATGAGGAAGTGACGCACCGTGAAGAGGCTTCTGGCACTCTTCGTTCTCCTGTGGGCCGGGGCCGGATGTCGAGACGCTCGTCCGGCGTCCGCCGATGGGGCGGCGGCGCACGGGGAGTCGGATGACACCTGGCAGCTCGTCAGCAGCGGTGCCGATGGCGAGAGCATCTATTTTTCATTCGGCACCATGGCTCGCACGGCTCGGGGCACCATGTTGACTTGGAGCAAGCTCACGTGGCCGAACGGCAACCGGAAGGCGATCGGCCGGCTCGAGTACGACTGCCGGGGACGCTGGCGAATGCTTTCCGCGGCTTCGTATGACCCGGACGGCAACATCATCGACTCGAAGACCGACGGGAAGCCGTCTCCCTGGTACGACATCGTGGCGGAAACCGCGGCGCAGGACTACCAGCGAGTCGTTTGTGGGCGGTGAACCCCAGGCCGTGGACACGTCTTCACGCCCCGCCTTGCCCGTGCTTTCCGGCCACGATTGTGTGGACGCGCGCGCACGGGTCCACGGCTGGTCCGTCCGTGATCGGCGAAGCCAACTTCCCGCCGCCCAGCAGGTTAGCAACACTGCGGGCGTGGCATCCGGCCTGCACCGCATCGCGGGATAGTTCGGATGCCGTTTTCGACTCCCTTTTGGGTTCGTCACACGTGAAATGCTCTACCAGGAACTGATTACGCAGGCGTTTGAGAAGATGGGGCCGGAGCGGGTCGCCGGAGGGCGGACCGCGACCGGCTATGAGTGGCACAACTGCTTTCTCGCGGTGGCCCTCGGCAGGCATCTGAACAGCGTTGCCACAGCCGCGCGCCTGACGGGCCTCGAATTCGCGGAGATCGAGACGATCATGCGCATGTGGGACAGGAACCAGGCGGCGTTCGTCGCGCTGGCCGACGACTGGTTGGAGCGTAGGCGCGTCCCGCAGCCCGAGCCGGCGAACGTCTCATGGGACGGCCCCGAGCGCACCGCACGCCAAACGCTCGTTCAGAAGGTTGAGCGCCGGTTAGTTGCCTGATGTCGTCTCGAGCAGCCGCGCCGCCCCCTCCCCCCGGGCGCGGCGGGGCGGCGTGACGTCCTGTCCTGACACGTCGCCCCTGATGGCTTCAACGACCGTTCAGCATCTGTCAGTCGAGGTGTGAACCCGCAGAGGGTGAGGTCACCCCTCAGTTCGGTGGGATCGTGAGCTCGATGACGTCCCCGGGGTGCACGGTGACCCGCTCGCTGATGGGGTTCTGCCGGGCTCCGATCGGGTGCATCTCGAACTGGAGCTCCGAGATGTTCCCGACGATGTCGGGCCGCAGCATGAGGACGCGCGTGGAAAGCCCGGGCACCATCCCAATCCGGATGCGCTGTCCCTGGCGCCACACGTAGATGTCCATGTCGAGGAAGTTTTGATTCTCGACCTTCACGGCGGTCTCAGCCTGCGGCGTCGGCTCGTCGCCGGCCCTCGGGCGGTGAGCGCACCCCGCGACGAGTACGACGAGTAGCGCGACAGCGCACCAAGCGAAGCGGCTCATCTCCATGGCCTTGGGCACGGGGGATGGGACCGGAATCTACCGCACGCGTGTCTGGCGCGCCGTAGCCCTCGTCCCTACCTTGCGGTCCCATGATCCAATGGCTCCAGACCCGGCTCGGGCTCAGCCCCGAGCTCGAGGCGAGGCTGCTCGGCACCCTCGTGACGGTCATGGGGCTCTGGCTCCTGCATCGGCTCGCCCTGGCGCTTGTGTACCGCCGGGTCAGAGACCCGTGGATCCGCTACCGCTGGCGCAAGAGCTCGACGTACGCGCTGCTCGCGACCGGCATCGTGATCGTGGGCCGGATGTGGTTCGCCGGCGTGCAGGCGCTCGCGACGTTCCTCGGCCTCGTCGGGGCGGGACTCGCGATCGCGCTCAAGGATCCGGTGTCCAACCTGGCTGGCTGGGCGTTCATCATGTGGCGCCGACCCTTCGAGGTAGGGGACCGCGTGCAGGTCGGCCCCCACGCGGGCGACGTCATCGACCTTGGCCTGTTCCAGTTCACCCTCAACGAGATCGGGGTCTGGGTGGACGCGGACCAGTCGAGCGGCCGGATCATCCACATCCCGAACGGCCAGGTCTTCACCGAGCCGATCGCGAACTACGACAAGGGCTTCAAATACATCTGGAACGAAGTGCCGGTGCTCGTGACCTTCGAGAGCGATTGGAGGAAGGCGAAGCAGATCCTCACGAAGATCGCGGTCCAGCACGCCCAACACCTCACCGCGGGGGCCGAGCAGGAGTTGCTCACCGCGTCCCGCCAGTACGTCATCAACTACACCAAGCTCACGCCGATCGTCTACACAAGGGTGGTCCAGACCGGCGCGGTGCAGCTGACCATCCGCTACCTGATTGAGCCCCGCAAGCGGCGCGGCACCGAGCACGCGATCTGGGAGGACGTCCTCACCGAGTTCGCGCGCTGTCCGGACATCGAGCTGGCATACCAGACGACGCGGTCGTTCAAGCGGACCGACGAGGGGAAGGAGGCCCTGCGGACCGCGCCGCTGCAGTCGCGCGGCTCGCCCCAGCCCACTCCTGCGGACGACCCCGACGACTGAGCGCGGCGCTCGGCGCGACGGTGCGGCGTCACGCGCACAGGGCTGGCATCGCCAGCCCCTCCAGCACGGCTGCGGTATTTAGGATCGTAGCGAACTCCCCGTTCAGATCAGCCAGCGCCAGCGAGTGGACGTCCTCCGCGCGGTGGCGCCTGCCGTCGGGTCCGATCCGGTCGAACGTCGCGGTGGCATCGGAGACGACATACGTCTTGAACCCCAGGTTCGCCGCCATGCGGGCCGTGGTGGACACGCAGTGGCCGGTTTGGAGGCCCGTGATGACCACCGTGCTCACGCCGCACTGCCTGAGCATGACTTCGAGCCCGGTGCCGATGAACGCGCTGCTCACGGACTTGCTGATCACGGGTTCTCCGGCGAGCGGCTCCACGCCGGACTTGATCGCGTTCCCCGGGCGGCTCGGATGAAGCGGTGAGCCTGGCCAGCGCGAGTCGTGCCGCACGTGCATCAGCACTCGGCCGCTCGCGCGCCAGGCGCGTTGCAGGCGGGCGATGCTCGCCTCCATCTCAGGGTTGTTGCGGCCGCCGCCCCAGGCCGGCTCGTCGAAACCTTCCTGGACGTCGATCACGAGCAGCGCTGCGTTGTAGGGCAGGGGATGCATGGGCCTCCTCAAAGGGCGGACTGACGGACCGGCGGACCGCCGGACGGAGGGGTCCGACGGACCGCGGGTGCGCCCGTCCGGCCGAGCGCCAGCCGCTGCGAGACCTGGATCCACACCACGGCGCCCAGGGTCAGCGTCATCGCGGCGAGCGTTCGTGTGGTGATGGGCTCGCGGAGCAACAGCCAGCCGAGCAGCACGGCGATGACCGGGTTCACGTATGCGTACGTGCCCACGATGGTCGGCGACGCGTGGCGCAGGGCGTAGGTGTAGGCGCTGTACCCGATGATCGAGCCGAACACGACGAGGTAGGCCATCGCCCCGAGGCCTTTGGGGGTGAAGTGCCAGGCGCCCCACTCACCCACGCCGGAGCCGACGAGCGCGATGGCGCTGCCGCCCACGATCATCTGGATCGCCGCGCCGACGTAGGGGCTCGTCTCGGTGGGGTGCCGCTTCCCGTACACCGAGCCGAGCGACCAGGACGCGCTCGCGCCCGTCAGGGCGATCGGGCCGCGGAGATCGGCATGCAGGATCTCCGCAGGGCTGGCGCCGACGAGCAGCGCGGTACCCAGAAATCCGATCACCAGGCCGGTGGCGACCCGCCAGTTGAGGTCGCCCGAGCCGCCCGGAATGACCGCGTCGAAGAACGCCATCCACAGCGCGACCGTTACGACGAAGATGCTCGCCACCCCCGACGCGGTGTACTGCTCGGCCCACACCACGAACGCGTTGCCCCCCGTGAGCAGCAGCACGCCGACAACCGCCTGCGTGCGCCAGTCCGTGAGCCGCCGCGGCAGCCGGTCGCCGAGCGCGAGCGCGGCGGCGAGCAGGATGGCTCCGGCGCAGAGGAACCGCAGCCCCGCGAACAAGAACGGCGGCAGCTCGCCGACCCCGATCTTGATGGCGAGATAGGTCGACCCCCAGAAGACGCAGACCACGAGATAGGCGACGAGCGCCTTGCCGCGCAGCGCCGCCATATCAGTCCGGCTCCACCGGGGTGAACCCCGGCTTCTCGAACACGGTGCCCAGCACGATCGTCGTGCGCGTGCTCATCTCCTTCTTTCCGGGACCGCGCAGGTCGCGCAGCAGTCCCTGCAGGCTCTCGATGTCTGGCGCCGCGACCTTGAGGATGTAGCAGTCCTCGCCAGCCACGTGGTGGCATTCAAGCACGCCCGGGTTCCTCTCCATTTCGCGCATGCGCGGCTCGTCACCGACGTAGTCGGAGTTCGCGTAGCGCACCGCGACGAACGCCGTGACGGGATAGCCGACCTTCTTGCGGTCGAGTCGCGCCCCGTACCCGGTGATGTAACGAGACTCCTCGAGGCGCTTCACGCGTTCCATGACCGCGGGCCGCGACAGCCCCACCGCGTCGGCGAGCGCCTGATAACTCGCACGCCCATCGCTCGCGAGCAGCCGCAGGATGTGGCGATCCACGACGTCCAGCTCGGTCTTAATCGACATTTAGCAGGTCCATTGGCTCTTTTCCCTACGAGACGTCAACGCCTTGCCATCCTTCAGAAACTTATCATAAGAGTAATCGGTTCCCAGGCTACTATCTATCCGTTTCTAGCGCTCGAATTGTCCTTTGCTGGGGACACGGTAAGTCGTTACTATTCCGCCATGTCCGGCCCTTCCGGCCCCCCCGGCCCGCTCGGCGGCAGCGCCGAGCTCGGGGCCCTGCGCGAGCTGGTTCGCGCTTTCCCTTCCGTGCTGCTCGGCTACTCCGGTGGGGTTGATTCGGCGCTTCTAGCCGTCGTGCTGCGCCAGGAGCTCGGCCGGGCTCGCATGCTGGCGGCCATCGGCCGCAGCGCGTCGTACCCGGGAGTCCAGTGGGAGACGGCGCGCCGTGTGGCGGAGCGGTTCGACGTGCCCATCCTGGAGATCGATACCCACGAGCTCGAGGACCGGCGCTATCTGGCGAACCCGACCAATCGTTGCTTCTTCTGTAAGACCGAGCTGTGGAGCCGGCTCGTCCCGGAAGCCCGGGCGCGCGGGCTCGCCGTCGTGTGCGACGGCACCAACGCCGACGACTTGCGCGAGCACCGGCCTGGCTACGTGGCCGGGCGGCGGGCGGGAGTTCGCTCCCCGCTCGCCGAGGTCGGCATGACGAAGGCGGAGATCCGTGCAGCGTCGCGAGCGTTGGGGCTCCCGACCTGGGACGCGCCCGCGGCACCCTGCCTGTCGAGCCGGGTGGCGTACGGGCTGGCGATCACGCCGCGCCGTCTCGAGCAGGTGGAGCGGGCCGAGGCCTATCTGCGGGAGCTGGGAGTCGCGGGGGACGTGCGGGTGCGCCATCACGGCGACCGCGCGCGTATCGAGGTCGAGCCGGAGTGGATCCCCTGGCTCCGGGAGCGCCTCGGGGCGGTCACGCGACGGCTCGGCGACCTCGGATTCGCCGTCGTGGAAGTGGATCCCCGCGGTTACCGCCGCGGCAGCCTGATCCTGGAACGTGCCGGAGGCTCTTGAGGCTTTTCGTCGCCCTGAATTTTCCCGAGCGGATTCGCCAGGCGCTCTGGCAGGCGACCGCGCCGCTGCGAGACCTCGGGCTCCCGGTGAAATGGGTGCGGTCCGACGGGATTCATCTCACCCTCAAGTTCCTGGGCGATGTGGCCGGGGACGAGGAGGACGCGCTGCGCACGGCGCTCGGGCGTGCCGCGGCGGGAGCTCGCGCGCTGCCCCTGGCGGTCGGCGGGTTCGGCGTCTTTCCCGACTTCAAGCGGCCGCGCGTCGTGTGGTCGGGGATCGCCGCCGACCCGGCGCTCGAACTGCTGCAGCATAGCGTCGAGCGCGAGTTCGCGCCGCTCGGGTTCCCCACGGAGACCAGGGCTTTCCAGCCGCACCTGACGCTGGGCCGCGCGGCGCGGGAGGCCGGGCCCCGCGACCTCGCCGGCCTGGAGGGCGCGCTCGCCGGGCTGCACTTCCAGGAGACGGCGCTCGTGGACTCCGTGGACCTGATGCAGAGCACGCTCCAATCGGGAGGCGCGGTGTATCAGGTCCGGCACAGTGAACGGCTGCTTTAAGGGACTCGTGCGGCTCGGGACCCTCTTCCTCGTCGTCGTGGCGGGGCTCGCGGCGTGGTGGTTCCGTGAGCCGATTCTGCGCACGGGTGCGCGCTGGTTCGGGCCGCACTCCACCAGGCTTCCCCCCGTGGCCGACACGGCCGTCGGGGCGCCGACGCCGAAGGCGCTCTCGAGCACCCAAGCGAAGGTCCAGCGCCTCGAGCGACGGGCGGGCCCCGACTCGGTCGTGCTGTCCGCGAACGAAGTGGCCGCGATGGTCGGAAGCGGTATCGACTGGTCGGTGCGGAAGAGCTTCGATTCGCTGCGTGTCGAGCTGCTCGAGGGCTCCGTCGCCGTGTACTGCCGGCTCGACACCCGCGTGATCCCGCGCGACGCGCTCGGACCGTTCGCGGCGCTCCTGAACCCCACGGAGCCGTTGCGCATCGCCGGGCCGGTCACGATTGAGCGGCCGGGGATTGCGCGCTTCAAGGTCGAAGAGCTGAGCCTGCGCGGCATGGCGTTCCCCGCACCCGTGGTCAAGCAGCTGGCGCAGCGCGTGGCGGGCGCCGACTCGAGCGGCGCCGTCGCGCTGCGCGTGGCGCCCGTGTTCACCGACATCGCCATCCATCCCACCGCGGTCGTGCTCTACAAGGGCCGGCGGAGGAGGACGTGAAGCGGCGGGTCCTGGTGGTGGACGACGAGAAGGGGATCCGCGAGGCCCTGAAGCAAGTGCTCGAGTACGAAACGATCGAGGTGCAGACCTGCGCGTCGGGCGGCGAGGCGCTGCGGATCTATCCGGACTGCCGGCCCGACCTCGTCTTCCTGGACGTGAAGATGCAAGGCATGGACGGGATCGAGACGCTGCGGAAGCTGCGCGAGCTCGATCCCCGCGCCCAGGTGGTCATGATCTCGGGACACGGCACGATCCAGACGGCGGTGGAGGCGACGCAGCTCGGCGCCTATGACTTCCTCGAGAAGCCGCTCGACACCGACCGCATCCTGCTCACGCTGCGGAACGCCCTCCAGCACGTGGAGCTGGCGAGCGAGAACGTGCGGCTCAAGGCCGAGGTGCACGCGCAGTACGAGATCGTCGGCTCGAGCAAGGCGGTCAAGCAGGTGATCGAGCGCATCGAGAAGGTGGCGCCGACGGCGGCCCGGGTGCTGATCCGGGGCGAGAACGGGACCGGGAAGGAGCTCGTCGCGCGGGCGATCCACGCCCTCTCACCGCGCGCCCGCGGGGGGGGGCCGTTCGTAGAGGTGAATTGCGCGGCGATCCCGACCGAGCTGATCGAGAGCGAGCTGTTCGGCCACGTGAAGGGGAGCTTCACCGGCGCGTTCGCGGACCGAGCGGGGAAGTTCGAGCTCGCCGACGGGGGCACCCTGTTCCTGGACGAGGTCGGCGACATGAGCCTCTCGGCCCAAGCCAAGGTGCTGCGGGCGCTCGAGGAGGGAGTCATCTCGCGGGTCGGCTCGGGCAGGGCGCTTCCGGTGGACGTCCGCGTCATCGCCGCCACCAACAAGGATCTCGAGGCGGAGATCGCGGCCGGGAAATTTCGCGAGGACCTGCTGTACCGCCTCAACGTCGTGCCCGTCGAGGTGCCGCCGCTGCGCGCGCGACGCGCCGACATCCCCCAGCTCGTGGAGCACTTCGTGCAGCAGTCGACCCGACAGGGACTCCCGCCGAAGCAATTCGACGCGGAGGCCGTGAGGCGGCTCCAGGCGCACGATTGGCCGGGCAACGTCCGCGAGCTGCGGAATGCGGTCGAGCGGTTGCTCATTCTCGCGCCCGGGCGGCTCGTCACGCCGGAGGACGTCGAGCGCCTCGCCGGCATCGAGACGGGAGAACGGGGTGCGGCCGGTACGACCGGCGCGGAGCTCGCGGGGGCGCCGTGGGCGCGGGCGGCGACGTTCGAGCAGTTCAAGCAGGCCGCCGAGCGGGCCTATCTGCTCGCGAAGCTCAAGGAGAACGACTGGAATGTGTCGGAGACCGCGCGCACATTGGAGATGCCGCGCAGCAACCTGTACAAGAAGATCGAGCGCTACGGGCTCGCTCGGGAGGCGTAGTGGCGGGGACCGAAAAGGAACGCGATTGGGACAAGGAGATGGCGGAGGTCGACCGCCTGCTCAACAAGCTGCCGCACGCCGATCCGCATCTCCAGGGCGGCTCCCCACCCTCGGGCAAGCGCCCCCGCCTGTCCGACACCCCCACGGTCCCGATGGGCCGCGTCGCGGGATCGGGCGGCGGCGGGCAGCTGAGCACGTGGGCCCGCGTGATCCTGGGCCTCCTCATCGGGATCGGGATGACGCAATGGCCGTATAGCCACGGCTGCGGGCTACGCCTCATCTTCTACCTATGCGGAGTCCTCGCCGTGATCACGGCCGGCCTGTGGAGCAGCGTCTCGTCCTGGCGGCGGCGGCTCGGCTTCGCTCACATTCTCTCTCAGGGACTGATCATCTGGGGACTCGTGCTCGCCGCGCGCGAGGTGCTGCCGCGCGTCGGCTATGCGAAAGTCGAGGGCCCATGGCTCTGTCCGGATGTGGGACCCAAATGAGCGATCGGTTCGCGAACTTCATCGGCGGCGAGTGGGTCGCCCCTGCGACCGGCGAGTACTTCGAGAACCGCAACCCCGCGGATTGGGACGACGTGATCGGCTGCTTCCCGCGCTCGGGAGCCGAGGACGTCGCCCGCGCCGTCGCGTCGGCCCAGCGCGGCTTCGCGCGGTGGTCGAAGACGCCGGCACCGGTCCGCGGCGAGGTCCTCCACCGGGTGGGCGACCTGCTCGTCCAGCGCAAGGAGGAGATCGCGCGCGCCATGACGCGGGAGATGGGCAAAGTTCTCGCGGAGACGCGGGGTGACGTGCAGGAGGGGATCGACACCGCTCATTACGCGCACACCGAAGGCCGGCGCTGGTTCGGCCGCACCGTGCCCTCGGAGCTCCGCGACAAGTGGGCGATGAGCTTTCGCCGGTCGATCGGCGTGGCCGGGCTCATCACCCCGTTCAATTTTCCGCTCGCCATCCCGACGTGGAAGATGTTTCCCGCGCTGCTGTGCGGGAACGCGGTGCTCTTCAAGCCGGCCGAGGACGTGCCGCACACGGCGCACCTGCTGGTGGAGATCCTCCTCGAGGCGGGGCTGCCGCCCGAGGTCGTGCAGCTGGTGCACGGCCAGGGCTCGGTCGTCGGCAAGGCGGTCGTGGACTGTCCCGACATCCCTGTGATCTCGTTCACGGGCTCGACCGAGACCGGCTCGATCATCGGCGCGACCTGCGGCAGGATGCACAAGCGGCTCTCGCTCGAGATGGGCGGCAAGAACGCGATGCTCGTGATGGACGACGCCGATCTCGACCTCGCGCTCGAGGGCGTGCTGTGGGGCGCGTTCGGCACCACCGGACAGCGCTGCACCGCGACGAGCCGGCTGATCGTGCACGAGCGCGTGCACGACGGGTTCGTGAAGCGGCTGTGCGACCGGGCCGGGCGGCTGCGCCTCGGTCCCGGTCTGGACGAGACCAACGAGGTGGGCCCGCTGGTCAACGAGGCGGCCCGCAAGAAGGTCGACTACTACGTCGGCGTCGGCCGGCAGGAGGGCGCCGAGATCCTGGTCGGCGGGGAGGCGCCGTCCGGCAAGGGGCTCGAGAGCGGCTGGTTCTACCGGCCGACGGTGCTCGCGGGCGTGCAGCCCGGCATGCGGGTCGAGCAGGAGGAGATCTTCGGCCCCGTCCTCTCCGTGATCAGGGTGGGCTCTCTCGACGAGGCGATCCGGGTGAACAACGGCGTGCGGTACGGCCTCTCGAGCTCGCTCTACACGCGCGACGTGAACGCTGCGTTCCGGGCGATGACGGACCTCGACACCGGGATCACCTACATCAACGCGCCCACGATCGGCGCCGAGGCGCACCTGCCGTTCGGCGGGGTGAAGCAGACCGGGAACGGGCACCGCGAAGGCGGCTGGGAGGTCTACGACTTCTACTCGGAGACGAAGGTCGTCTACGTGGACTTTTCGGGCAAGCTCCAGCGGGCGCAGATCGACACGGAGTAGGGCGCGTCCGATCGCACCGGCTCGCAACAATCCGATGATGCATCACGGACCCGCGGCGCTACGGTTGCGTACCGTGGATCACGAATCTTTGGTGATCGTGCTCTCGGCCCGTGGCTCTCCGCTCGACGCCGCAGCGCTGGACCCGCTCGCGGACACGCGCGTGCTCTGGGTGCGCGTCGAACGCGAGGGTGAAGCCGCCTGTCTCGCGGCGCGCATCCGGCACGGCGACTGCCGCGAGGATTTCCAGGACCGGCTGCGGCGTTGGGGGGCCGCGCGGGGCTGGGTCGTAACTGTTGCGCCAGGGCGATGGCTTGACTAGAGTAAGAGTTATGGATGAGTTGGGGGGCCAGACGCACAGGCCGGGCGCGCATCCGGTGCCAGTGCCCTTCGCTCCCGCCGAAACACGTCGGTCCACGCTGGCACGGTGGTTCGACAACTGGATGCGGTCGTTGGGCATGGCGCTGGTTCTCTTCGTCGTCATCCGCACCTTCCTCATCGAAGCGTTCCAGATCCCGTCGGGTAGCATGGAGCGTACCCTGCTCGCGGGCGACTTCCTGTTCGTCAACAAGGCGGTCTACGGCGCTCAGATCCCCGGCACGAACGCCCGGCTGCCCCGCTTCGAGGCGCCGCGGCGCGGGGACGTGATCGTCTTTGCGTACCCGAAGAACCCCGAGCTGAACTACGTGAAGCGCGTGGTCGGCGTCTCGGGCGACACCGTGGAGATGCGCGGCGGCGAGGTGCGCGTGAACCGCAAGCCGCTCGCGGAGCCGTACGTGCAGCGGGTGGACCCCGGGCACGACGTCTTCGACCCGGATTTCGGCTGGCAGCGCGACTATCTGGTCGGCGGCTCGCGCGGCACCCGGGAGTATCATCCGACGCGGGACACCTGGGGGCCGCTCGTGGTGCCGCCCGGCAAGTACTTCGTGTTGG
>WNGJ01017264.1_pt1 | contig 14609 bp, 17 predicted proteins | sample 5400611 | NCBI WGS metagenome assembly WNGJ01 (sample SAMN13153375, study PRJNA577476) | soil metagenome | isolation source: 40 cm soil or saprolite under Garry oak tree replicate 1 | place: USA:California | collected 2016-06-15
TCCGGTCAGTGCGACACGAAGACGTGCGCCGGGGGGTTCTGTCATCTGCCCGTAAATCAAAGCCGCCTTTGAATGTTCCGGATCGCCGGGTTTGATTACGCCAGACTCGCTCATCTCAAGCCAGAGATCGTTGCCTTCGCGGGTGCGCTCGCCGACTCCCGCAAATACGGAGAATCCGCCGTGCTGCTTAGCAACGTTGTTAATGAGCTCCATAATGACGACGGTTTTACCCACGCCGGCGCCGCCAAACAGCCCGATCTTGCCGCCCTTCAGGAATGGCTGGATGAGATCAATGACTTTCACGCCGGTCTCAAACATTTCCGCGGTCGTGGCCTGCTCGTCAAACGATGGCGCGAGACGATGGATTGGGTGCCGCTCTTTGGCGGCGATGGGGCCGAGGTTGTCCACGGGCTCGCCGATTACGTTCATCACGCGGCCCAGAGTGCCGCGGCCGACGGGAACCGAGATCGGCCCACCCTGATCGATGGCTTTCATCCCGCGAACCATGCCCTCGGTTGCTTCCATGGCAATCGCGCGCACACGGCCTTCGCCCAAATGTTGCTGGACTTCGAGGACAACATTGATTGGCCGGGGCACATTGAAGCCATCGCTTACCACACGAAGGGCTTGGTAAATGGGCGGCATGGCCGCCGGGGTGAATTGCACGTCCACAGCAGGGCCGGCGATTTGAATTACGTGTCCGATGTTTTCCATAGAATCAGCTTTTTAGCTTCTAGCTACTAGCTCCTAGCTGGCCCGGCTTGCTAGAAGCCAATGGCTAGCAGTTACTGCGCTGCTGCCGCTCCACTCACAATTTCAATAATCTCTTTCGTGATCTTGGCTTGCCGGACCCGGTTCATGGCCAGGGTAAGCGAATCGATCATCTCGCTCGCGTTATTTGTTGCCGATTCCATGGCGGTCATGCGAGCCGCGTGTTCTGCGGCCACCGATTCCAGCAATGCGTGGAAAATCTGGATACCGACATACTTCGGCAGCAACGCGCGAAACAGTTCATGCGGCGGCTGCTCATAAATGTAATCCACCGGAGCTGAGGCAAATGCGGCTGCCCGCGCGTCCACTTCGCGGGTATCGGCAGGACGAAGCGCCACTCCCGTACCCTTGGCCGCCTCCAGGGCGCGCTGTTTCTCTTCCAGCTCCATCTCCTTTGCCTGCGCAATTTCTGGAGCGCCAATCTGCTCGATGGGCAACAACTGCTCGACCACCAGGCGCTGCGCGATCACAGACTTGAACTCGTTGTAAACGAGGTAGACAGAATCAATCTCAGCGTGCGTGTAACGCGCGATCAAACGCTCGGCCAGATCGGAGGCCAGCGAGTATTCAATTTTGTTCAAGACTCCCACTTGCTCGCCCACAAGCGTAGTGCCTGCTTGCTGTGTCGAATCAGACTTTCGAGGTTCGGCCGTTCTGAATCTTCTGCGCAGAAAATCGCGGCCCTTACGGCCAATGGCTTCGATTTCAATGTTCGTTCCGGACCTCGACTCAAGGAACCTCATCGCCGCTTTCAAAATATTTGCATTGAAAGCGCCGGCGAGACCTTTGTCCCCGGTAACCACGATCAAAAGCACATTCTTCTCAGGCCGACGCACGAGCAGCGGATGCAGCACCTCGCCAGTGGCGGGATCGTAAATGTCCGCACGCGAGACCAGCGACTTCAAAACGTTCGTCAGCATCTGCGCATACGGCCGTGCCGCCAACGCACGCTCTTGCGCGCGGCGCAATCTGGCCGCAGAGACCATCTTCATGGCGCGCGTAATCTGCCGCGTGTTGATCACACTGCGAATGCGCCGCCGGATATCGAGAATATTGGCCATAAAAAACAGCTTCTAGCTTTTAGCTCCTAGCTACTAGACGTGCCTTAATTTTCGGACCTTTGGGTCGCTTTCCTTCTCCCCGAGAAGCGCTATCCGCACGCGATCCGTGCTTGCTAGAGCTAGCAGCTAGAAGCTAGTAGCTATCTTGCAGCTGCCGCCTGCGGTTCCGCCACGAAACCTTCCTTACACTGCTTAATCACTTTCGTCATCTCAGCTTTGAGCGCGTCGTCGAGAACCTTCTTTTCCATGATCGTGCGCAGCAGGCCGGGATTGATGCCTTCCACGTAGCGATACAGCTCGGCTTCAAAGTCGCGCACCTGCTCGACAGACATGTCGTCGAGAACGCCGCTGGTTCCAGCAAAGATCAGCAGAATTTGCTTGGAAAACGGCAGAGGCGAGAATTGCTTCTGCTTCAAAACTTCGACCAGGCGCTGCCCACGATTCAGTTGCGCCTGTGTGGCTTTGTCGAGATCACTGCCAAACTGCGCGAAAGCAGCAAGCTCGCGATATTGCGCAAGTTCCAGCTTCAAACTACCGGCAACCTGGCGCATAGCCTTGATCTGCGCGCTACCGCCCACGCGGCTCACCGACAAACCGACGTTAACCGCAGGACGAACACCTTGATTGAACAGATCGGTTTCAAGATAAATCTGGCCATCGGTGATCGAGATGACGTTGGTCGGGATGTACGCCGAAACGTCCCCCGCTTGAGTTTCGATTACTGGCAGCGCGGTAAGCGATCCTCCGCCTTTCTCGTTGCTCAACTTGGCCGCCCGCTCAAGCAGACGCGAATGTAAATAGAAAACATCTCCGGGATACGCCTCGCGTCCTGGCGGACGTCGCAGCAACAGCGAAATCTCGCGGTATGACGCGGCGTGCTTGGAAAGATCATCGTAGATCACAAGCGCGTGACGTTTGGTGTCGCGGAAATACTCGCCCATGGCGCATGCCGCATACGGTGCGATGTACTGCATCGGCGCGGGTTCGGAAGCTGAGGCTGCGACGACGATGGTGTAATCCATCGCGCCATAGTCAGAGAGAATTTTCACCACCTGGGCGATGGACGACCGCTTCTGCCCGATCGCGCAATAAATGCAAATCAGGTCATTGCCCTTGTTGTTGATGATGGTGTCGATCGCGATCGCGGTCTTGCCGGTCTGGCGGTCGCCGATGATCAGCTCGCGCTGGCCGCGGCCGATAGGAATCATGCTGTCGATGGCCTTGAGTCCCGTCGCCATCGGCTCGCGCACGGGCTGGCGTTCAATGACACCAGGCGCGAGACGCTCCAGAGAAATGAATTCGGAGGTCGATATCGGGCCTTTATCATCGATGGGCTCACCCAAGGAGTTGACCACGCGGCCGATCATTGCGTCGCCGACCGGCACGCTCATGATGCGTCCAGTGCGCTTGACCTCGTCGCCTTCGCTGATCTCCGTGTACTCGCCCAGCAGCACCACGCCGACCTGGTCTTCTTCCAGGTTCATGGCGATCCCGGCAACATGGTGCGGAAACTCGAGCAGCTCGCCAGCCATGACCTTCTCCAGACCATGGACGCGCGCGATGCCGTCGCCCAGCGTGATGACTGTGCCGACTTCGTCAACCGCAATTTTCGATTCGTAATTCTCAATCTGCTGCCGGATTAGTTGTGTAATTTCATCTGCTTTGATTTGCATAAAATCAGCTCTTAGCTATTAGCCTTTAGCTCTTGGCTTTTCTTCGCGACTTTTTGCGGCTCTTCTTTGCGAACTTCGCGGTTAAGATCTTTTACGCTGCGCCGCTCGCTAACCGCTGCCTGATTCTCTCCAACTGTCCCTTCACTGAGCCGTCGTAAACGGTGCTGCCCACACGTGCGATAGCTCCACCCAGAATTCCCTTGTCCTGCGCATAGCGCGCACGAATGTTTTTGCCAGTCACCTTGGCCAAATCGCACTCCAGTTCATTTCGCTCGTCCGCAGGTAATTCGCGCGCGGTGGTCACCTCCGCTTCGGCGAATCCCAGGCGCTGGTTCAATTCTTGGGCGAACTGTTCCACGATCTCGCCTAGAAACCTCGTCCGGCGCTTGTCGATCAGCACGGCAACAAGGTTTCGCACGGGACGCGAAATTCCGGCACGCTGCACGATGGCATCAAGCACTGCGCGCTTCTGTTCAGGCAAAATGGACGGTGCCTCCCCTACTTCCCTGAGCGATTTGTTCTCGCGAAACAGCCCGGCAATTTGCTGCGCTTCCGCCAAGGTCCGCGTGGGGTCGAGATGGTTGCTCATCACCACGTCAGCAAAGGCCCGAGCGTAAGTATTTATGACGGTCGCCATCTTGATTTTGTTAAATCAGTTCTTCTTCCCCGGAGCGCCATCGCTCGATAGCTGCTGGCCAAAACGTCGCACCAACGCCTGATCGGTTGGAGTATCCACGCGAATCTGCTTGCTGGCCAGCGTGACCGCCAATTCCGCGGCGTAGGCGGTCAGCTCCCGCCGCGCAGCCTTCGCAGCCGCCTCAATTTCCTGTCCAGCTGACTCAGCAATCCGGCGCGCTTCCTCAACGGCGGCTCCTTTGATCCTTTCTTCCTCAGCGGCAGCCTCCTTCTCTGACGCGGCGCGCATCTGGTTGATTTCGTCATCAAGCCGGTTCAATCGAGATTCGATTTCCGACAATCGCCGATTCGCTTCCTCGCTAGCTCTGCGGGCTTCCTCTAAGGATTTCTGAATTGACGCCGTCCGATTACGAAACATTCCTGGCAGATTCTTTTTGGAAAACCACGCGATCAGCCCGGCAACGATCGCGAAGTTCAGAATCACCGCCAGCCAGTACGCCGCATCAAGGCCCAATCCCGTAATCTTCGAGAGCAGTTTGACAGACGCAGAGTGCTTGAACTGCTCGGTCTCATCTTCGCTCTTTTGCTGAGGAGTAGCGATGGCGGGAGCATTCTGCGCGGAAGGAGTCGCGCCCCGCCCGGGCCCAGCCGTTTGGACGTACGCCAAGCTGCAAAACAAAACCGCCGCCGTCAACAGCACGAGAAACCTAAGTCTCAGGGACGAAAATTTCATCGCCCACCCGCCTGCGCCAATGCGGGCTCCAGCACGGCGCGAATGATCTCTGCGGCTAATCGTCCAGCTTCGCCTTCAAGCGATTGCTTTGCCACCAGCTTGTCATTTTCAATCCCAGCCCGGGCCTGCTCGACTTGCGCCTGCGCTTTGCTTCGGGCCTCCGCAATCGCCGCTGCGCGGGCGCGAGAGGCCTGCGCTCGGCCAGATTCCTGAGCTTTGAAAAGTGCTAACCGGGCGTCTCTCAGCCGCTGCTCATACTCGGCGGTGCGCGCTTCAGCAGACTGAACGTCGGCCCTGGCTTTCTCGATCGCCCCCTGAGTTCGCGCGTGACGCTCTGCCAGAACTCGCGCCAGCGGCGTATGCACCAGCACGGTATAAAGCCCATACAAAAGGAGAAAGAAAATTACCGTAGGAATGGCACCGAGCAGTAATCCGCCTATTTGTCTGAGCGTCTCATCCATAATTTTCTGCTGGGTGTGGACCGTCCGAAAGGACTCTCTGGAACCAATGATTTTAGCGTTCAGCGAAGAGCAGTGTCAACGAAGAGGTGCATCCGGTCATCCGGGCGGACATGGTTGTCCGCCCTTTTTTCAAATCAGGAATAACAGAATCGTCACCCCCCGTTTGCCCGCCTCACTTTGTTCCTGGCATTGACGCGTCGAGGAACGTTGTGACGGTTGACGCCAGCCCCGGCAAGGCGAAAATCTGGTAATGGGTTACGCCGGGCAAAATGGCCAGCCGGGCATTGGATATCCCTGATCCGTCCCAGCCGGCATCTTTCTTGCCGCCGCCTAGAAGCTCGAAGAATTCCACCGCGTGCGCAGTGCGAACAGCGTCGGCATCGCCATACACCAATAGCGTGGGCGCCTTCATCGCGGCAACTTCTTTCGACCAGTCGTAGTCCTTCTTCAGCATGTCGCCGAGTTTGGTGAACAGGACTGGCCAATCCGCCGGCCTCGGTGCAACCCGCGCATACGTCTGATACATCGGGGTCTGCTTCATCTGCTCGGCCTGTGCTGGTCCGCTTTGCGCCATCGCCGCCAGGATTTCGGGGTACCAGCCATCGCGCTTGAAAGTGGCGGAGACAATCACCAGCTTCCGCACGAGATCGGGATGCTGAATAGCAGTTCGCAAGGCGACCCCACCGCCGAGCGAATAACCCATTACGTCGGTCTTCTCGATACGCAGATACTTGATCAGTCCAGCGATGTCGTCAGCCATCGCCTCGCAGCTCAGCGGACGGTCCATATCGGCGGTGCGCCCGTGCGCCTGTAGATCAACGGCAATCACCTGGCGGTTCTTCGATAGTAAAGGCATGATCGCGGCAAAATTTTCGGTCGAACCGATGCCGCCATGCAGCAGGACCAAAGGTTCTCCGGTGCCCTGGACTTCGTAATAAAGTTTGAGGCCATTGACCGGAGCGTAGCCGGTTTTGAGGGAAGTTGTGGGCGTCTGGGCGTAGGCAAAGGCCGATGCCACGATGATACTGGCGGTTGAGGTTGCAATGAAACTTCTTCTCAGCGTCATAGTTATCGCTCCTTCTACCTATACGTCGAATGACGAGCGGCGAAATCGACATGCTAAATATTCCCGCCGTTTAAAGAACCAACGTCACTTTTCGAAGCATCCATAGCTCGATGAAAACACCCTGTGATGAGGCCGCAATCCGTTCAGGGAACAAAGGCGCTCCGTGCGGCGAAAAAGCGCGAACGTGGATCCTGGGTGCCACCATACTGGCTTCGAGCATGGCTTTCATCGACGGCACGGTCGTCAATGTCGCAATCCCTGCTCTCCAGACTAGCTTCCGCGCAAATATTGTGGACGTGCAATGGGTGGTGGAGTCTTACGCACTGTTCCTTTCCGCATTGATTCTGGTTGGAGGCGTATTGGGCGACCGCTGTGGACGCCGGTTGGTGTTCCTAACGGGGGTAACGCTTTTCGCGGCCGCTTCTATGGCATGTGGTTTCTCGGCCAGCATTCGTCAACTGGTGATCGCCCGTTCTGTTCAAGGCATCGGAGCAGCGCTTCTGGTTCCTGGAAGTCTCGCTATCATCAGCGCATCGTTTATGGCTTATCGAGCACGCTTCCTGGCGCTGGGCCTTTTTCATCAATCTTCCGCTTGCCGCAGCGGTGTTTTTGATTTCAGTGAGACACATGCCGGAGACGCGCAGCGGAAGCGTTAACCGCGTGGATTGGCTGGGGGCGATGATTGCAATTCTCGGTTTGGCTGGGGTGGTGAACGGATTCGTTGAGTCCCCGAACTTAGGCTGGTTGCACCCAGTGGTTCTGGCAAGCTTAATCGCCGGCTCGGCCTGCCTGGTTGTTTTCGTTTTCGTGGAAGCCCGGGTCAGCGCGCCCATGGTTCCGCTCGCGCTCTTTAACTCTCGCAGCTTCAGCGGTGCGAACTTGCTCACATTCTCTCTGTATGCGGCATTGGGAATCTTCTTTTTCGTGTTTCCGATGAGCCTGATTCAGGTACACGGATTTTCTCCAACCAAAGCCGCAGCCGCGGCGTTGCCGACGATCCTGTTGATGTTCTCGTTGTCTCGCTGTCAGGTGGACTGGTTGATCGGTATGGTCCAAGAACTCCGCTGGTTGTGGGACCTCTAATCGCTGCCGCAGGTTTCACTCTGTTCGCGACCGCGTCAGTCAACGGAAGCTACTGGAAGACGTTCTTTCCCGCGTTCACTATCCTGGGGCTTGGAATGGCGATCACGGTCGCTCCTCTGACAACTGTCGTCATGAGTTCAGTAGACCAGGACCATGCTGGCACTGCCTCGGGAATCAATAACGCTGTTGCCCGAGTTGCGGGCGTACTGGCAATTGCAGTCTTCGGAGTCGTGATTGTGGCTTCATTCAGTTCCCACTTAAATCACAGCCTAGCGAACCTCTCGCTTCCCTCGGATGTTCTTCGCGAGATTCAGGCCAACGAGACAAGGCTTGCCGCGTTGAGGCTGCCAAATGGCCTTGATGAGAACATGGCGGCGGCACTACGATCCGCAATCGCGCGAGCTTTTGTCGCCGGATCCAGACTAATCATGCTCATTTGTTCGGGCCTTGCTGCGGCCAGCGGTGTTCTCGCTTGGCGGATGATTCCGAGCGAGAACAAGCGCGAAGCGTGAGGGAACAGGCAATACCCTCGGGTTCTCCGACAGACAGCTCATCTGCCTACCTCATTTTGTGCCTCCCCTTGACGCATCGAGGAACGGTGTGACCGTAGAAGCCTCGGCGGTGGCAGCGGCGCTTCCTTCTGCAATACTGACTCTTATGGCGGTCGACTATGTTCCTCGGCGCGTAATGTCTTTGCAGCCCAGCGCCACGGTGATTCTTCGCGACTTGGGTAGATTGGATTGCTTGGTGGCGTGCACAAAGTATTGCGTGGATGTGTGCCCCGAAGTATCGGAGAAAGGAATCACCGTCGTTGCGGATTCCTGGACGGCGCAAAGCGAGCAGATTCTGAGAGCAAAGCCGGATCTGGTCATTGCGGCGGTGCCGTATCAGGAGAAGGCCCTGGCGGAAATTCTGAAAGCGGGATCGCGATTTCTGGGGCTGGCTCCGCGGTCGCTGGACGATATCTACATGGACATTGCGGTGATTGCCGGAATCATGGACGCCACGAAAAAGTGCGGGGACCTTGTGCGGAGGATGCAGGACGAAATTGCCCGAGTCCGTTCACAGTCTGAACAGCGTTCGCGGCCGCACGTGTTTTGCGAGGAGTGGGGAAAGCCGTTAATCGCATCGCAGGCGTGGGTTGCGGAATTGATTGAGGCCGTGGGCGGGAAGTTTATTGGAGTTCCGGGGAAACAGATTTCCCCGGAAGAAGTAGGGGCTGCCGCGCCTGATGTTCTGATTGCGGCCTGGTGCGGCGCGGGAGACCGCGTGCCGCTGGAAAAGATCGTGCGTAGCCGCAACTGGGAGGATATTCCGGCTGTGAAAAACGGGCGTGTGTATTGTATCCGCGACGAATACCTGAACACTCCCGCGCCCACACTTCTGCAAGGCCTGCGCGCGCTCGCTGCCGCCATTCATCCGGAGTGTTTTCCACAAGCCGACGGACTACGATGTATCAGCCCTGCGCCATGAACCGTCTCCAGATTGAACGCCGTTCCGCAACTGCCGAGCTGCGAGGTGGAAACTGAGCGTGAAACGCGTGGTCGCAGCCCTGATCTGGAAAGATGGAAAAGTTCTGGTTTGCCAGCGTACGCGGCACCAGGTGATGCCGTTGAAATGGGAGTTTCCCGGCGGAAAAATTGAAGATGGCGAGCAGCCGCGCTACGCCCTGCGCCGCGAACTGGATGAGGAACTGGGAATTCAGGCGGTGGTTGGAAACGAAGTGGCGCGGGTGCTTCACCAATATCCGAGCGGGAATGCCGTGGAGCTTAGGTTCTACAATGTCCATGAATATTCTGGCGAGATCGAGAACCGTATTTTTCGTGACATCAATTGGGCAGAACCTGTGCGGCTGCCTGCTTACGATTTTCTAGAGGCCGATCTGGAGCTGGTGAAAGATTTGGCAGGCGGAAAGTTCACGGGCTGAGATGCCAGCACACACGCGCTTTAATTCGTCTCAGGAATAGCGTCGAAGCTGGCTGACGCGTTCTTCAAGTCTCTCTCATTTCCCGATTGCGATGTCCGCCGAAGAGTTGGCCGGTTTCCTACCTCGGTGTGGCGGGGGTTCCGACTTGCCTCCAGCCGGGCTTTTGCATCCTGAAACTCTGACGTGTCTACTTTGTACTCATCCCGCGGTGGCAGAAGGGTGTTGATTTCTGTTTGTGTCCGGGCAATTCGTTCAGGCGTTTGCGGGTGTGTCTGAAAAGCTTTTGCAACGGCTCCTAGTTTGCCCTTTTCACGGGCTTTGACTCTCTCGAAAAATGTGGTCAGCGCTTCCGGATCGTAGCCGGCCTTATACATGTATTGGACTCCGAGATAATCGGCCTCGGATTCGAATCGCCGGGAGAATTTCAGGTAGCTGATCGGCATGGCAATGGTCAGCGCTTCGTAGCCCGCGTAACCTATGGGGCCGCCGATCATCATTAGCGGAATCGAAGCCATGTTCATCAACTTTCCGCGCGTTCGCTCGCGGGCGGCGTGGCAGGCGGCCACATGCGCGATCTCATGGGCCATTACGCCAGCCAGCTCGGCTTCGTTGTCAGCAGCGAGAATCAGTCCCGAATCTACGTAGAAAAAACCGCCGGGAAGAGCGAAGGCGTTAATGTCATCGGAGTCGAGGACTTTTATGGTGAACGGAACCAGGGAATCGGAGTTGCGCACCAAGTTTTGTCCGAGCTGGTTGATGTAGTCGGTGACCTGAGAATCAGTAATAAGTCTGGAAGTGGCTTCGACCTGGTTTGAATAGTCCTTGCCCATACCGACCTGTCGCTCCAAGCTGTACCAGTTGCCGATTCCGCGGCCACAACCGATGTTTCGTTCTCCGATGGCGTCGATGTCACGGATGCTGTGGTCGTGGTATACCGCCGCAGGAATCGCCGGAAGGACAGGATCGGTGGGAGGACCGCTACTGATGTCCGGAGTCTGGGAGAACGCGGCGAGAGAGAACAGGACCGGAACGAGGAAGGAGTAGAGGACTGCCAGTCGGAGCGGCATGTTTGCTCCAGGGGCCCGTAAATCGTGAGAGGCACCGCGTGCGGAAAACTTACTCTAAGGATGGGAGTAACGCAAGCTCAATTTTCTGGGCCAACCGTGGAGACGTTCACAGAGTTCCGGCTGTGGGCATCACGGTGAGCTCTTCGACGGTGGCATCCGACGGAAGTTTCAGGGCATTGACTAGCGCTCGCGCGACGGTCTCCGGAGAGATCATCTTTTCTCGTGGAGCTTCCGGCCATAGAGTTTCCCAAATGCCGGTATTGGTGGCGCCGGGCAACAAGGAGACGACGCGAATGCCCTGCTCGCGCAATTCTTCACGCAGAGTGTTGGTGAAGCCGAGTGCGCCGTGCTTCGAGGCGTTATAGGCGGAGGAATCTGGGAACACCCGCTTCGCGGCAATGGACAGATTATTCACGATAATCCCGCCGCGTTTCATGAGCGGAAGCACCGCTTTGGTGACCAGGAACATTCCGGTCAAGTTTGTGGCGATCACGTCGTTCCAGTCGTTGACGGTCAGCTTGCCTACCGGGCGGCTAGCGTGGGCAATTCCGGCATTGTTGATTAGGATGTCGATGCGCGGAACTTGCCTGCAGACGGCAGTGAACATTTCTCTGACGCTGCCTTCGTTGCGAATGTCGCACTGGGCCGCAGACACTCGGACCTTCTCGCGGGAAAGTTCGGCTTTGATTTTCTGCAGGCGAGATTGGTCGCGCCCGCAGATGACTAGATTGCATCCTTCGGAAGCAAGAGCGCGAGCAATTGCGAGACCGATGCCTTGAGTGGCTCCGGTGATAAGTGCAGTTTTTCTCTTGAGTCTGGTCTTTTCGAAGCGGAGTTTGGGCAATCAGACCCCGTTGGGACGCTGGCGGATGAGCGAGAGGAACTCGGTTCGCGTTTCCTGCTCTTCCCGGAAGCAGCCTAGCATTGACGACGTCACCGCAGCCGAGTGCTGCTTTTCGACGCCGCGCATCATCATGCACAGATGGCGGGTTTCGATCACCACGCCGACGCCCTGTGGCTGGACTACTTTCTGGATCGTCTCCGCAATCTGGGTGGTCAGGCGCTCTTGAATTTGCAGCCGGCGCGAAAAGACTTCGATCAGACGCGGAATTTTGCTCAGTCCGATTACCTTGCCATTCGGAATGTAGGCCACATGCACTTTGCCGAAGAATGGCAGCATGTGGTGCTCGCAGAGGCTGAACATTTCCACATCTTTCACGATCACCATTTCGTCATAGGTGACGGTGAAGAGCGCGTTCTTGAGTAGCGCTTCTGGATCCTCGTTGTAGCCGCGGGTGAGAAATTCAAAAGCTTTGTGGACGCGCGCAGGGGTGCGAACAAGCCCTTCGCGCTCGGGATCTTCGTCCAGGCGGACGAGCATTTCCTTGACCAGGTCCTCGAAGGTGGCGCTGGTTAAGGTCGGGTTTTCAACTGTGGGCTTCATTTCTTGGTTTCATTGCTTTGTGATTCCGAGCGCCACGAACCTGATGTTTGATCGGAGGTTCGACCGCGAGGAACCTGCTTTTGGTGTTAGGCTGCAGAACAGCAGGTTGCTCGTCGTCTCGCTTTGCTCGCCGCCTCGGAATGACAAGATTTTAGTTCCCGGCATATTCAGACATCTTGGCTGCCATCGTACTCAAACGAATTCATCATTGTTTCGTCTAGCCGTACCTTTTCCAGATGAGCCTGGGTGAACTCCCGCTTCAGAATATCGTAGATGACGATGCAAAGATTTTCCGTCGTCGGCACAGAATCCGCGAATTCCGGCCTCATATTCAGATTCTCCAGATCAAAGCGGGTGACAATTTCCCGCTGCACGCAGTCGTCGAGGGCAACCAGATTGCAGACCATGCCGTTGCCGTCTACTTGGCCGCTAACTGTGACCGCGAGAACATAATTGTGGCCGTGGCCGTGCGGGTTATTACACTTGCCGTAAGTGGTCAGATTCTCAGCATCGGACATCTGCTCGCTATGCAGCCGGTGGGAGGCAGAGAAGCGATATCGGCGGGAGAGGTGGGCCTTCATTCTGTCCTTAACAGTGTCATTCCCACCAAGCCGGGGATTGGCGGAGCCAATCCCCAGCGCGTGCAGGAACCTGCTGTTGCTGTCCATAGAAGTGCCGCTTGCTACAAACCGGAACAGCAGGTCCCTCGGCTGCGTTGATCCGCTCGCTGCGCTCACGGATCAACTTGGCTCAGGATGACACAGCTAAATTACTAAATTACTCAATTACTAAATTCCCCAATTACTCAATCCTCTTCATTCCTCCCCGTAAAAATCGACGAACAGATCATGGTTCTCGTATACCCGCACCCGGTGCAGTTTGGCGTTGGTCAGCTTGGGCGCGAGGCGCTGCCAGATCGCGACGGCCAGGTTTTCGGTGGTGGGAATGCGGGTGAGAAATTCGGGGACTTCTTTGTTCAGGAAACGGTGGTCCATGGCGTCGAGCACTTCGCGGTGCATGGTTTCTTTGAGCTGCTTGAGGTCAACCACGAACCCCGAGCGCGGATCGATCTCGCCCTTCACCGTGACTTCGAGCACGTAGTTGTGCCCGTGTCCGTTCGGGTTATTGCACTTGCCGAAGAGGCGCCGGTTCTCCTCCGGAGAAAGCTCCGGATTGTGGTAATAGTGCGAGGCGGCGAATTCAGCTTTGCGGGTGAGATAGAGCAAGGGGTTCCTCTTGCGACGATGTGTGCAGGTAGATATCGGACGAGAGCAGGATAAGGAGGACAAGAATGATGATTGGCGTTGCTGCGTTCCAGTACGAAGGATGAGACCACGCCCACAGTCCGCCAGCTGCGGCGAGCCCAACCCTAGCCACTACCGAGCGTTTCATCAGATTTTCCTTGAGACGCCGTCGAGCTTTGATGTCGCGCTCCCCAAGCACAAATGTAGCGACTATGCATGAGATTGGTACCCAGTCTCCCGTCGTCCACGCGAGCCAGACAACGTACAGGAGAAGAAGTAGCATCGAGACGACCGCCAGCGGATTACCCGCCAGCGGATTACCAAGGTAGTATCGCCACCAAACCTCACCTTCGTCTTTGTGTTCACCGCCGATCAATCCGAGGATATAAGCGCCGCCGAGGCAGACAGCGGGAACCCACCCTCCCTCGTGAAGGAGCCACGCGCTAAAGACCGCGATCCACAGGGGATAGAGAATTCCCAGCGGACGCTTCAGATAGATCCTTGCGGGCGCTGGTTGCTGTCCCGCAAAGATCCAAAAGCCAGCCATGGTGAGCGCCGTGAGGAGAAAACTCCAGCTCCTTACGCCATTCTTCAGAATGGAAGCCACCGCAAAAGCCACCATGAGCAAAGAGACGCCAGCAAAGAGGATTCTTATCCACATCGGCACCATATTGCGCATCAACTCGCGCATTTCTTCAGGCGATGTCCGTTGTTCTGTCATGGAGAGCTCCCTTCACAGGGGTTGATTGGCCGGACCTGTATCGACGGCCCTTCCAAGGAACGATGCCGTGCCTGCACGATCTTATCGACCTCACCAGCAAATACGAAAATACGGGAAGCCCAAGGATCGCAACCAAACTAGACCGCGCAGGAAAATGCGCTTTCCGGATTCGCAGCCAGAACCAGCCTGCAAGAATAACTGTCAGCAGCGCCGCCTGCAGAGCGAGGTCGGGTCGTCCGGATAGCTTCGCCCAAACCGCGGCAACCAGGTTTCCAATAATCAGAAGAAACTCCGCCGAGCGCAATAATGCCAGGCCTCGCGGCGATGGGAACAGCAGCGCAAGATTCTTCGTCCAACCTTCGCGCAGTTGTGCGAAGCTGCGGTACATGCGCGTGCGGACGGCGTCGCCACCGTAACGGAAGAAAAGCTTGCGGCCGGAGGACTTCACCAGACGCGCCATGGCGACGTCTTCCAGCAGATCGCCGGCGATCTTTGTGTGGCCGCCGACCGCGTCGTAAGCCTCGCGCGACATCAGCAGATATTGTCCGTTGGCAGCGGCGATGGGAGAGGCGGGATCATTCACTTTCGCCGGAGGATACGTGGCCGCCAGCTCGGCGAAGATCACGGGCATGACTGTTTTTTCCCAGAAGCCGCGCACCTCCTGCTCGGGAGAATAGGAAAGCAGGGCGGCCTCGTGATGCTCGGCTTCGGCGACGGCGCGG
>WNGJ01004982.1_pt1 | contig 14606 bp, 6 predicted proteins | sample 5400611 | NCBI WGS metagenome assembly WNGJ01 (sample SAMN13153375, study PRJNA577476) | soil metagenome | isolation source: 40 cm soil or saprolite under Garry oak tree replicate 1 | place: USA:California | collected 2016-06-15
TCGAGAAACGCTGGAAGCATTGCGGCAAGCGCGGGCCGAACGCGATAAGGCGAAAGCCGATCTGCACCGGTCACGAATCGAGCAATTGAAATTGTTGCGTGCGCAACGGAAGGCTGATCGCAAGGAAACAGTGGAGAACGCAGGGGGAGATGATCAAATTCTCAATTTTCGCAAAAAGATAGCGGCGTTATCGGATCGACTTCGGGAAATCGACGGACAATTGGCAGAATTGGAACAACTCGAACGCCAACTCCAGTCTGGGAAAGATTTGTTGGAAACATTAACCGCTGAACTGAAGGAGCTCCAGGAAGCGCTTGCCGACACCCGGGCGGAATCCGAACGCGCTGCGCTGCGAGCGGACATTGAAACTCTGCAGCAAAAAATAGAAGACCTCAAAGCGCGCCTTGCGGAATTGACGCGTCGGCTTCGCGAGGGTCGCGGAGAGCGAGCGGACCTTGAAGCCGAGAAGAAACGACTCGAAGCCGAAATCGATCGTCTTCAGGAGGATTTGATTCGTGCTGCTGCGAGCACCCCCGCTCACGACGATCAATCCGACAAGATCGACACAATTCGAAGCAGGATTCCCGAAGAGAAAAACGCATTGAATGAAAAGGAACGCAGAGTTCGGGCGCTGATCGACGAACTCTTCGCGGACCGGTCTCCCCAGAATTTGATCGAAGAATGGACTGACGCGACGCCGATCATGCTTTTGCCATTGCGACTCGAAACGCGATTCAAAGACGTCGACGGTCGGACTGAACTATGGGTGCGCGTGTTTCCAGATGAAGTCGCAGTCGCGACGCACGAGAAAATTCTGACAGAGCGAGAATCGACGCAGGGAATCGCTTATTGGAAAGCGCTGCGAAACGCTGGCGACGACACAGCGCGCAAGGCCGCGTGGCAGGCACTGGCCGATCGATTCGGCGCGAACCGCGCGGCGTGGGTTGCGCTTCAAACCAAGCCCTTGAATTGGACCACGCCTCCACCGGCAAGTGATGATGACCTCCAATTTCCGGAGATTCCCCTAACGAAGCCTGACAGTTGGTCTGAAGCGCCACACAGCTTGGTCATGCCAGACCGGTTCGTTTTGATGGCGTATCGCGGTGGCGGGTTGGTCAAATCGGCGGTCGGGGCACAAATCGACGATGCTCTCGTCGTTGGTCCGGCGCCCTTGGAGGACAATGGCAATCCCGGGATCAGTCGCGATTCGGAGCAACGGCTCAATCTTGGCGACGATTTTCGTTGGATGGCCGATTTCCCACTCGCGATCGCACACGGCATGGGCTTTCGCCTGGTGCTCGAACAGTTAGACGTGGCGGCCGGTTTCGATCAGCTACTTGTGATTGGATTGAAACTTTCTGCGGACGACAAGGACGGACAGAAACTGGTCGAGGACCTCATCGATAATCACCATTATTCCGCGAAAGGCTTCAGCCTGGTTAGGCAAGGCACCGCCACGAACAATACTGACAGCGACTCATCAGGTTTTGGCAAAGACGATTGGCTTCATGATGTCAGCTATTTTGTGGAGAGCGGTGATCCGTTATTTCAATTCGAGCCGGACGGAGGAAAGGCCAGTGACGGCCAGCGTCTGGCGGAATATCTCGGGATCAATTACGGGCCGCTGCAACACATCAACTACAGCGACGGGATGGATCACGCCGAAGCGGTTGCGATGAACAAGGCGCTCTACGCTGGAACGCTCGGTTATTATCTGCACAGCATGCTCAATGAAGTAATGAGCGATGACACCATCGCCCAGATGCGAGACCTCTTTACCGAGCATGTGACGGGAAGAGGGCCGATCTCCGCGATTCGTGTTGGCAATCAGCCTTATGGAATTTTGCTCACCAGCGCTTTTCCAAAATGGACTTATGGCCAAACGGCATTACTCCTCGATTCGTTTGAGCCGGCTGTTCATCGGGTACTCAATCATTTGCAGGGGCGATGGGAAACATTGCGCTCGCAATTGGCCCATATCGGCAAAGCGGGTAACGCCAGCGAAAATCTGATGAATGTGCTGGGTCTGCAGCCAACCTCAGCCGATTATTATCAGCGGGTCGGTTACAGTCTGGATTACCTGCATAACCTTGAGCAATTCCAAAGCGGCGGCCGTTACATCGAGGACGTCATCCTGCAGCAACTCGAGAACAGTACAGGACGGCAATTCCTGGCGGACTTCGGATATCAGACACAGCGCGACGACGGCACCATCAAGCCGGTACCGCTACTGTTTCAGCTGATCTACCGGCATTATCATACCCGGCTTGATCGACAGAATCTTGTAACGAATCAGCCATTATCGGAAGACCCGCCTTACACTGATAATCGGAATTACATTCGCTGGCTGCTGCAGAACGCAGATGACGTCGACAAATTGGAACAACAGGACTTCGGCGGACTCGATAAACCGAACGCACTTCTTTATTTGATGTTGCATAACGCGCTGCTGAGTGAAGCGCGGCATGCGATTCACCGCTTGCTCTCATCGAACGGTATTGTGGCGGATGAGCTGGTGCGAAGCCGGAAGTTCATGAATATCAGCACCCAGCCCGACGTGTCGCCGTGGGAAGTTTTTCGCGCACCGGCGAATCGTGTTATTCCGACGGAAACGTCGAACCGACCGCTGCTCGAGTTTGTTCAGCTCGATCGTTTCTCCCGCGGAGCTGAAAGCGATATCGGCTCCCATTTTGCCGAAGTAAAGAGTGCGCTCGAACTACTGAGCAAATCTCCGACTGCGCGATTGGAGCGCGTGTTCGCCGAACATATCGACACCTTGAATTATCGTCTCGATAGCTGGCAGACGGCGTTGTTCGACCGGCGAGCTCGCTCGCATCGCGGCTTGAATGAAGGTGGCCGCGAACGTCAGACCGGAATTTATATCGGCAGTTATGGTTATCTTGAAAACGTTCGGCTCATGCGTGAGAGACGCATGCCGTTGGCCGACGACGCTCTTCCGCCGCCGCTGCGCGAAAACAAGGAGAACTTGTATGTCCAGCCTCGTAATGGCGGCTTTGTTCACGCGCCTTCCCTCAATCATGCCACCGCGGCCGCGATTCTGCGCAACGGATACCTCACTCACGCTTCTCCGGAGGAGCGCGACAAGCTCGCCGTTAATCTCTCATCGGAGCGCGTGCGGCGTGCGAAATATCTCATCGACGGCGTGCGCAACGGACAGTCGCTAGAAGTATTACTCGGATATTTATTCGAGCGCGGTCTGCACGACTGGACCACGCGCGCAGTTAATCCTGTTATCCTCGATCACCTCAAACCGATTTTCCGGAAGGCCTTCCCGATCAGGAAAACAAAAATTCCGCGCCAGGGGTACCCCGAGCCGGCGGAAGTGATCGAAGATTATGAAGTCGTTAATGGTCTCGATCTTGGCTCAACGACCGCGGCATTTCCGTATGGCGTGTCCGATCTACCTGCATTGGACGCGTCGCAGATCGATGCGATCACGAAGGAAAAAAATAATCTCGAAAACTCGCTCGATGCATTGCGCGATTTGTTGACGGCGGAAAGTGCCTACCAGCTGGCGCTGGGAAATTTCGATCGAGCTGGTGCGGTCATGCAGTCGATCTCGAGCGGAGAACTTCCGGTCGAGATCGAAGTTATCAACTCCTCGCGCGGAACTGATCTCAGTTTCACCAATCGCCTAACGATTCAATTCGATTCCGATCTGACCGTGAATCCGTGGCCGGCGATACCACTGACGCTGCGGGCGCAGACCGAACCGGCGTTCAACCATTGGGTGGGTGAATTGCTCGGCGACCCGGAAACCGTTCGCTGCCTGGTGCGCGCGGTGGATGCCAATGGTGTTCTTCTGCTCGATGCGTCGTCGTCGCCTTTGGAAAACCCGGTAAGCCTGGCCGATCTCGGATTGCAGCCGCTCGATTTCATTTATCTGATTGCAAAGAAGATTGAGGCTACCGGGTATTCGGAATTGGAATCGCGGATCCGCTACTACTTCGCGCAACAACATTCCTTGAGCGATACGACGATTGTGAAAATCGAATTTGCCAATAGTGGCGGCGCCAATCTCGAGCTCCGGTCCTTCGCTGAGATTTTGCCTTTGGCGAATGCGGTACGCGAAATGGCCGGAAAAGCGCGGCCATTGCGAGCAAATGATTTCATCTCAGCCTCGAAGACATCGGGAGTTTCAACTGATAATCCGGGCAATATCGACGTCGCCGATCTGCAAACGCGCGTCGCCGTTCTTCGCTCCGAATTCGATCTACTGATGACGTCTCTTGGTTCCGCGGCGGACGATGCCGAAACGCTGCAAACGAAAGCAGCGGTCGATTTGTTGCGCGATCGGTTGATTGATGTCGCTAATGCCGGACTGGTCCACGCCTTTCCGCTGTCGATGGTCGGATTCGACAATGTCGAACGCGAGTCGCTCGTTGGTCAAGGCCGGTCGTTAGTCAATCGTTACGAAGAGACAAAAACGGCGTACGACGCAAACTTCGCTCTTCTAAGTGCGGCCGATATCAAGCCCTCGCAGCAAGTGGCTCTGTTAGTCGAAATGGCGACAAGTTTTCTCGGCGACGATTTCAAGCTGCTTCCAAAATTTCTACTTTGGAATCTGGCTGATGTTTTGCAGGCGGACGCCAATCGCGGTCAGTTACTCGATTATGTTCGCAATACAAAACAGGTTAACCTGCCAGTGGAGGAATGGATGCATGGCGTTTCTCTGGTGCGGCCGAGTGTGCACACGTTCCAAACCGTGTTGATATTCGCGCAAACGTTCGGCGCAGAATCCGGCCCTTGCCGCCCGCTCCAACTTCCCTACCGGGATCACGATACGTGGCTGGGAATGGATTTTCCGCAGGGGACCACGATCGTTCACGACACAATTGCGATCGTCCAGTGTTTGCCACAAGGCTTCGCGCCGGGCGGACCTCAATCGGGATTTCTGATCGACGAATGGACCGAATCCCTGCCGCGAAAAGACGAAGTTACCGGTATCGCATTCAATTACGATCAGCCTAACAGCGCGCCGCCCGCGGCAATTTTGCTCGTGGTGACGCCGCAAGAAACGGGGAAGTGGCAATGGGAAGATCTCGCTGGCAGTGTGCTCGATACTCTCGACCGCGCTAAATTGCGCGCCGTTGAACCGGACATCATCGAGACACTTGGTGGTTTCGCCACGCTCGTTCCTTCCACCATCGCAGAATTCAGCACTGGCCAGAGCACGATCTCGCTCGATTATTCGCTCAACATCGACGTGATCAGCCAACAAGTCGCGGGCATTTCCACTACAAGGAGCGGATGAAGTCATGGCGACACCCAATCTCCAGAATATTTTTCAAAGCAGCGCCGCCGCAGGATTCAATCTGCTCGCGGAAAGCTATCGCGATCCGGTCATAACCGCGTACAACCGGCTCGAACCGCGCGCCCGCACCGAAGATTTCACTCGCAGTTTGCGCGCGGAGGTGCGCGACCCTCTCTGGATGTTGACCCGCCAATGGCAAATGGGAGAACTGGAAGCGGAAGATGCCGCATCAGCGATTGACGCGCGTCTGCTTACCGCCCAATTGCATCTTGATCGAGTTAGTCTCGGGGACGACACCGGTCGCCAATACGGCGAGGACATTCCCCTCGAAACAATCGTCGAGCGAGAGAACGTTCCGTTTACGCACGTCCTCCGCGTGCAGATTGGTCATTATTTCCTGAAACTTCATACCGCGAGTTTGCGCGATAAATACATCAGCAACTACCGAACGGCATTCCCGTTTGTGCAAGATCAGGAGGAGAGCTTTCGAGGCCAGGTCGATGGTCTGAATCTTTACACCGCCACGAAAAGACGCGACATCGACGGAGAGGCGCTTCTCAATTCCATTCGCAATGGCACTTTTAGCACGCAGGCGAATATTGATACTGGCGACCATCAGACTGTTGCTAAACTGACTGAGTCGTTAGTCCGATGGTTCGAACGGCAATACTCGCAGCCACCAACACAAAGCAAGACTGCATGGGATCCTCAACGGCTCACTTATCGTTTCCGGGTCGCCGCTCCGGATGCCGCGAACGGACAAATGGTTCTCACTGCGGACCGATATCACGAAGGCCGGCTTGATTGGTTTTCGTTCGAAGTCGATCCGAATGCGGCGCCGCTATCCAATAATGCGCCCGCGTCGGTGGCGACGACGCCGGAGGTTCCGCCAATGTCGTTCCTGCCGACTGCCGCAACTTTCAAAGGAATGCCCAACCCGCGCTTCTGGGAAATGGAGGATCGACAGGTTAATTTCGGCAAACTGGACGCAAAGACGACCGATCATCTTCTTCTCGTATTCGCCGAGATGGGTCTTATCTACGGCAACGACTGGTTCGTTATTCCCTATGTGATGCGAGTGAACACGCTTTGTGAAATCACCGGCCTGGTTGTCACCGATGTCTTCGGCGATCGCACTCTTATACGAGCCGCGGACGCAGGTGAAGACAGTGCCTGGCAGCGATGGAGCATGTTCAATCTAAGTAACAAGGACGCAATCGGTGAGTACAACCGCCAATTCTTCCTTCCCGGTACGCTTATTTCGACATTGGAAGGTGAACCGATCGAGCAAGTGAATTTTATGCGCGATGAGATGGCGAACATGGTTTGGGGAGTCGAGGAGCGCATCCCCGATGCTACCGCCATTGGAATCAATGGCCACGAAGCTGCCGATAAAACCGGAGTGGAGCCGCCACCGATCGTTGGATCGACCGCGAGCATACGTTACGTCCTAGGGACGACGGTGCCGGAGAATTGGATTCCTTTTCTCCCCGTGCACAAACCGGGCAGCGATCAGGATATTCTATTTCAGCGCGCTGCCATGCCGAAACTTGATGGGACCCCAGACGAAATCGTGAAAGCAAAGGGCATACTAATAAAGGAGGTCACGCCTTACTACGTGAACGAAGAAGAAGTTCCTGCCGCCGGCACTCTTTTGCGGCGAAGTTACCAGCGCACGCGGTGGTACAATGGCAGCACTTTTTTGTGGATTGGACGCTCCCGCGAGACCGGGCGTGGTCAGGGCAGCAGCAATCTTCGATTCGACCAGATCGAGGCATTGAAAAGCTGACCGTCAAATTCTTCGATGGAACTAAACTGCTTTAATGAAAGCGACAATAGAGGCAAGGCGAAGGGATTGGTTTGAAGTTCTACGGACGGGAGCCTGAAGTCAGACGGTGGTGATGACACTCGCGTCGGGCAAATCGTCTGGGGAAAAAGCCGAGGCGCACGAGACCAGAGATCAGGTTTTGTTAATTTTGAAAGGGGAGCTGATTGGCGAGGTGCGATGAACGTCTGAGCTTAAAGAGAGGCGACGTGATCATGATTCCAAGCGGCGTGAAACATCGCTTTACGACCAGGGCGCAGAAGCTGGCCGTGACTTTTAACGTCTATTTGCCGCCAGCTTATCCTGCGGGCTGAAATCGCGTCATCTACGGGAGAGAATAAAGTCACAATTGTGTCGATCTCGTTTCGTGGAGGGTTTTATGCCGGTCTGACTCTCGCGGTTTGCATCGGGCTGTATCTCGTATGGCTATGGCGGCCTGAGCGCCAGGTAAGGCGTCACACCGAGAACTTCTTCCACGCGATTGAACACAAAGACTGGACCGCCGCGGTCGATTTTATCGGGAGCGATTATCACGATCAGTGGGCCGACGACCGAGCGCGCCTCCTAGAGCGCATGCGGGAAGGCTTCCGATGGGTGCGTGGACCCAGGATCATCGCATCCAACCCAAGTGTGCAGGTCGAAACGCTGCGCGCGATATGGACCAGCAAGATTGTGCTCTATAGCACCGACAATGATGTGATGGAGTTGCTCGACGAACGCGTCAACGCACTACCCGCGCCATTCGAACTGGAGTGGCATCGCCTCTCTGGCAAACCTTGGGATTGGAAGCTCGTGCGCGTGAGCAATTCCGCGTTGAAGATGCCAGCGGACGCGTATTAAGGAACGGCAGGCTGGAAGATCGATGAGCGATCTTTTCAGAATTGGCCGGCGCTAAGCGCTATTTGCCGAGTGCGTGACGCAACTGCGTCTTAGCCGATTCGACCTCGCGCGGAGGTTGTTGACAAAGCAGAATGCCACGCAGCTTCTCCCCTTGATAATAGCGCGCAACAAATTTTTTCTTCGCGTACGTCCCGTGAAGCTCGACATGGGTCGGCAGCACGCTGAAGTCGCCGACGAACTCCATCCGCAAATCGAACATCTCCGTCCAGAAACAGGGAAGCTGCTCGTAACGAATGCGTTTCTTGCCCGTCATGTTTGCGCCGGCGATGAGGCCTTGTTTGCGCGCGTTGTCCCAGTGCGTCTGACGCCGCATCCCACCCATCACTCTGTCCGGATAAAATGCCAGGTCGCCGACCGCATAAATTCCCTTTTCTTCAGTTTCGAGATAGTCCGTGACCGGCGACCCATGGGGTCCGGCTAGAGGCGTGTTGCGGACCAGATCGAGATTTGGTTCTGCGCCGCAGGCGACAACAGCCAAACCGACGGGGAACCGGTTCCCGCTTTTTGTCTGGATATTGCGAAGGACAGTTTTGCCCTCAAAGCCATTGAGACTTTCGCCCATCGACATTGCCACCCCGTGTTTCGCAAAATAGTCCGTAAGCCACCCGCCTGTCTCAGAGTCGAGATAGCGGTTCAACAAATAAGAATCACGATGCATGAGACCAACCTTCAGTTTCATCTTTCGCAAACTCGCTGCCGCCTCACACGCGAGTAGCCCGCCGCCCACGACCATGAGGCTCTTTTCCAGATTCGCCATCTCCTTTAACGCGAGCGCGTCACGAATGGTTCGCAGATAGATCACATTACCGAGACTGACTCCGGCAACGGGCGGTCGTACCGGACGGCTCCCCATCGCCAGGCACGCCTTGTTGAATTCGATGCTCTCGCCGTTAGCAAGCACTGCCAGACGCCGGTCGATGTTGAACTGCGTCACGACCGTCCCGAATCGCGTCTCGATCTTGTGCGCGTGGTACCAGCGTTCATCGGGTTCCTGCAATTTTTTGAGCTGAGGGTTCTTTTCGCGCAGAAAACTCTTCGAGAGAATCCAGCGCTTGTAAGGAGGGAACACTTCCGCGCCGACCAGCGTAACGCTGCCGCGCTTGTCGTGGCGGCGAATTCCTTCGCAGGTGCTTGCTCCGCCAATGCCGCTACCGATGATGAGATAATCGCGTTGAATCATTTGCGAGAAATCGCACGATAATTTCGACGCTGGTGCGCCGACAAGTTAAATCGTTAAAAAGGTTACATCGTTACAAGCTCGCTCACTGAGACTGCACCAAGTAACATTTGTAACCCTGTAACTTTTGTAACCTCGCCTTTACAGCACCGCCCGGCAGATTATTACCGACGCGATGACGCCCGTCAGATCGGCCAGCAAACCCGCCGGGATCGCGTGTCGCGTTTGTTTTATTCCCACGGCCCCAAAATAAACCGCCGCAACGTAAAACGTGGTCTCGGTACTCCCATAAATCGTCGCCGCGGTCAGACTAACGATGTTGTCCGGTCCCAGACGATGGACAATGTCCGTCAGCAAAGCGAGCGTCGCGCTCCCGCTCAACGGTCGCATCAGGGCAAGTGGGAGGAGGTCAGTTGGAAATTGCAGTGGCGTCAGGATTGGTGAAAGCAGGCGACTCAACAAATCGATGCCGCCGGCGCCTTTAAACATCCCGATTGCAACCAGCATGGTTACCAAGAACGGAATGATCTTCAGAATCACGCCGAAGCCTTCTTTCGCACCCTCGACAAACTCGTCATAGACTTTTACGCCGCGCGCCGCTGCATAGAGCGGGAAGAAGCTAAGCAGAAACGGGATCGCCAGGATCGACAGTGCATTCACGCTGCGGACAAAAACATTCTGCGTCGTCGCTTCTGGCGCCATTGCAATACCAAACAAATTTGGCGCCACCATCCGGACAAAAAGAGCGAGGAAGAAAAGAACAAGTCCAGCCAGAGCGATCCAACCCAAGATCGACAATCGCCTCGGCGGTTCTTGCGAGACACTGTAGCCTGGATCGCTAATCCCGGCCTTTTCTTTAATTTCCGCTTTCTCAAAATCCCGCTCGAGTTTCGTCGTTTGATCGCACGGCGAAATCCGAAAGATCGGCAATTTTTCCAAAAGTTTGACTGAGATGATCGCGACGCTTGCCGCGCATAACGTTGCGAGCAGCGCCGTTCCAACAATCGCTGTCGGTCTTGTCGATCCGGACGCGACAAGGATTGCGATCGCGGTCGCAGGAATCAATTGCACAGAGCTGGTGTTGATTGCCAGGAACGTACACATCGCGTTTGTCGCGACGCCCGGCCGCGAATTCAGCGACTCCAGATCGCGCATTGCGCGCAAGCCAAGCGGCGTAGCCGCGTTGCCTAAGCCGAGCATGTTGGCCGACATGTTCATTACCATGCAACCCATCGCTGGATGTTCAGGCGGAACGTCGGGAAAAAGGCGGCGCATGATGGGTCGCAAACCGTGCGCGATCTTCTGCACCAGTCCCGCGCGCTCGGCCAAACGCATCACGCCGAGCCACAACGCCATGATCCCGATCAGCGCCAACGCAATCGTGACGGCGGTTTTCGCGCCATCGAGTGCGCCTCCAGTCACATCTTTAAACCGGTCGTTCCAGCCGCCGATTGCTACAGCAAGCAAAACCAGCGCAAGCCAGATGTAATTTAGCACGCGTACTGTTGTAGCCGGGGCCGCTTGCTGCGGCTAGCCGATATTATTGTTGCGTTGTCGATCTTCCTTTCGGCAGACTGGCTGCGCGATGAACGAATCCGTCACTCAAATCAAAGATACGACAGGAAATCCCGCTCCGCTTGGGCTGCTTGGCTTCGGCATGACTACCGTATTGCTGAATCTGCACAACGCTGGCTTCTATGAACTCAATAGCATGATCCTGGCGATGGGAATTTGCTACGGCGGGGCTGCGCAAATTGTCGCCGGTATCATGGAATGGAGGAAAGGGAACACGTTCGCTACTACCGCGTTCCTTTCCTACGGGCTGTTCTGGCTCTCGTTGGTCGCGCTGGTTCTTCTGGCAAAATTAGGATGGGGCGCGCCCTCGAATGACACGGCGATGGCTGCATACCTTGCCATGTGGGGATTGTTCACCGCCGTCATGTTTATCGGCACGTTGCAGCTCAACCGCGCGTTACAAGTCGTGTTTGCCACGCTTACGATTCTTTTCTTCATGCTTGCCATCGGCGATTACACGGGCGCGAGTGTCGGCTTCAAACATTTCACCGGCTACGAGGGAATCCTCTGCGGCTTCTCCGCGATCTACGCCGGGCTCGCACAAGTGCTCAATGAATTATTCGGCGGAACCGTGCTCCCGCTCGGGCCCGTAAAGAAATAAATCGGGTGGATTCTTCACCACTACGAAGATCACAAAGAACACGAAGATGGAATTTGATGAGTCGTCCCGAAACGTGATCGGATGCGCGATCGAAGTTCATCGCAATCTCGGACCGGGCTTGCTCGAATCGACCGCCGGCGGTGCCTAGCTTGTGAGCTCTCGCACGCGCGCATCCCGTTTCAGATGGAGTTGCGTCACAAAGCTGCAAAACGGCATCATACGTTTCGTTCTGTAACCTTCGTGCTCTTCGTGTCCTCCGTGGTAGTTAGCCCCGTTTCTTCAACAGCGTTGCCGCAAGCTTCATCGCAGATTCGCTTTTGCCACCGAGCATCCGCGCGATTTCTTCCTGACGTCCTTTCCCACTGACCTCGCGCAATTGGGAATAGGTCCTGCCGCCGGCGATTTCCTTTGTCACAACGAAGTGTGAAAAAGCAGTCGCGGCAACCTGCGGCAGATGCGTGATGCAAATTACCTGATGATCGCGGCCCAGTGTCTGCATTTTTGCGCCGACCGCATGCGCAATTTCGCCGCCTACGTTTGTGTCGATCTCGTCGAACACGAGCAGGGGAATCGCGTCATGCGCCGCCAGCCCAGATTTGATCGCCAGCATCAGGCGCGAAATTTCGCCGCTCGATGCGATGGCGCGAAGCGGCTTTAACGGTTCGCCTGGATTCGGCGAAAAAAGTAATTCCACCGAATCGAATCCATTCGGACGCGGTTCGTCGAGTGCATCGACCTTTGCTTCAAAGTCCGATTGGCGGAACCCAAGATCGCGCAAGTTGCGCCGGATGGTCTCGGAAAGTTCCGGTGCAGCCTTCACTCGCAATTTGCGGAGCGCTTCGCCAGCGCGGTTTATTTGTGTGCGGACATTCTCGATTTCTTTTGCAAGCCGCTCCAGTTCGGCATCCCGCCCTTCAATTTTCTGCATCCGCTCGGCTGCGTGCTTGCCGAACGCGATCACGTCCGCGATCGAGCCGCCATATTTACGCTTTAAAGTTTCAAAGAGCGACACGCGTTGCTCGAGCGCGGCGAGCTGCTGGGGATCGAGATCGAGCTTTTCCGCATAACTGGAAAGCCCCCGCGCGATTTCGCAAAGCTCGACCACGCTGGCAGCATGCGCCGATGAAAATTGCGCGAGGGAATTGTCGATCTTTTCCAATTCCCGCAATAGGCGCTGGGTTTCCGCGAGCTGAGAGAGAACGGAATCGTCTGCTTCGGAAAGTTTGTTCGCGACCGCGTTGGCCAGCTCAATCAGCCGTTTGCTGTTGCTGGCCAGTTTGTAGCGCTTCTCAATTTCTTCTTCTTCTCCAGCGACCAGATTTGCCGACTTAATTTCGTTCGTCTGGTGGCGAAGGAGATCGAGTTCCCGTTCGCGCGCCGTTTCTGCGGTATTGAGAGCTTCGTGTTCCCCGAGCAACGTCTGCAATTGCCGGTAGTACTGCCGGTATTCGTCGAGTTGCTCCCGAGCACATGCGAACGAATCGAGCAATCCCAATTGTGTTTCGGGCGAAAGCAAAGATTGGTGATCGTGCGGCCCGTGAAGATCGACAAGGTCGTCTCCAAGATTTTTCAAAATCGACAAGGTAGTTGGCGAACCGTTGATGAACTGGCGCGTGCCGGCGCTGGCCGAGAAACTTCGTTTGATGATGAGATCGTTCTCGCACTGTTCGACTCCGGCTTCGACAAGTTGTGGGTTTAGTTTTTGCAGATCCTCACCACTGAAAATTGCTTCGACAGTGCACAGATCGGCCCCAGTGCGAATGAGCGATTTGTCGGCGCGCTCGCCGAGCAACAGTTGCAGCCCACCGATGATGATCGATTTGCCCGCGCCGGTTTCTCCGGTGATAGCAACGAACCCCGGCCCGAGTTGCCACTCGAGTTCTTCCACGAGCGCGAGATTCTTGATTCGCAGCAAAGTGAGAACGGCAGGCATTGGGGAGGTTGAGAGTTATTAGTTGAGAGCTGAGAGTCACAGCTTGCCAACTCAACTCTCAACTCTCAACTCTCAACTCAGGTTGACCTTCCTTGGCACCGGAACGTCGCAGGGTGTGCCGATGATTGGCTGCGATTGCAATGTTTGCCGGTCGCCCGATCCGCGCGACCAAAGGCTGCGCTCCTCGATCTATATCGAAACACCGGAATGTTCGTGGGTCGTGGATACTGGCACAGATTTCAGGACACAGGCGCTGCGCGAGGATATTCGGCGTGTTGATGCGGTCGTCTTCACGCATTCGCACACCGATCACATCATGGGCTTTGACGATTTGCGGCGATTTTCTCACGCACGCGGCTCCATGCCGGTTTATGCATCGCCCGAAACGATGCGAGATCTGGAGCGCGTGTTTCGGTTCGCGTTCAACACCAGCAATCCGGTTCCATATTATCTCAAGCCCGAGCCGCACATTATTGATGGGCCGTTCAAACTAGGCGAGACGTTGATCACTCCATTGCCGGTGCCGCATGGCGACTCGATCGTGAACGGCTATCTTTTCTCGCGCGCAGATCAAAGACTTGTCGCCTACCTAAGCGATTGCAGCGCCGTACCGGACGAAATCGTCGAGCAAATTCTAGATGAAATATTTTGGTCTTCTCTTGCTCGCCCGCCTCGCCGTAGCTTTATGCGCAGGCTGGGTGCTCTCGATCAATGCTCCCGCCGCCGAGCAACCACTGGCGCAATCGACCATTGTTCTTTACAACAAAGCCGTCGCCGATTCGGTTGAACTTGCGAAATTTTACGCCGAAAAGCGCGGCATCGCGCCAGATCATGTTATCGGACTCACCTGTTCGACCGAAGAAGAAATCAGCCGCGAAGAGTACGATACGACCATTGCTGATCCGCTTCGTGAAATCTTCAAACAACGTCACTGGTGGACGTTGAATGAATCGGGAAAGCAATCGCCCGTTGTCACAGCGAGCGCCATTCATTTTGTGGCGGCGATCAAAGGGATTCCGCTTAAAATTCGCTCGATTCCGGCCTATCCCGGAGATCAGCCGCGACCGGTCCCGATGGGAAGCCGCAACGAAGCCTCAGTTGATTCTGAGCTGGCTGTGCTCGCTCTTCATTCGCGTCAAATTTCCGGCGCGACTCAGAATCCATATTTCCGAAGCTTCCGTGCGATCAGCGATTTCAACGATCCGACATTGTTGCTCGTTTGCCGACTCGACGCGCCAGCGGCCGCAACAGTGCGGGCCCTGATCGCCGATGCAATAGCAACGGAGAAGACCGGACTTTGGGGGCGCGCGTACGTCGATG
>WNGJ01004433.1_pt1 | contig 14604 bp, 10 predicted proteins | sample 5400611 | NCBI WGS metagenome assembly WNGJ01 (sample SAMN13153375, study PRJNA577476) | soil metagenome | isolation source: 40 cm soil or saprolite under Garry oak tree replicate 1 | place: USA:California | collected 2016-06-15
CTCACGACGGTCCCCCTCTTTCGCGATTCCTTACTAGACCGGAGCGGTCGCACGGCGCCCGTAATACAACGCAGCGGCGGCTGACGAAACGCGATCATCCTGGCCCCTCGGGCAATCCGGCCGGGCGCGGTACCGGCTGTTGGCCAGGCGTGCTCACGCTAGTCACATCTATGGCCTGCTTGACTTGGGGAGCGCGCTGGTATCGCGCGTTGCCGGCCTGGTTGGCGTCGATCACGCACCGGCCGGGCAGGCCGAAGGTCACCGTGGCATCCAAGATCGAGCAGGCCGAGCGGGCCGAGGAGGCATCAACGCCGAACGTCACCGGATTCCCCGAACCACCCCCTGTCGCCGTCACGACATACCTCACTCCCCGGTAGACGTCACCAGGCGGCTGAGAGGTGATGGTGATCGACTGCGGTATGCCGCTCACCACGATCACCTGCTGGGCCTGCGGCGCAGCCTGGTATTGCGCGTTGCCGGCCTGGTCGGCGTCGATCACGCACCGGCCCGGCAGGCCGAAGGTCACCGTGGCATCCGAGATCGAGCAGGCGGAGCCGGTCGAGGAGGCATCGACGCCGAACGTCACCGGGTTCCCCGAACCACCCCCTGTCGCCGTCACGACATACCTCACTCCCCGGTAGACGTCGCCCGGCGGCTGAGAGGTGATGGTGATCGACTGCGGTATGCCGCTCACCGTGACCGCCTGCTGGACCTGCGGCGCAGCCTGGTATTGCGCGTTACCGGCCTGGTCGGCGTCGATCACGCACCGGCCGGAGGCGGTATAGCTCAGCGTGGTGCCGTGGGCGCCGGATACCCCGCACACTCCCGGGTCGCTGGCGGAATCTACCGAGAACTCCACCGGGTTGCCCGACCCGCCGCCGGTGGCCGACAACGTCGCCGACCGGCCCACCTGGCCCCGAGCCGGAGCGGTGAACCGGATCAACTGCGGTATGCCAGCCACCGTGATCACCTGCTGGGCCTGGGGGGCGGCCCGGTACCGCGCGTTACCGGCCTGGTCGGCGTCGATCACGCACCGGCCCGGCAGGCCGAAGGTCACCGTGGCACCCAAGATCGAGCAGGCGGAGCCGGTCGACGAGGCATCAACGCCGAACGTCACCGGATTCCCCGAACCACCCCCTGTCGCCGTCACGACATACCTCACTCCCCGGTAGACGTCGCCAGGCGGCTTGGAGGTGATGGTGATCGACTGGGATATGCCGTTCACCGTGACCACCTGCTGGGCCTGTGGCGCGCGCTGGTATCGCGCGTCGCCGGCCTGGTTGGCGTCGATCACGCACCGGCCCAGTTGGCCGAAGGTCACCGTGGCACCCGAGATCGAGCAGGCGGAGCCGGTCGAGGAGGCATCGACGCCGAACGTCACCGGGTTCCCCGAACCACCCCCTGTCGCCGTCACGACATAGGTACCGTCAACGGCCGGATTGGCCGGCGGCTCCGACGTGAACGCGATCGACTGGGGAATGCGGTCCACCGTGATCACCTGCTGGGCCTGGGGGGCGGCCTGGTATTGCGCGTTGCCGGCCTGGTCGGCGTCGATCACGCACCGGCCCGGCAGGCCGAAGGTCACCGTGGCACCCGAGATCGAGCACTCCGACGCACTGCCCGGGGCAATGCTGAGAACTACCGGGTTATCTGAGCCGCCCCCCGAGACCGTCACGACATAGGTATCCCCTACTACCGCCGCCGACGGCGGCGAAGAGGTAAACGAGATCACCTGCGGGATCAGCGTGCTGTGGGAAGTCGATGGCTGGCCCGAAGGCGAGGCAGGGCCACTCGAGGCCGGGGAAGCGCCACTCGAGGCCGGGGAAGCGCCACTCGAGGCCGGGGAAGCGCCATTCGAGGCCGGGGAAGCGCCATTCGAGGCCGCGGAAGCGCCATTCGAGGCCGCGGAAGCGCCATTCGAGGCTGAGCCAGGGCCGGTGGTCTGAGTTACGGGCGTGCTTGGCGATTCGGATGGCGCGCCTCCGGGCGGCGTGCCGCCGGCTCGCAGCACGCCGGTGATTAGGACCGTGCTCACGACCAGCGCCACGGTACCCAGAACGCCGCCCAGGGCGTGCATGACCCGGCGCGGCCCTCCAGACCGGGGCGGTGACGGCGGATCCGGCAGCTTGAGCAGGCGCAGGTTGTGGCGGGTGACGCTGGCGCCGTCGGCGTCGCCGATCTGCTCACGCAGGCTGAGTGCCTGCCGGAGCAGTTGGTACGCGTCCTCGAGCTGGTCCTGGCAGAACGCCAGGGTGCCCTGCTGGTGGACAAAGAATGCCTCAGATGCGTTGTCGGCCGATGCCCGGGCCGCGTCCACGCCCCGGCTGAGCGTGTCGTGCCAGGCTTCCCAGCGCCCGGCCAGGAACAGGACTCGCTCGGCGGCACGGGCCAGCTGCAGCACCGATGTCCACTCACCGCGCTCGGCCGCGAACTCCATCATCGTAAGGGCCGCCTCGGCGGCCGACTGGGAGTCAGCCGCCGTCGGGTCCGCCGTGGTCAGCCAGTTGCTGAGTCCGCGCGCCGCGACCGCCAGGTCCAGGTCCTTGAGCAGGAGCTGACGGTAGCCTTGCGCCTTGCACGCGGGCAGGCCGAACCGGTCCTCGCGCTGCTCGGCGAGCCCGCGCCTGTGCAGCGACTGGAGCCACTGGGCCAGATAGGAGACCTGGCCAATGGCGTCGACGACGTCGGCCGGCAGCAAGGTGCCCGCGGCGAGCGCAAGTGCGGCAAGCGCACGCCGTTGGTGCTGAGCCAGGGCGCTGATGCTGAGCCGGTCCAGGATCTCCGGGTCGCTGACTGCCTGCCGGGCAAGCGCCCTGAAGGTATGCCGGCCCTCGCGCACCAGCGCCGCGCACTGCCTGAGATGCAACGGCTGGCCATCCACCGCGGCCACCAGGCTTCCCACCTCGGCGACTTCCTCGGCCGAGAGCGGCCGTCCCAGGTTGCCGGCGACCAAGGCGAGCGCGCTCTCGTCCGGCAACCCGTCCAGCTGACGGGAATTGCCGCGGCGGCCCAGAACCGGCTGGGCCGAGCCGATCACCAGGCTGCAGCCGGACAGGACCTCGAGCAAGTAGCCAAGCTGATCGGCGCTGACACGCAGATCGTCGATGGCGACAACGGCGCCGACCTGCCCGAGCAACTGGCCGCACTCCTGCTGGGTCAGCTTGACCGGCCGATCGCAGGCATACAGCCTGGTCACGAGATCCTGTAGGAGATCCCCGATACGATCCCCGTCCGCTCGAAGGTAGATGCAGCGGGGGGCGAGCCCGCGGTGCGCTGCGGCGGCCACGACGTGACGCAGCAGCGTCGTCTTGCCGTATCCGCAGACGGCATAAAATCCGGCAGGCCGTCCCGCCGCGATCGTCGCGAACGCGTCAGCTGCCTCCCGGTCCCGGCCCAGTATCAGGGGCTCCGGCGGTGCATCGGGCTGGCGAGGGGCGAGAAGTTCAGCCACGGCTGGCCGGGAACGAAGCCGCTGAACGCGGGCACCCGCGTTGCCCGCGATCTCGACACGCAGATTGCCGTACAGGATGGCGGTCATGTCTTAACCTGCCGTGCTCGCGGCTTTGGCGTTGATCAGGGCAGCGATAGCCGGGTCGCGTGCCAGTCTGTCCAGGCACCGTCTGCGGTTGGGTCCGATGCTCCCGGCCGAGATGCCCAGGCTCGCGCTGATCTGGGCATACGGGACCGGAGGGTCTTCGATGAGCAGGGCGAGCAGTTGCCGGCAGCCCGGGGGCAGCCGGCCAAATGCGTCACGCAGAGCGGCATGCTGCTCGGCCGCGAGCAGTTCCTGCTCCAATGGGGCGGTCTCGGTGTCCGGGAGGCTTTCGGCGATCAGGACCTGCTCGCCCGCGCGCCGCGTATTCGCGGCGCGGAGCACGCGGCCGCACTCGCGCCGTGTAACGGTGGCCAGCCAGCCAGGTAGCGCAGCCGAATCGCGCAGCTGGTCCAGGTGGCCCACCAGCTTTAGCCAGACGGCCTGGCCGACATCCTCGGCGTCGGCAGCTTCCAGCCGGTAACGGCGGCAGATCGACCAGATCAGCGGCGCGTATCGCTCGACGAGTGCGTCCCACGCCTGCTGCTCGCCGTTCTTGGCGCGCATCACCAGGTCGGCGACTGGCAGGTAATCAGCCATCGGGTTACCGTCCCTTCGTGCCGGTGCCCGGAGGCGGCTCGTGTTCCGGCCGCTCTCGTGCTGCATATTCCGACAATGCACTTCGGGCGCTGACAGCCCGCTGACAGCGTGGGCTAGAAGGCGCCTCGCCCAGCGCGGGGGCTAGCATTTATCGTCGGGTCGAAGCCGAATGCCTGATCCCGGTCCTATGTCACGTCAGTCATCTGACGCCTCCCCAATCTCACTTACGCCGTTAAAAGTAAAGTTCCTCACGGGCGAGTACAGATACGTTTATCCTCACGGATCTCATTGCAGTTCCCGCCTGCAGCTCTACCGGGGCTACGTAATTTGCTTGAAAGAGTTTGCGACCAGGCAGCGGAACGAGACGACGCTCATCGGCTGTCGTCGCCGCGCTATTTTCGTTCCGGATTATTTGCCTTGTCTTTGCTCCGGTATGGTCCGACAATTGACCTTTGGGGGTCACACCCCGCTGGCATCGCGGCGGGAGGGCACGATGCAGGCACGGATTCTCGGCTCGCTCCAGCTCGAGGAGGGCGGTCGGCGCATCCCGATGGGCGGCGTCCGCCAGCGTGCCGTGTTTGTCAGCCTGCTGCTTCGCGCGAACGAGGTCGTCCCTAGCGAGCAGCTCCTGATGGATCTCTGGGGTGAGGACTCCCCGCCCAGTGCGGCGAACTCTCTTCAGGCGGCGATCTCACGACTGCGACGGGTTCTTCCGCGAGGTCGCCTCATTACCGAAGCGTCGGGTTATCTGTTGCGGATCTTTCCCGAAGAGCTGGACGTCAGCCAGTTCGGGCAACTGGTCTCGGAGGGCCGTGAGGCTCTGACCGCGGGGGCCGCGGAGCAGGCAGCCCGGACGCTGCGGCAGGCGCTGTCGTTGTGGCAGGGTCCGGCGCTGGCCGATTTCCGCTACGAACCGTTTGCCCAGGCCGAGATCGTGCGCCTGGAAGAACTGCACCTGACATGCCTGGAGGAGCGAATCGAGGCGGACCTGGCCCTCGGCCTGGCCAGTGTCCTTGTTGCCGAGCTACGACAGCTGGTCAGCGAGCATCCCGTGCGGGAGCGTCTCCGCGGCCAGCTCATGCTGGCTCTCTACCGCGATGGCCGGCAGGCCGAAGCGCTCGAGGTCTACCGCGAGTTCCGGAGCGTGCTGCGGGACGAGCTGGGCTTGGAGCCGTCGCCGCAGCTCCGTGAGCTCGAGACGGCCATCTTGCGGCAGGACTCGCTGGCCTCGCCGGTGTCGGCCGCGACGGGAGAACCCCTGGCGCGTAGACCCGTCACTGTCGTCTGCGTTCTGTTGCGGGTGGCGTCCGACTCAGGCATGTCATTGGATCCGGAGGCGTACGAAGTCGTCAACGAGCAGGCAGTTTATGGCCTGACAGCAATCCTGGAGCAGTACGGAGGAAAGCTGGCGATTAGCGCGGACGAGCGCCTGATCGGCGTATTCGGTGCCGCTTCCGTGCACGAAGATGATGCCCTGCGAGCGATGCGGGCAAGCCTGGAAGCGCGCCGCGTACTCAGCTCCGAAATGGCCGACATGCTGCGGCGATATGGCGTGAGCCTGACCTGTCGCTTCGGTGTTGCAACAGGCGAGGCGCTGGTGGGAGGGTCGGTCCCGCTCGGATCGGCGGGGAACGTGAGCGCCCAGGCGGTGCTGCTTGCGGAGGCCGCGGAGCCTGGCCAGATCCTTATCGGCCGGCAGACGCGAGAACTAGCCGTGGCCGCCATCGAAACGGAACGTGCCGGTCCCGATGGCTTCGTCCTGAAATCCGCGCAGGAGGCGGTGCGCCCGCTGGCACTGCGTCTCGATGTGCCTCTGGTGGGCCGGGACGAGGAGCTGCGGCAGTTGGCCGCAGCCTGCGCCGTGGCGAGCCGGGAACGGGTGACCACGCTGGTGACGGTGATCGGCGAGGCAGGAATAGGCAAGACGCGGCTCGTCTACGAGGTTGAGCGCCGTCTCGGTCATGAGATGAACGTTCTTACCGGCCAGTGCCTTTCCTACGGGGAGGGCATCACGTTCTGGCCGCTACGTGAAGTGATCCGCCAGGCAAGCGGCGGCCACGATTCGCCGGACAAGATCAAGGCCCTGCTAGATGGGCAGGCGGACGCCGCCGAAGTCGCCGCGCGCCTGAGCCTCGCTCTCGGACCCGGAAACCGGGGCAGGCTGGATAGTGCGGAAATCTTCTGGGCGGCCCGCCGGCTGCTCGAGACACTAGCGCGGTCCCGGCCGCTGCTGGTCGTTTTCGAAGATCTGCACTGGGCCGAATCGACCTTCCTCGACCTGGTGGAATCGCTTGCCGTCCAGCCAGGGCGATCGCCGGTTGTCCTGGTCTGCGTCGCCCGCCCGGAACTGCTCGAACAGCGTCCTGCCTGGGCGGCGGGAACAGAACGGGCTCTGTGCATCGAACTCACGCCACTCGCTGAAGGCTCAGCCGCCGCGCTCCTGGATTCACTGACCGGGGACCAGGGCATTCCACCGTCCACCCGGGCTCACCTGCTTGAGACGGCGGCCGGCAATCCGCTTTACCTCGAGCAACTGGCGGTCTCGCTCAGCGAGCAGGCCGGGAGCGAGACCTGGCCTGTGCTGCCGCCCACGATCGAGGCTCTGCTGTTGGCGCGCCTGCAGCGGCTTGGGCCGGGAGCAAGCAGCGTGCTTGCCCGGGCGGCCATCGTCGGGAAGGACTTCGGAGTACACGCGGTCCGGGAACTGCTGCCGCCAGAGGCCCGCGGCCCGCTTAGCCGCAACCTTCAGACTCTCGTCGCGAAGCGGCTGGTACATCACGATCCATCGGATCGGCGCCCCCGGCAGGAGTACAGCTTCCGGCACATCCTGATCCAGGAAGCAGCCTACCGGGCGATGCCCAAGTCACTTCGCGCCGAGCTGCACCACCGCTTCGCCGACTGGCTCGAGTACGTGCTCTGGGAACCGGCCACCGCACGCCCGGAGATCCTGGGCTACCACCTCGAACAGTCCGTCCGGTATCTGAGTGAATTGCGGCCCGCCGAAGCCCGGTCGAGCCCGTTGCCGCGACGGGCCGCCAGGCACCTCGAGGCGGCCGGTCGTGCCGCGCATGACCGCGACGACGTGCTCGCGGCCGTGAACCTTTTCGTTCGCGCGGCAGCGCTGCTGCCGCGTGATGACCCTGCTCTCGCGCGGCTCTATACCAGCCTCGGCGCCGCGCTGACCGAGGCCGGGCAGCTTGAGAAGGCCATGACGACGCTCGACGATGCCCAGCGCATCGCTGCCGCCAACGGCGACGATGGACAGCGCGCCCACGCCCGGGTCCAAGCCCTCATGTCGGGTTTGGAACTGGCCCCGAATAAGGCGGCTGACGAGATCGCTCAAGCGCTGTCAGGATTGCATAGCCAATTTTCCCGGGGCCCGGATGAACTCGGCCTCTGCCGAGTCCTGCAGTTGCAGGCCGCCATGCACTGGGTTCACGCAAGATCTGCCGCGGCCGAGGAGGCCTGGCAACGCGCCGCCGAATACGCGCGACAGGCCAGCGACCGGCGGCAACTGGCCGAGATACTCGGCTGGCTCGCTTCGGCTGCCCTCTGGGGTCCGACGCCAGCCGCCGAGGGAATACAGCGCTGCCAGGACTATCTCGACGAGATCGGAAACCACCCTCGCGGGCAAACCGTGATCCTCCAGCACCTGGCCGGCCTGTATGCCATGCAGGATCAGGTCGCGTTGGCGCAGGCCACCCTGAGCCGCACTGAATTCCATCTGGAGATTCTCGGCCCGACGATGACGGCGACAGGAACCCAACCCGCCGCCTTTATCGCGATGCTCGCGGGCGATCCCGTGACTGCCGAGATGCACCTCCGTTTCGGATACGAATCGCTTAGCCAAATGGGCGAGAAAGGCTTCCTATCCACCACAGCAGCACTATTGGCCAGAGCGATCGTGGCACAAGGTGAAGAGCGGTACCCCGAAGCCATCCAGTTGATTCAGATAAGCCAGGAGGCGGCCGGAGGCGAGGACCTATACGCCCAGATCCTCAGCCAGGGATTGTCGGCGAGGATCCAAGCCGACCGTGGCTGCCATGCCGATGCAGTAGCACTCGCGTCCTCGGCGGTAGCACTGGCGGCGCAGACGGACCTGCTGAGCCAGCATGCCGACACCTTGCTCGATCTGTCTTACGCGATGGCAGCGTCGGGCAGCATCGCCGAAGCACATGCCGTCGCCACCCATGCCCTTGATCTGTACCAGCGCAAGGGCAATCTTCCAGGAGTCCGGGAATCGCTCGGATACCTGACCCATTATGTGCATACTCGAGAGAGGATTTACTGATGCCCCTCAGCGCAGTCTCCAGGGTCGAACTCAACGAGGATAACTCAATCAACCTTGAGATCAACATCGAGGGTTTCGACGAAGAAACATATATCGAGATATCCGGCCAGGCGATCCAGGACAATGGAGCCATCGCCACATTCTATAGCGTCCAGGAAATGAAACCCGACAGCGATAAAAAGGCGACACTAACAGTGGCGTCTATACTAGCAGTCCAGCCGAACAAATTCGTAAAAGGATTCCCCATCACGGTAGTTGCGCGAGCGGCGGAAGTCTGGATCACGAAGCTGGACAACGACCCGGCCGACGACGCTCTTCTGCCGCGGGGCACTCGCGCGGGTTCCGGTCCGATTAAGGGCGTCTGGAAAAAGACAAGCGCCGGCCCGGCGGTGGCCCCGGCAGAGCAAGAGGCACCCCAATCGTCTGCACCCCAATCGTCTGCACCCCAATCGTCTGCACCCCAATCGTCTACGGCATTACTGAGACACGGCACATGGTGGGATCGGAGAAAGGACGATCGGCTCGACGTGGTGATGGACGGCCGCTTCACCAGGCTGTTTCCGTACCTGCCTACTGCCAGTTTCAAACAGTCTGACCTCGAAGAACTGGCTTATGCAATGATCGCGCCGGAAGAGCCCGAACAAGAGGGCGAGGATGATCCCGAAGAAAACAAGGGAATACCGGCGGCCTATACCTATCTCGGACAGTTCGTCGACCATGACCTCACCTTCGACCCTATTTCCCACCTGCGTGAGACCCTGAGCCCTGCGCAGCTTCAGGCGTTGGTGGATTTCCGGACGCCCCGTTTCGACCTGGACAACCTGTACGGACGCGGGCCGGACGACCAGCCCTACATGTACAGAAAAGACGGGATCCGCATGCTCCTGGCCGAGCCCATGTCGGGCGATCCCTTCGACCCGGGCGCGGTCCAGCTACCCCGGGGACCGAACGGCCGGGCGCTCATCGGCGACCCCCGCAACGACGAGAACCGCATCGTCGCGCAACTGCACTCGATCTTCTTGCGGTTCCACAATAGGGTGGTCCATAAACTACGCGAGAAGAAGAAGCACGTCAGCTTCCGGGAAGTCCGCGACCAAGTCCGATGGCACTACCAGTGGGTCCTAGTCGACGACTTCCTGCGCACGATTCTGGACAAGCAGACATACAAGAGCGTCTTCCCTGATCACTTCAGGTATGTCACGACGATACCCAAGCTCCGCGAAAAAGACCTGGAGCTTATGCCCGTGGAGTTCTCGGTGGCCGCTTACCGCTTCGGGCACTCCATGATCCGTCCGCGGTACAAGCTCAACCCGGAAATCGAGCAGCAGCCGATCTTCTCCAACGACCCCGGTGACGACACCGTCGATCTGGGGGGATTCCGCCCCATCCCGCCCGGCTGGGCTATCGACTGGCAGCTCTTCATCGACCTTGGCCACGACGGCAAGCCAGCGCCGCAACTTTCCTACAAGATCGATACCTCTCTGGTCCATCCGCTCGGCTACCTGCCCGACCGAATTGCCAAGGATCCGTCGAGCCTGGCGCTGCGCAACCTCATGCGCGGCAGGGCCTTCCAGCTCCCTTCCGGGCAGGAGGTGGCCGCGGCCCTCGGCATCCCGCCGATCCCCGACGAGAAGCTCATGATCGGCCCGGCGACCACCGGCGGTAAGCGAAGGCCCATTACCGAGGTCGCACCCGCCCTGGCAGGCAACGCTCCGCTGTGGGCCTACATCCTGTCCGAGGCGCAGGTGATGTCATGGGAAAACGCCTCCGGCCCGGTCTCGGATGAGACCCCCATCAGGCTCGGACCGGTGGGAGGCCGGCTGGTCGCCGAGGTCTTCGCCTCTCTGCTCCGCGGCGATCACACGTCCTACCTCTATGCCGAACCCACATTCAGGCCGATCCCGGACTTCACTCACAACGGAACGTTCGGGCTGGCCCAGCTGATCAACGTCGTCCTGGGCCGCGCGCCGTGACCACGTCCGCGACGCGGACAGTCGTGCCGCGCATACTGGCGGCATGCCTGTCCGACTCCACCACATCGTCATTGACGCTCATGATCTGCCCGGCCTAGCCCGGTTCTGGACCCAGACGCTCGGCTGGAAGATCCTGTCCGAGCGGGAGAACGAGATCGTCATCGGGACCGACGAGAACGCACCCGTCGGCATCTGCTTCATGCCGGTCACCGATCCCAAGACAGTCAAGAACCGCGTGCATCTCGACCTCACCAGCAGCGCCGCAGACCGCGATCAGGAGATCGACCGCCTCCTCGCGCTCGGGGCCAGCCGGGTCGACATCGGGCAGACCGGAGCCGAGTCCTGGACCGTCCTTGCTGACCCCGAGGGCAACGAGTTCTGTATCGTGCGCCCGAAAGAAACGCTCATCCGCTGAGGCTGGACTCGGGTCCGCGGATCACGGCGATGCCGGGTTGCCGCCGGTTTCCGGGATCACGTCGGCCCCGGCCATGGGATTCACGGTACTGGCACGCGCCTGCAGTCGTCAGCAACGGGCATGGATGAGGACACTGGCCCCGGGATCCCTGCCAGGCTGGTCGCTCCGAGGGCCTGGGATCAGGTGTCGCGCCATCTAGGATGCCTGTATGGTCGGCGATGCCGGCGCGGGCAATGCCGAGCCCGTGGCGAACCCCAGCTTGCGGGAAGCCAGGCGCCGACGTCTCATTCGCATGACGAAGGAACAGGTCGCGGGCCGTACTGGGCCGCTGCGCCAGGTCCGCCTCCGGGACCAGGTCGTCTCACCGCTCGCGCTGGAACTTGAGTGCCGGAAGCTGCTGCAGCGCGCCCAGCATGCGATCGCGACCATCGTGACGTCTGGCCTTTACGCGGGCGACCTGCGGGGCGCCGTGGAGGAGCCTGTTCTCCGGCAGCACGAATGGTAAATCGCCGTCGCGTTGCGCGAGATCACCGAGTTGCTGCTCGATCTGGTGACAAGCTACGCCGGGGGCACGGCAGGGCCGATGACAACGACCATCTTGGTTTCCCAGAATCGCGCGATATCAATAGCCAGGGACGCCACCACGGCCCGGGTTCTGGCGCTTGAATTGCTCGCAGCGCAGGTGGCGGCGGCCGAGGCCGCGCGACGGGACTGGGAGACTGCTCACCAGATGGCGGCCAACAACGACAAGTATCTCGATCTAGTCGCACGCACCGCGGCGGATCAGCGTGCCACCGTGGAAATCACCGGCCTGGCCGAGCAGACCGCCGAGGCGGCCCAAGCGTTCCGCGAGACCCTGCAGCGCGCGACCTTGGCGGCGGAGGCACTGGCCCTTCCGGAGTCGCGTTAGGCTCCATGCGAAGACCGTCCCCGCGCCGTAACTAAGAAATGCTGTGCACAGCCTCGGCGAGCGGGCTGTCGCCGGCGACCAGCTCGAGAGTCTGGTGCCGCGTACCCGGATTGTCGAGCAGGGCGGCAATGACCGCGGCGACGTCGGCGCGCGGAACCGTGCCGGCCGGGACCGGCGGGGGCGCGAGCCGGATCCTGCCGGTGGCAGGAGCGTCGGTGAGGCCGCCCGGGCGCACAATGGTCCAGTCCAGGTCCCGAGCACGCAGATCGGCCTCGGCGGCGGTCTTCGCTGTGATGTAGGCAGCCCAGACCTCATCACTACCGGGCCTCGGCGGCTGGCCAGCTCCCATCGAGGACACCTGCACGAATCTGCGGACTCCGGTCCGCTCGGCGGCGTCGGCCATCAGCACGGAGCCAGCCCGGTCGACGGTGTCCTTGCGAGGGGCGCCACTGCCCGCACCGGCGCCTGCCGCGAACACCACCGCGTCAGCCCCGGACAGCAGCACCGCGACATCATCGGCCGAGGCCGCCTCCAGGTCGCAGACGACAGCCTCGGCACCGGTCTTCTGTACATCGGCGACGTGAGCCGGGTTCCTGATCAGCCCTACGGCCTGGTCGCCGCGCTCAGCCAGAAGGCGCTCCAGCAAGAGCGCGATCTTCCCATGCCCGCCCGCAACCACTACACGCATGCGGCTAGCCTACTTACCCGGTTCACCGGCAGAAGCGACGAGGTCGCCACCGGGACCGGGTGCTGGGTGATCACCTCATGAGGTGAGGAACTCCGCCAGGACCGGGGCGAGCACGCCCGGGTTCACCTTATGCGTCTGACCCTCCAGTATCCGCAGCTGACCCTGCGGGAGCGCCTGGCTCAGCACCCGCGCCGCGTCGGGCATGAACGGAAGGCCCGCGTCGCCCGCCATCACGAGAGCTGGCACCGAGACACGCGCGGCCAGCTCGGCCGGCACCGACCAGGGCTCGCCCATGATGGCGGCGTGGTCGTAGGCCAGCGTCGGCGCGATGGCTTCCATGCCCGGCCAGGACGGCGCGCGGCGCAGACGAGCGATCTGCTCGGCGGGGGTGCCGACGAACCGCATGAACAGGGCCACCGCATCGCCCCGGCGGCCTTCGGCCAGGGCCTGTTTCAGCTGCCTGAGGTACTGGCTCCAGGACTCCTGCGCGCCAGGGTCGTTGTTGTAGGGGGGCTCGTACATGGCGATCTTGCTGACCTTGCTGCCGAGCCTTATGGCCGCCCGCATGGCCAGGGGCCCGCCGGACGAGTGGCCGTAGAGGAACGCCGGGCCGCCGGCGCGGTCGATCAGCGCCTCGATGTCGTCGATCTCACGGTCGGCCGCGTAGGGCAGCGTGTCCCCGCTCTCGCCGCGGCCGCGCCGGTCAAAGCCGTAGACCATGAAGCACGGCGCGAGCAGTCTGGCCAGCTCCGACCCGGAGCCGGACGAATGGACGGTCAGCGCGCCGTCGACCAGGATCAGGGCCGGTCCCTCGCCTCGCTTGTCGTAAGCGATCGTCGTGCCGTCGCGTGAGCTGAGTGCGTTCATGGTGGGTGCATCGAGAGCCATGCCATCAGTGTGGGCGTGCCGCGGTGCGCCATCCTGCGCCTGCCGCTCCTGGTAGCGTCACTACCTGGCAACTAGCCAGCCGGGTATGGGATCCTGGGCTCGTCATGGGTTCTGCGCCCGGCGATCAGCAGGCCGGCCCGGCCCGCGGTGCGGTGCGGGATCGGCACCGCGAGCTGGGTGCGTTCCTGCGCTCCCGCCGCGCCCGGCTGCGCCCGGCCGAGGTGGGGCTGGCCGATTGGGGAGTGCGGCGGGTCCCCGGTCTTCGCCGGGAAGAGGTCGCCCAGCTCGCCAACGTCGGCTTGACCTGGTACACGTGGCTGGAGCAGGGCCGTCAGGCCCGGCCCTCGGCCGGTGTGCTGACCGCGATCGCGGATGCGCTCCGGCTGGACGCTCACGAGCGCGAGCACCTGTTCGCACTCGCCCGCTATCCCGAAGACCAAGCCCGCGGCGGGGAGGACCACACCGGCGCACCCATCGCGACCGGTCCCGGGCTAGACACGCTCGTGCACGGCTTCGAACCAGCCCCGGCGTACGCCATCTCGGCCCGGTTCGACGTCCTGGCCTGCAACCGGTCCGCCCGGCTGCTGTTCGGCAACCTCGGCCCGGGGCCTGGCGGGCCCGCGAACATGCTGCACCTTGGCTTCACCGACCCCCGCTGGCGCACCCTGATCGCCGACTGGGAACAGGAGGCCGCCAGGCACGTCGCCATGTACCGGGCCGCGATGACCGTCCACCTCGACGACCCGGCCTGGACCGCCCTGCCCGCGCGGCTGGCCCAGCTATCCCCCGACTTCGCCCGGTTCTGGGCCAGCAGCGACGTGGCCGGCCCCGAGCGCAGGCTCAAGCGGTTCCGCCACCCCAGCGCCGGGCCGCTGACCCTGCACAGCACGTCCCTGCTCATGGCCGACGACCCGATGATCCGCATCGTGATCCTCTACCCGGCCACCGCGTCGGATGCCGCCAGGCTGGACCGCCTCGCCCGGTAACCGGCACCGGCGCGACCAGGCAGCCGCCTTTTGAACCCGATTCCGCCCGGGGGCCGCGGTGCGCGGGTTACTGCTCCCGGAAGCCGCCGAGGAAGCGGCGGAACAGGCCGCCCTCGCGGGGCAGCGCGGGCGCCGGCGGCGGCGCCACCGGGCGCTCGGTGGCTATCGGCTTGTCGTAGTCGGTCCGGGCGATGGCGTCCACGGTCTGCGCCTCGTCGAAGTCCTCGGAGCCCTCGATCTGGGGCACGAACCCGACGAGGTTCCCGTCCCGCATGACCTGCGCCTCGAGCCCGGCGGTGCCGTCGGTGTCCCACTCGGCCT
>WNGJ01004435.1_pt1 | contig 14602 bp, 11 predicted proteins | sample 5400611 | NCBI WGS metagenome assembly WNGJ01 (sample SAMN13153375, study PRJNA577476) | soil metagenome | isolation source: 40 cm soil or saprolite under Garry oak tree replicate 1 | place: USA:California | collected 2016-06-15
GCGCGATGCCGGCATGGCGGCGGGCATACTCGGCGTCGGAGAAGCGCGGATAGCTCTGCTCGAAGATCGATTGCAGATCGGAGGGGAGCTGCAGCGGAGAAGACGGCGAGCTGGTGGTATCGACGCGAGCGGTCTCGCCGCGTGCGCCAGACGCTTCATCCATCGCGATCGTCACGGCTCGACCTCAGGCAACTATTTCGCAATTCCCCCGGGCAACGAATACATTTTAACATATTGCTCGTATTCTTCGGGTGTCCACCGGCCCGTGTCACGCTCCCCAGGCCGAGCCGCGAACGAGCATGTCAATTTCCTTTGCCGCTCGCGGATTGGAGAAAGAGGGTCACCTCGCGTCGGCATGCCGTTTCCGGGCGCGTAGACTACTTGCTCGTCGGGTGGCCGCGTCGATGGGGTGCAGTTGGCCTGCCCGCGTCCCGCTGACCTCCCTCCGCCGTCATTGCCGGGCTTGACCCGGCAATCCAGCCCCCTCCCTACCCTCCCCCGCAAGCGGGAGGGTAGGGAGGGGGAGATGGACCCGCGGGTCAAGCCGGTCAAGCCCGCGGGTGACGGGTAAAGCGCGGACCAACCTCATCGGGACAAGTTCTAGCGCTGGAACGGAGTCGCGATGGGCTTGGCCTTGTCCTTTATGCGGACGACCAGAACTTTCGCCGCCGTGGCGCCCTCATTGCGCGCCGTATGGCCGATATCGGGGCCGACGTGAGTCACCTCACCGGTCTTCAGGGACATCTTCTTGCCGTTCTGCTCTTCCATCACGAGGGCGCCTTCAAGACCATAAACCAACTCATGTCCGCCAGGGTGCACATGCCATGGCAGGATTTGGCCGGGCGCAAATTCAACAAAGAAAACCAGCGCCTCCTGGCCCGGCACGCCGTTCAACTCGGATTGAAGAAGCTGCTTGGGGACGGGTGGATTCTGCGCCCGGGCCGCTGGACCGATCGTGGCCGCGGCACTCGCCGCAAGGCCGCAGGCAACGACAAGAATTCTGACACTTTGCTTCATGTGGACTCTCCCTTGTGGTCCTTGGCATTTGCTTGCTCTCGGGCGCCAGTTTCTTGCGCCCGCCCGGCAAACATGCACGGCGGCCGCTGATTCCGCTTTGATCCCGCTTTCGGGCTGTCTTGATTTTGCGTTCAGACGGTGTTGATTTTGCTCTTGCGCGGCGTCAGGGTGTTGGCCGCGGACCCGTTTTGGGATGCAATCCGGATAAGCGAATTGCTGTATTTGTTTGAAGATTTTGCGCTGGACTGCGATCGGCGCGAGCTCCGTCGCCGCAACGAACTGCTATCGGTCGAACCCCAGGTGTTTGACCTGTTGCAATATCTGATCCACAACCGCGACCGCGTTGTCAGCAAGGACGACCTGATTGCCAGCGTTTGGCAAGGACGTATCGTTTCCGAGGCGACGCTGGGCAGCCGCATCAACGCAGCCCGCGCCGCGCTCCACGACAACGGCGAGGAGCAGCGCCTGATCCGCACCGTCCTGCGCAAGGGCATCAGGTTTGTGGGCGCCGTCTGCGAGGAACCCGCCGGCGGGATGACTGCCGCGACGGAACGGCCGAAGCCAGAATTGGCGCTGCCCGGTCACCCGTCGATCGCGGTGATGCCATTCGCGAACATGAGCGGCGATGCGGAGCAGGAATATTTTGTCGACGGGATGGTCGAGGACCTCATCACCGGCCTCTCGCGCGTCAAATGGCTCTTCGTCATCGCGCGGAATTCGAGTTTCACCTACAAGGGCCGTGCGGTCGACGTGAAGCAAGTCGGCCGCGAACTGGGTGTGCGTTATGTCCTCGAAGGCAGCGTCCGCAAGGTGGCGGGCCGCGTCCGCATCACCGGCCAGCTCGTCGAGGCGGAGAACGGGCGCCACCTCTGGGCCGAGCGGTATGACCGCGACCTCACGGACGTGTTCGCGCTGCAAGACGAAATAACCGTCAGTGTGGTGGCCGCCATCGAGCCCAGCCTGCGCCAAGCCGAGATCGAACGGGTCCGACGCAAGCGGCCCGATAATCTCGACGCCTACGATCTTTTGCTCCGGGCGCTGCCGGGCGTCTACACCTGTATGCCGGAGGGCGCCGCCAAGGCCTTGCCAATTCTCGAGCAGGCGCTTGCCATCGAGCCCGCTTATGCGCTCGCGCACGGTTTCGCCGCGTGGGCGCACGAGATCATCTTCGTGCGCGGCGGCATGCGCCCGCAAAACTATGACGGCGCGATCCGCCACGCCTATGCGGCGATCGAGCACGGCGGCGGCGATGCGATGGCGCTCGCGCTTGGCGGCTTTGCCATCGGCATGGTGGCGCATGACCGAAAGGTGGCCGTCGAGGCGTTCGAGGCGGCGCTGGCGTTGAGCGCATCCTGTTCCTTCGTGTATTCATTCGGATGCACGCCAGTGGCATTTGGCGGAGATGCAGAGCGTGCCATCGATTGGGCGGGGCGCGCCATCCGCCTCAGCCCGCTCGATGCGATGAACTACATCCCCCACGGCGTCATGGGGTTTGCGAAATTCCTGCTCGGCCGACACGAGGAGGCGGTCGTTGCGTGCCGGCGGGCGATCCAGTTGAACCCGGGTTTCAGCCTTTTGCACGGGTGGCTCGCGGCGCCGCTGGCGAAGCTCGGACGGATCGAGGAAGCCAAGGCCGCGGGTGCGCGCCTGTTGGCGCTGCATCCCGGCTTCAGCAGCGCTCGCTGGTGCGAAGCTGTCGGCGTTGCGCCTCACATTACCGGATTCGTGATCGACGCCCTGCGACAGGCGGGCCTGCCGGAATAACCAAGCGTAGTCCACATTGAGCGCAATGAATTCCGGGGGCCGCCCTATCAATACGGCAATGCAGCTCCCGGGTTTCGCTTGGCGCTCAACCCGCGCTACTGCGGCTCGGCGCGGCGCCGGCTTTCATGCCACCGGCGCCGCGCCGCGTTCAGTCAGCCCTCAATCCAACGGCTCCACCTTGACGATGGAGGCGCCGTGGTTGCTGCCGGTCCAGAAGGTCACCGGCGTTGTGGTGTTATCCACGTAGACGCGGCGAATGTTGGTGTCCTTGGGCAGGAAGTATTCGACCGTCTGGTTGGTCTTGGGATCAAGCCGCACCACGCGATCGGTCGTCATGCCGCCGGTCCAGATCTCGCCGTTCTTGTCGACCACCGGATAGTACGGCCCGGTCCACGGCGTCGGCAGCGCCCATTCCTTGAAGCTTTCTTCCTTGGTGTCGAACATGCCGATCTTGTTGCCGCGGTATTCCGCAAACCACAGCCGGTCCTGCTCATCCATGATGCCGCGGCGGTTGCGCGAGCGTTCCGTCGGGGCGCGGTAGAAGCTCAAGGCCAGCGTCTTGGCGTCGACCTTGCCGATATAGTTGTCCTGGAATTCCATGAACCAGAGATTGTTCTTGGAATCGGACGCAATGCCGTAGATCGTGTGGTTGCCGGGCGTGGTGATCTGCTTCATCGGGGCGAGCGTCTCATATTTGCCCGATGCGAGATCGATGCGATAGAGTTCCTGGTTGCCGGCATTGTTGGTCCAGATCTTGCCGTCGACCTGGTGCTCCAGGCCCAGCATGTTGAGCTGGGTCACATTGTTGTTCTGCTCCTTGGGGATCGGGTAGAACTTGAATTGCTCCTTGTTGGGATCGAACTTCGCGATCGCGCCCTGGAACATCATGCCGATCCACATGTCCCCGGCCTTGTCGATTTCGAGGTCGAGGGTGCCGACCGGGAACCCCTTCTTGAATTCGGGCAGCGCAATCTCCGAGTGCGCACCGGTCTTCGGGTCCATCTTGCCGAGGAACAGTTCGCCGAAGTTCGAGTACCAGACCGTGCCCTTCTTATCGAGGATGACGTCATGCGGCTCGATGGTCGCGCGCGGCAGGTCGTATTCCGTGACCAGCACCTTGGTGGCGCGGCCGGCCGGACGCGGCAGCGTCTTGAGTGCATACTCCCATTTGTCCGCTTCGGACAGATTGATGGTGGCGAGGAATTCCGCGAACCGGCGGAATGCTTCCGGCTTCGGCGCCCATTCCGGATCCATCCGCTTCTGCGGCTTGATGGGCTGGCTCACCTGGGCGTAGTTCGCCATCCGGTTTACCACATAGGTGAACTCGTCAGCGTTGTGGGTCGAGCGCACGATGCGCTCCAGCGTGTGGCAACCGACGCAATTGAGAAGCTGGGCTTTCTGGTCGTCGGTACCCGGCGCGCTCATCATCCACTCGGCATTGACGAGCTGGGCCCCAAGATTGCGGGTCTTCTTGAGCTTGAGGTCTGCCGTGGTCGGCTCTCGATCATCGACCGTCGCCTTTAGTGCGCCGTCGCGGTTGGCGCCGTCGAGGTCAAAGCCGGTCGCGCGGATGCGAAGGGAATATTCGCCGCCTTCGATCTTCCCGGCGGGGAAGCTGTAGCGGCCCTTCGCATCACTCACCACGGTGTAGGCGATAGTCGAGCCGTTCTTCTTTGCGGTGACGAGGACGCCCTCCATCGGGCCGCCCTCGCCGATCACCTGTCCGGAAAGCCCGGGCTCGGCCTGCGCCATGACGGCGCCGAGGCTTGAAGTCGCGAGTGACAACGCGAGACTCGCAGCGGTCGATAACAACACATGTTTCATCCGCATAATGATCACTCCTTGGTATGTGTTTTCAAAACTGCATGGTGGTCTTTGAGCGCAGGACCAAGCCGCCTGTGTAGGATGGGTTGAGCGCAGCGAAACCCATCAGGACCGTTCCTGCGGCGAGGCCGATGATGGGTTTCGCTGCCGCTCAACCCATCCTACGAATCACTTCTTCGCATCCTGCACGTTGAAATACCTCAGGTCCGGCGGGCGCTGGCCCTTCTTGGCCGGCATGAGGAGCCCATCGGCGCTGCGCATATAGTTTTCCTTGCCAAGCTTGATGTGATCGTTGTTCTCGGAGCAGATCGCCTCGACCCAGATCGGATTGCGGACGCGGTTGTAGTGTTTCGTGACCGTCCACGGCCGGGTCAGCGCATTGTCGATGGTGGTGACCTCGTCGTGCAGCACGTCGGGCTTGTCCTTGTCCTGGTAGAAGCGCTCATGGACGATGGTCTTGCCGTCGGGGTGCAGCGGAATGCCGCTTGAGTCGAACGCGCGCGGACTTTTCAGGAAGCGGGTTTCGACCAGGAATTCGTCGAATCGGCCATCGCCATCGGTGTCGACCCACTTGCCGATCGAATAGCCCATGAACGAGGTGTCGGTGTCTTCGGGAAACGGGCGGCCGTCGGTGTAGATCCGGCGGAACATCTGCAAGTATTCGATATGGATGTAGGTCGTGCTGGGCAGGATGATCATCTCCATCGGGAAGATCACGTTCATTGCCCGCGGCATGCCGTCCGGAATGCAGATGTAGGTCGGATCGGTGCCCTGCCCGCCTTCCGCCTGATCCTTCAGGTTGGCTTCGAAGATGGCCTGAAACTCAGGCGTCAGCGGCGCGCCTTCCTGGCCCCGCGGCTTGGTCGGCTCCCACTGGTTGTTGACGCCTGGCGGGCGGCGCCATTGCCCGTTCCAGTCCGGATATTTCGACTCATCGTGCGCCTGCGCGCCGTTAAGCGACAGAAGCATCGCGGCAGCAAGGAGGAGCGAGCCGATACGGCAACGAGACAGCATTGCGTTTTCTCCCGAGAACATTGTTTTTGTCGGCCTCTGCACCCAAGCACACCTCTGCGGTCATGCCCGTCCCCGGACTTGATCCGGGGATTGTCGCGGGCATCCACGTCTTCACTTCCCGAGCTCCAGCAAGCAAGGCGTGGATGGCCGGGACAAGCCCGGCAATGACTGCGGAGAATGGTTCATCGTGACCGATTTCCGATCCGGCTACTTTCGCGATTGGGGGAAATATTTCAAGTCCGGCGGGGCCTGGTCCTTCTTGGCCGGCATCAGATGGCCGTCGGCGCTCAGCATGTAGGGTTCGTCGGCGATGACCACGTGGGGGTTGTTTTCGGCGCACACCGCCTCCTGCCACACTGGCTGCTTAACGGCCTTGCGCACGTATTTCTTCACTACGGTCCACGGCCGGGTCAGCGCATTGTCCTTCACCGTGATCTCGTCATAGAGGGTGTTCTTGTCGGCCTTGTCCAGATAGAGGCGCTCGTTGATGACGGTCTCATTGTCGGCGTGGAGCGGCAGCCCGGTGGAGTCGTAGGAGCGCGGGCCGCGCAGGCCGCGGGTCTCGACCACCAGCACGTCGTAGCGTCCGTCGCCGTCCTCGTCGATCCATTTCCCGATGGAATAGCCGTTGAAATTCGGCTGCATTTCCTTCGGCCAGTCGCGGCCGTCGGTAAAGATGCGGCGCGAATCATGGATGTGATCCATCAGCATGTGGGTCGTGCGCGGAGTGACGACAATCTCGAAGGGCGCGTACATGTTCATCACCCGCGGCATGCCGGGGGCGACGCAGGTGAAGGTCGGGTCGGTGCCTTGTCCGCCAGCTGCCTGGTCCTTGAGGTTCTCCTCGAAAATCGCTCGGTATTCCGCCGTCAATGGCGCTGATTTGACGTCCCCCCACCGCGGCTGGGCGGTGCGGTCCCATTGGCCCTTGAGGTCAGGATATTTGGACTCGTCGAATGCCCGGACACCTCCAACCGTCATCAACATTGCGGCAGCAATCGTGGCCGCATTCACGAGCGACCCCCTTCGGATGCGAAAAAGCATCGTCTTCCTCCCTTGAAACTTCACGCACTATATCAGGCCGCGCGGTCGGATCGAAGGGCTATGGGTGCGCCGCGACGGTAATCCGCTCTAGCGGCGCCGCACGCGGCGCGTTATGATGCGAACGTAAGATACGGCCGGGGCAGCCAAGCAAAATGCAGCTGAACAGCCGAGTTGATGCTGACGCTTTCAAGAAGGGAGAAACCATGACCACCAAGCTGAAATTCACGATCCTCGCCTCTGCTGCGCTGCTGTCGCTCGCCGGCGCCGGTGTCCTGCAGGCCCAGCAGAACAATATGACGTTCTTCGTCACCAGCGCGGGATCCGGCAAGGGCGGCGATCTCGGCGGTCTTACGGGCGCGGACGCCCATTGCACGACGCTGGCCCAGGCGGCCGGGTCAACCGGCAAGACTTGGCACGCCTATCTCAGCTCCAACACGCCTGCGGGCGGGCAGGCCACCAACGCTCGCGACCGCATCGGCAAGGGCCCGTGGCAGAATGCCAAGGGCGCGGTCGTGGCCAAGGACGTCGACGATCTCCACGGCAACCCGAACATCAACAAGGAAACCTTGCTCGACGAGAAAGGCAATCGGATCAAGGTGCGCGGCGACACGCCTAACATGCACGACATCCTGACCGGTTCGGACATGCAGGGCCGCGCGTTCCCGCCCAACCTCAACCTGACCTGCAACAACTGGACGAGCAGCACCTTCGGCAGCGCCATGCTGGGCCACGGCGACCGGGAAGGCATCGCGGACACGATCTACCAGCATTCCCCGATTTCATCGCACATGTCGCGGGATTGCACCCAGCCGGGCCTCGTCGCCACCGGCGGCAACGGGTTGTTCTACTGCTTCGCGGCGCAATAACGCTGACCCGTGCTGACCGTTGGTCAGCGTCAGAGATCCTTCGCATCGGAGAGGCCGGGCTTGTGCCCGGCCTCTTTTTACTGCGCTCTGATATGCCCGAAGCGCTCGCGCAGCTCGCGCACCATCCGGAACGCGTCGCGCAACTGCGCGTCCTCCGTCAGCGACTGCAAGGCCGCGTCGCGGCAGATCGGCGCCTCCGCTTGTCCGTTGTCCTGGGCAAGCTCGCACCATGCATAGGCGGTGGCGTAGCTTTGCGGTACGCCCAGGCCGAAGAAATAGAGGCTGCCCAGCATCAGCTGACCCTCGGCCTGGCCCTGCTCGGCGGCCTTGCGCAGCCAGAACGCCGCCTGGACGTCGTCGGTTTTGACCCCGAGACCGCGGTGATACATGAAACCAACGCCGGCCTGGGACCGCGCATCGTTGCGGTCGGCGAGCGGCCGCCACAGCCGCATGGCCCCAGCAAAATCGCCGCCGTTGAAGGCCGACAGCCCGGCCCGGAAGTCCTCTTCCGGCGTGCCCGCAATCACCGCGAAAATCGCGAGCGCGGACCAAGCGGCGGCAATGGCGAGACAGCGCACATAAAGATAACGCATGAATGGCGACCCCGTCCCGCGCTATGCCGCCGGCGCGGGTCCGGCCGGAATCGTGACCGCTGTCCCGTCAAGGCGAGTAAGGATCGCCCTCGTCCCCGGAAAGGCCGCAAGCAGGCCCGGGGCGCGGTCCTCGCCGGCGACACAGATCGCGGTCGACAGCCCGTTCGCGGCGGTCGCCCGCGGCCCGATCACCGCCACGTCGACAAGGCCGTTGGCGCACGCGCCGGTGTGCGGATCGAAGATGTGGTGGAAACGCCCGGTCGACTCGAAGGTCGTACCGTAGCCCCCGGACACCGCCAGAGCCATATCCTCAAGCTCGACCGTGCGGGCGATGCCGCCCTCCGCCGTACCGTTGCGGATGCCGATCCGCCAGGGATGACCGTCCGGGTGGCGACCGATGGTGCGAAACTCGCCGAGATCGACCACGGCACGTTCGAAGCCTTCATTGCGCAGCAAGTCGGCAATGGCGTCGGTGATAAATCCCTGCGCGAGGCTGTTGAGGGTGATGCCCATGCCGGCGCGCTCAAAGGCGATATGCGCGCCGCCGATATCGATGCGCCGGAAGTCCACGAGATCGCGTGCGAGATCGCGGGCCCGCGCCTCGATGTCCGGCTGGATGTCGCTGTGCGACCAGAAATGCGCTTCATAGAGCCGCCACAATGGCTGCACCGAGATATCGAAGGCGCCGTCGCTCAGTACGCCAAGGCGACGGCTTTCCTCCACGAGGAACCGCAGTTCGGGCGATGGCTTGTGCAATGTGCCGGCCGCATTGAGACGCGAGATTTCGCTGTCCTGCCGGTAGAGGCTGAAAATGTCCTCGTAGCGCGCGATCTCGCCGCGGATCCGCAGGATGGTGCGCTGCGCCACCGCGGCCTCGGTGTGCCACAGCGTCAGCTCCGACAGCGCGCCCAGCACCTCGCCCTGCCAGCCGAACAATTGACCGGGCGGCGCAGCGGCGCGCACCGCCGCAATCACCAGGGGCAGTCCGGCGACGGCCGCGACGATGCGGATGGCGCGGCGGCGCGTCAGCGGTGCGACCCTTGCCGATTCTGATTGCGCTAATGAGCGGCTGAAACCTGCGTATACGCCGTTTCGGAAAGCTCGAATCGTTGACCCGCTTCGCATTCTTCACCATCGCGGCAGCTGGAATGTGCGCCCCGCTCCTCGCTCCGCCATCCCGGGGCGCCTGGACCGGCGCCGAACAGCGCATATCTTCATAATACCCGACTTGGCAATTCAGGCACTCAAAACCTTCTGCCGCGATGACCATTTCGGGTCGGGTCGATCGCCCTAACCGGGCACCAGCGTTCGCAGGAGATTGCTGCCTCGACCCGGGCCGCGCCCCAACCCACTTCCCCACACGCGGACCGCACGCAGGTGGAGGTAGGTGGGGCAGGACCGGAAAACTTTTTGAACCTCGCGGCGACGAACGCGCACTAAGTTCGGCCCGGCGGCCTCCACTATCGAAGGGATCGAAGTTGACAAAATGCCGGGTGTGACATGCAAGGGAAGTTCGATGGCCCGCACCGACGCGATCGTACTTGGCGCCGGGATCGTCGGCGTCTCGGTGGCGCTGCATCTCGTCAAACGCGGCCTCGCGGTTACGCTTATCGACCGCGGTGAACCTGGCCGCGGCACATCTTACGGCAACGCCGGCATCATCGAGGCCAACACGCTGTTTCCGGCAGCATTTCCGGCCAGTCTGAAGTCGCTCATGCGTATCGCCCTCAAATGGGCGCCCGAAGCGAATTATCACGCGAGCTTTCTGGCCCGGGTCATGCCCTGGCTGCTGGCGTTTCGCCGCAATTCAAGGCCTGAGCATCTTATCGCCACCATGCGGGCAATGCGGCCGCTGTTCTCCCGCGCACTCGAGGAGCACGAGGCCCTGATGGCGGAGGCGCGGGCACGCCGGTATCTGCGTCATACCGGTTGGCTCAAGCTTTATCGCAGCGACCGCGGTTTCGCCGGCACTGCGCGCGAACGCGCACTGGCGACGGAACTCGGCTTGCCGCTGCGCGTCATGGACGCGGACGCAGCTCGCGTACTTGAGCCTGCTCTGGCGCCGGTGTTCCGGCATGCAGTTTTCTGGGAGGAGGCCGCCAGCGTAACCAACCCGCTCGCCCTCACCGGCGCCTATACGGCACGTTTTGCGGCGCTCGGCGGCGTGACCGTCACGGGCGATGCGCGCAGTCTGCACCGCGTGGGTACCCGGTGGCGGGTCGACACTGCCCGAGGCCCGATTGACGCTGAGGCTGCCGTGGTGACGCTCGGGCCGTGGGCGCCCGATCTGCTTGGCCCACTCGGTATTAGATTGCCGCTTGCCGTCAAGCGCGGCTATCACCGCCACTTCGGTGCGCGCGGTAACGCGAGCCTGTCACGGCCGGTTCTCGATGCTGACAACGGCTATTGCATTGCGCCCATGGAGCAGGGCATCCGCATCACCACCGGCGCTGAATTTGCTGCCCGCGACGCCGCTCCGACGCCGGTGCAGCTCAACCGCGTGTTGCCGGCCGCGCGTGACTTGTTTCCGCTCGGCGAGGCGGTCGAGGACGCACCCTGGTTTGGCGCGCGCCCCTGCTTTGCGGATTCACGCCCGGTGATCGGCCGCGCGCCGGGCCAATCCGGGCTGTGGCTTGCCTACGGTCATGGCCATTCGGGGTTGACGCTCGGGCCGGTGACGGGCCTGCTCATCGCCGAGATGATGACGGGAGCAACGCCGTTCTGCGATCCAGCGCCGTACGGGGCGGAACGGTTTGCGGTACGTTAGTTAGGTCGATTCCACAGGCGCACGGATTGAATTGCGACACAGATCATTCGGTGTGACTTCTGACCTAAGTTCTTTCCATATCAGCGCGACTCTCGCGCAGCTCCCGCCGACGGGGCGGCGAAACTCCCTGCTGGCAGGGAGTTTGGCAGGGAGTTTTTGCGGATCGGGCGTTACGGACACGGTTGGCAAAAATTCCCTTCGCCCCGGGGGCAGGGATGGGGTCCATTCCTTGAGTGACACATGAAAATCAGAGGGGCTCATATTGAGCCACCTGTCAGATCGCCTGTCCGCTTCGTTCCGGTCAATCTCTCATTGACGGGGAGAGCAAGTGCTGGAGCATGCGTCCTCCCGCCGATGCCCCCGCAAGTGCGCAGCGCCGGCGGGTTTTTTTGCGCCCGCGGTGGCTTCTCGCAAGTTGGCTTCGCCCGATCTGGTCCGGCAGCAATAACGCCGCGCGGGCTATCTGATACGCGGACTGGTGCGCAGGTCCAAGACCTTCGAGGCTAAGGTTACTGGGGCCAATCTGCTGGCGACCGAGGACGAGATTTCGGGCAAGGCCAGCGCGATGATCGGGAGCTATTGGTGCGCGATCGGTGCAGCGGAATTCAAACGCATCCACACCAAGCCCAGCACGGAGCTGACGCCCTACGAATGCATCGTGCAAGGCGTGATCGGAACTTCGACTGACATCACCGTTTCCGAGCCGGTTGCAAAGGCGCGGGACTGCCTTGAGCGCTTGACGCGCGACGAGCCGAAGGCGCTCGCGGCCGCAAACCGCGCCATCGAGCTTGCGCCGAATGACGCCTTCGTGCGCGGGCTAGCTGCCCGCGCCGCCTGGATGGGGTTTCAGCCCGATCAGGTGCGCATCGAGACGCGACGAGCAATCGCGCTCAACCCCAACGATCCGCAAAATCTGGGCCCGCTCGGCACTCTCATGGCGGCTTCCGGCTTTTGGGACGAAGGCGTGTCGCTCGCCGAGAAGGGGATCGCGTTGACGGCTCCCAGCACGCCGCACTGGTGGTGGTGGGCGATCGCTAAACGGCACTGGTTCCGCGGTGAGTATCCGCCCGCCTTGGATGCGTTTCGTCAGGCCTTTGTTGAACAGCTCTGGCTAAGCCATCTCCAGATGGCGTATACGCTGCCGTTCCTCGACCGCGCCGACGAAGCCAAAGCGCATGTGGCGTCAATCTTGAAATTGAGTCCCGGGTTCACAATCCGCGAGGCGGACGCCTATTACGGCATGTGGTGCTTCGCGCCGTCCTATCGCGAGAAGATGCGGGAGGCCCTACGAATGGCTGGGCTTCCCCAGTAATCCGGGCAGCAGGAACCGGCAACAGCCCGTCACTGTCCGCCGATCGTGCGCACCACGCTTTCCGTCGGCTTGTTCTCCGACATTGTCGGTAATTTGTTCTCCTTGAGAACGGCCTCGTCGTATTGCGCGATCGTGGTGAGCGTGTCCTTCGGCACCATGTGCACCACCTTGAAGCCGTTCTTCTGGAGCTCGCCGAGGATTTGGGGCAGCGCGATCGAGGTGCCTTTCTGGAAGTCGTGCATCAGGACGATGCCCTTGCCGAGCTTGTTGAGCTTGCCGATCAGGGATCTCGTGAGTTCCTCCGGCCTCTTGATCTTGAAATCGAAGGAGTCGATGTCGGTGGAGAAGCTCGCGATGTTCCGTCCGCCCAGATAAGTGAGCATTTCGGGCGGATGGCGCAGGTCGGGGAAACGGAAGAACGGCGCCGTTGGGGCGCCCGCCATCATCCGTACGGCGCTCGCGCCCTTCTCTATTTCCTCAATGGCGGCGTCCTGGCCGCCCTTTTTCATGACCGCCTGCAGATCTGCGTGCGACCAGGTGTGACTGCCGACGGTGTGGCCGGCCGCGACCACCTGCTTGAGGATTTCCGGGTGATAGCTCGCATGCTTACCGATCGGGAAGAAGGTCGCTCGCAAGCACTGGTCGGCGAGCGCTTTGAGCACCGCCTGGGTGTTGCCGGGCCAGGGGCCGTCGTCGAAGGTGAGCGCAACCTCGTGATCGCGCAGGAAATCGTAGGTCTTGAAGTGCTGGGAGCCAAAGCCCGGCCCTCCGCCGGTGTCGATCTCGACCACGCGGGAGACGCCCATGGCGTTCGGGTTGGCGCATGCGATGGCGGGCTTCGCGGCGGCCGTCGGCATTGCTGCCTGGGGCGGTACGGTCCCGCCTTGCTCGGCGCCCCCTGTAGCCGTCGCGCGAGGCCCTTCGGCCTGGCTTTCGGATTGCCGCGACGACGGGGAGGCCGCGTTGCCGGTTTCGACTTGCATCGCGCTCCGCGACGTTGTGGCGTTGAACCACCGGCTCTGCACAATGTTGTAGGCCGCCGCCGATGCCACCGAAATGATGACAATCGCTCCGCCTGTGATAACTTGGCGCCTCATATCGCTACCTCACATGCCGCTGCTGCCCCGGACCAACGCCTTGTCACGCGCCCCATCGCCCTAGCCCGCAAGAAGCCTGATTCCCAACTATCGTCATATAAACAAAATTTTGCGTTTCCAATCCGACAATGCGGCACCGTACCGCATACCTGGTGAGTTTTTTGTGGCGGCGAAACACAAGCTCCTCATCCGAACGAGAGGTGAGTCGGCAAACCCACTTGTGGCCCCGGTGCAGGGTGTAAAGCACACCTTTAAAATTTGTGTTTATATCCCGGTGAAGACAGCGGAAAGTTCAGGGAAGTCGCTTCGAATACTCCGCGCGCGATAGCGCGGGCTACCGCCTGGGCGGCCGCGGTGCCGATCGCTGTCAGGTCGAAGAGCGCATTGTGGAGCGGCCGTCGTCCGGTGGCAGCCGCGAATACGATGTCGCCATCAAGGGGGGTATGGACCGGGTGGATGGACTTGGCAAGGCCGTCCTGGGCCATGACGGCGATATGCTTCGCCTGCGCCTTGGAGAGCTTGGCGTCGGTCGCCACCACCACCAGGGTGGTGCTCTGGCGCGGCGCTCCCTTGGTGCGGCCCGCCAGCGCTCCGGCCGGCATGGCGGGGGGGAAGCCCTGGCCGCCGAATTCGCCATTCTGCTCATAAGGCGCCGCCCAGAACCACGGCCCGTCATCGATCACAACGCTTCCAGCCGCATTGACCGCTGCCAGTGCGCCGACCGTGAAGCCGGCGCCTGTGACCGCCGACGCCGACCCGATCCCGCCCTTGAAATTAACCGTGGTGGCGCCGAGACCCGCCCCGACGCTGCCTAGGGCAAAATCCGCGCCCGCGCGCCCGGCCGCCGCATAGGCAAGCTCGCGATAAGGCGGATAGCGGCCCCAATTCTTGTCGCCGCCGTTGAGGAGATCGAACAAAATCGCGCCGGGCACCAGCGGCACCCGCGCGGTCCCGACCGCATAGCCGCGTCCGATCTCGCGCAAATAAGCCTGCACGCCGGATGCCGCATCGAGCCCGAACGCCGATCCGCCGGACAGCGCAATCGCATCGACGGCCTCCACCGTGCGCGCAGGATCGAGGAGGTCGGTCTCGCGCGTGCCGGGCCCGCCACCGCGCACGTCGACCGCCGTCACGAACGGCTCATCGAACAGGATGGCCGTGACCCCGGAGGCCACGCGCGCATCGTCGGCGTGGCCTACCCGGATGCCTGGGATGTCGGTGAGGAGATTGCGGGGGAATCGGGTCACAATATCGGGCTTTTTCGTCGCAGTCGCGGCATGCGTCTCGGAACAGAGGGCGTATGT
>WNGJ01027427.1_pt1 | contig 14602 bp, 9 predicted proteins | sample 5400611 | NCBI WGS metagenome assembly WNGJ01 (sample SAMN13153375, study PRJNA577476) | soil metagenome | isolation source: 40 cm soil or saprolite under Garry oak tree replicate 1 | place: USA:California | collected 2016-06-15
TTATGGTTCCTGAATATCTGAAGGGAAAGTTGTCGCTTGACGAGTGGAGGATTCTGATTGAGATGCACTTGTTGAGGCTTAAGGCCTTCAATTCAGGGAGGATGTCCAGGTTGCTCGGAGTGATGTCTCTAATGATCCTTGGGGCGTTCGGGGCTCTCCTCATCGTCTTCTACATTTTCGTCGGAAGACCATGGGGCCCGATTCTCGTTTTCCCAGCCTGGAGCGTCCCGATCTTGCTATCTCTGCTCTGGGTCAGGAGATCGTTGAGAACGTGGGAGTTCGAACTGGACGGAAACGCAGCCAGTCAGTTCGGAACCGAGCAAGTAACTCAAGTTCTCGAGAAGATGCAAGGTCTCGATCCGAGGGCAACACTGTCAAGCCTCGCCGATCGGTTTTCGGTGTTCTGGACCCCAAGCATCGGCAAGCGGATGGAGGAGTTGAGGGACATGCGGTTTGTAGGTCCTCCAAGACCATCTCGAATGCCGAAGATATGCTTCCGTGGACGGGCAATCATCATTGTTCTGGGGGTGGTTATTTTCTGGGGCTCAGGGGTAATCGCGGGTAATCTCTATGCTCGAGGCCAGCAGACGGTAGCCTGCGTGACCAATGGCTGCGCAGCCCTCATTGTCATCGCCGCTGTTGGATATTGGTCGGCCATAATAGGAGCCCTAAGCATCATCCCTCTGGCGGTCCGGAGGGTGTGTCAAGTGAGGAGGAAGAAAAAATACGGGGTTTGAGCTGGATTCTAGGGCGCCCCCATTCTTGGGATTATCTCCTCAGACCAGTCTGGTGTCCCTGAATTATCTTGATCTTGGGTTTTTTCCGGGGGGACGTATGGCTTGTAGCGTCTGTTGACTTCTATCTGGAGCACCAGCATCAGCTCCTTGACCTTCCAGGGGCAACGCCTCCTTCCCCTCCCACGCCTCATAGATCTCGAGCACCTCTCCCGCGAACCCCGGAGCCAGCCCGATGTATTCCAGACCCAAAACTAACCTATCATCAACACTTCACAACCAGGAACTTTAGACGGGGTCAGCAAACCGAAACTATTCTTGGGGTCGTTTTGAGTGTCACTGTTTTACCGCGATTATTAGTTCGGTTAGAGTGGTCTGGCATGTACCGCTTATACAACTAAATCCACCGCCACCAATATAGTTGCCACCGTAGCGAAGTTCTCGATATCCAAAGTATTGGAGGGAGAGGCTTGGCATAATGGTTGAGGTGGCGTTGGGCACAAAGAATAGAGCCCTGAAATCCACTCTCGCTCCCGGTGGCATGTAGACCCCTCCACTAATATTGGGAAGGGTCCGATTGGGGTATTCTCCGGGGAAAGTGGCATTTATCGAAAAATCCGTATTTTGAACCGGAGGAAAACTATTCCCCGCAACCTGTACTAAGAATCCTCCTCCTAGCGTAAAATTACCATTGCCTACGTTCACCACTGTGGTGTTTACAATCGCGAATATGTCTTGTGGAGCGGGTTTTGGTTCGTTGGGCGAGTTTTCGAAGGAGATGTTTTGTGCTTGAGCAAAACGATAGTTGTGGACTGTGACCGATAACCTTCCATCGGAAGCTGTCATGTTGCCGCATATGTAGGTAAAGCCGCTTTCAGGCTGTAGTTTGAGACCGCTCGCAACTAATGATTGACACTCTGGGGATAGCTTCGAAGCATTATTTTGGATTGCAACAAGTGAGGCCGTAATGATGATCGCTGAGATGATTGTTACCAGCAGCAGAATTTTCCAACGTGTGATCAAATTTTCACCAGTCTAAATAGAGCCTTTAGGTAATTTGCTCAGTTAGCTAATATTCGTAACTGTAACAGGTTTTGGAACTTCCTAAGAAAAAAAAGGGGTGCCTCTGGCCAGACGGCCAGAGGTTCAAGGTCCGCAATGCGCGGCAGTGTTCGACGCAAAAATGACAGGCCAGTTTGAATCAGAGCCAGAATAGTATCCGTTGGTATAGAGATAGTAGTAGCTGTATTGGCTACCAAAGGAGAAAGTTTGCGTTGTATGCTGTTGGTAATCCGATGTGTCAGAGAAGGTTACTCCAGGACCGCCTTGAGGGTTACCGATGTATGCAGCCGAGGAATAGCTGTATCCATTCGCGACTTGGATCTGATGGCTAGGAGTGTTCGCGGCGAACTGGTTCCATGAGAGCCCGTCACTTTGGATCTGGGAGAGACTTAAGCAGTTTCCGGGCCAACTGGACGAGGCACCTGCGTCACCCCAAGCTCTGTCGCTTTGTTGCCAGTAGTCCGCCTAGACGGAGTATGTGTTCGTTGGAACGTAGTCGTACTCTTGGCAGAAGTATCCAGTCCAATCGGTCCATCCGCTGTCATCAGGCTCAAACGATCCGTCGCATACATACTGCTGGTTCTCTTTGTAGTAGAACTGAGTGTCGGCGTAGTAGTTCCAGCAGCAGTATAGGTTTGGCCAAGTTGTGGTTGAGCTTGCCTGATTGGTGGTGCTTCCACTTGCCGACCAGCCATTGCCCGTTGTTACCTCTGTAGATACTGTAGATGCACTGGATTGCCCATATTGGAAGGAGTCAGTCATGTAGCCGGTGCCTGTCCCTTCTCCGATGGTGGTCCAAACGTTGCTCCACTCTGCGACATCTAGCTCGCACCATTGCACAAACCCGCTACAATTATTGTCGCCGACAGTTGTGGGAGATACTGTTGCAGAAGATCGCGTTGAGGATTGCTGCAGGGGTTGTAGCATCTTAGCCTTCGAAACGTCCGCCTGGATATTTTCAATGCGGGAGGCTCCTGCTTGACGAATAACTGACCAATGGTAGTCGGTGACCATCTCGAAAGCTCCTTTAGTGATTTTCGACACGCCAATTTCGTAGTGGACATATGATCCAACCGTCATCGTAGGGAATGCTGAGTCGTACATGCTAACCCGGCCGGTACCATTTGTCACCTGTTGTGAAACGAAAATGGGCTGACCATTTTGTGGATGTCGCCAAAGCTCCACAAAATAGTTGTCTAGCGGCGGATGTCCTGAGCTTGAACCCAGAACGACGTTCGCCACCTGAGCTGATGCTTGTGGACTGTTGATCGCATGCGCGAATGCGAGGGTGGGACTTGCTAGCAAGAGTGCGGATGTCAGCACGATTATTTGAATAAGCCTTGTCGTTGAAGATTGGTGACGTCTGTCATATGCGAGATCACGTTCGCGGGACTCTAGTGAACGATTCATTTATTTTCACAAGAAAGGGCCATGTGAGAGCATATTTTATGTCGGTCTACAAGTGAATACAAGTGAATTCTTAACATAGTATTTAGCAACCCAGGAAATAATATGAGCCGTGTGTGTTTGTAGGTGTGTCAATTTATATCGTCAAGGTAGATGCACCCCGCTCGGGTAAGATAATATTGGGCAGAGGCATGGAGCGAGATCTTCTTTGGGTTCAAGCCCGGTGGGGATTCGTGCTCTATGTCTCAATAATCACGGCTACTTGCTCGTGAATGGGAACCTCTCTTTATCACACCTGAAGAGCAATGGAGCAGGGGTCGTCGTGTCGTAATCATGGAGCTCCCGGTTCAGCCTTCTTCACAACCCTCTCGTGGCCGAAACTTCGAGAGGGCTCCTTGGTGCTATTTGCTGTGGGGCGTGCCTGTTGTTCTGGTGGTAGTAGCAGGCATAGCTTATGGTGAATCAGTGACATCGCTTACGGCTAGAGGAGTTCTCTGGGTGGTGGCTGTCGCGTGGGCGGGAACTGGCTGCCTCATAAATGGCCGATCCTGCGGGAGGGTCCACTGCAGAATGGATTGAATCCTCTTTCCACTCTTCAGCATCCTAGGCCTGTTGAACGTGCTTTCAGTCATCTCATTCGATTGGAACTCGTTCTGGCTCGCTTTCCTTCCGATCCTAGTCGCTAGCTCTGTTCCCGAGTGGACCTGGAAGAAATACTCCTGACCACCCACATGGTCAGGCTACGATGGTTCGGACAGGTGGTTGCTATCTCAATCGATGATTCTCGAAACTGTCAAGATCCATGCGACGACCGCGCAGCCAACCAAGGAAAATCCGGCGGCCCTAGAAGTGTCTCCATGTCTGAACAGAGCAACTCCGACGCCCATCAAGCCCATAGGAACCCCAATTATGACGGGAACGATCGATTTCGGCAACCCGAGAAAGAGCAGAGGAACATACGGGGTTGTCCCCAATAGAAAACTCCAGAGCCTTTTTCCAGTTAAAGCTCCGTAGATCGACGCGACTATCCCGGGTAACGGCAGGAAGAGCAGGACCAGAGTCTCCCACTGAACCATCTGTCCCGACACGGCCGGTGACAGCGAGGCGTATCTCAACACGAACGAAGGAGTGGATACCCACATAGCGAGAAGTACAACAATGAGAACTGGACATACACGGCGGCCGAGGATCGGAGTGATCCTAACCATCCATTCGCGCATTACCATCTAAGTCACCTTGGAGAAGTCTTACGATGCCTCGCGATTACCAGAACTGCGAGAGTGATTGCGACAGCAGCTGCGGCGAGGATCCCCATGATTATGTAGATCAGCGTCAATCCAGCAGTGGATGATGGTGCTCCGGGCGTGGTCGCCGCGGCCACTGTCATACTGGCCTGGTGTGTAGCGGTTCCGTCGGTAGCTTTGATTGTAATAGTGTAGTCAGAGCCAGGTGGAGTGTTGCCAGGGAGGGATATGGTTAGTGTGATAGTGGTGGATGCCGAGTAGGTAAGTGTGGCGGTTTGGACGGAGAGGTCGGTTACGAGGCCGGCACCAAGCAACTGGGTCGTGAGGTTAACGGTCCCGTTGAAGTTGTAGAGGCCATTCAGTGTTATTGTCGCTGTGGCTGAGCTCCCTGGCTGTATACTCAGCTGGGATGGGGCTATGACTATGTTGAAATCGGGTGGGAATGGAATCACGATTGTGATGATTGCGAGGTGGATTACTCCGTTGGAAGAGGCGGAGACCATCACCGAGTAGGTTCCGGGTGGCAGGGAACTTGAAGCTGCTATGGTGATGCCCGCGGAAACGGTGGCGTTGGGCCGCAGCGCAAGCGTTTGGGTTGTCCAGCTGGTTGTGAGCCCGGGGTAGCTAGGAGTGGCTGTCAGGGTCACGTTGCCGAAGAAATTGTCGATACTGGTTAGATTGATCATGGGAGTGGATGAGAAGCCTGGGTGAACTGTGAGGAGGTTGGGTATCTGCGTGATTGTAAACCCCGCTGATGGGGGGAGAACGAATTGACTTCAAGGAGAACGGAGCCTGAGGTCCCAGGCGCGAGGCCCACAGAGGTTGCGCTCAATGTGATCACACTTAGAATCCCAGGAGAAACGCCCCAGGTGAAAAAAACGCTACCGCTAAACGTGTCAGTATTGGTCGCGGTGAAGTTGGCCGTTGCCAGTACGCCTTGCGGGACGTCAACTGTCTTGGGGGCGACTGTGACTGTAAAGTCGGGTCCTGGAGGGACGTTGATAGTGAAGTTGGCCGCATGGGAGAGCGAGCCGCTGGTGGCTGTGACCTGTAGGATTCCACAGCAGCCGATGCTGATGGGGGGCGAGAAGACCTTGATCTGGTCTGTGAAGGTTCCGCCCGCCGAAAGATATGGGTTGTTGAGGCCGACGTAAATGTCGGAGCTTCCGTTGAGCCAGAAATAGTTCATGTTCACGACGCCCTGAAACCCATTGACACTTGTAAGAGTCCAGTTGGTTCTCGCTCCAGGACCGTACTGATAGTTTGTTAGGGACGGATTGAGGCTGAGGGTGAAATCAGGCGAGGTGGACTGAGGGGTGTATGCCGCCTGAGCTTTGGCCGCGAGGAGACTCGATGCTACTAGCACCATCAGGATGAGGATTAGAGGGAAGCGGGGCAAATCGGTCGCTACCCAATAATAGTGGAATCTCAGCTATATTCGGTATGTTCTAGACCGCACGCGGTGCTAACGGCGGGCGAGGCATTTGACTATTCGGATTGTGGCTTTGAAGGCTTAGTAGGCATGCTCGTATTGAAATCGAAGAAGACTGAGATCATACCCTTGCCAAGAACAGTTTTGTGCGCGAACAGAAACCATCTGGACAGAAAACCACTCTCGCACAAACCTGAGAATCATCTCAAGCGGGAATCGAATCCTGGGTTCTGTTTTCTTCCAAGGCTTCGTGGAAGAGGTCTCAATTTCAGGAGGACAAGTTCGGATTACTGCAGCGATCGATCTGTGGATATAATGGGCCCAGTAACTCTGTTCTAGTTTACAGATACTGGGGTGGTTAAGAATCTCGAGAGCGAAAGCATAGACCGTTGTTGGATTTGGGCATTAGATCCGTGTCGTTTGGATATGCTCTCTGTCCAGAACAGATCTGGTATCGAGCGGAGTAAGAAATGAGAACCAAAGACGGTATAGTTGCACTTATCTTGATTGTGATCGCGTTCTCCGCGGTACTGCAAATACAGCCCTTTCGAGTGGCAGCAGTTCAAACCCCACCCAACGGGACATTCTTCGACAATATCGTCTTCATTATTATGGAGAACGAGGGATTATCAGATATCTGTGGCGGAAATCCTCCTCCTTGTTCGGGAGCCAACGCACCTTACATGTCATCTCTCGCGAACAGCAATACGATTGCCGACAATTATACCGGGCTCTCTCATAACAGTGTTGAAAACTACGTTGCTCTTCTGGGAGGTAACACGACTGGCATAAAATACGCCAAGAACCTTGTCGACCTGCTGGAGTCTGCCGGGCTAACTTGGAAGGGCTACATGGAAAGCCAACCGGATACAAGTGGATGCGACGTGAACAATTCGTATCCCTATAACAACCAGCATAATCCGTTCATCCAGTTCCAAGACATCACCAACAATACCGCGCGCTGCGCTAAGATAGCGAGGGCAGACCCGTCTGGCTGCGTCAAGACGGATTGCCAGCTCATTAACGATCTGAATTCGCCTTCGCCGGCCAACTTCATGTGGCTCACGCCGAATGACTGTAATAACATGCACTCCAGTACCGTTTGCACCAATGGATGTACCACAGCAGGGAGTACCACATGTATTGTTGACGGGAACAATTACCTCCAGAACCTAGTTCCTAACATTCTCAACAGTACGACCTTCGAGAACACTCGAGCGGCTTTGTTTATCGCTTTTGATGAAGGTAACGGTTATTGTCCCTCAAACCAAAGTACAAAACAAGACTGCGTATACACTGTCTTTGCCGGGCCGCAATCCAAAAAGGGATTCGTGGCTGTTGCTACACATAGTTACAATCACTATTCGTTCCTCAAAACGGTTGAGAGCAACTGGGGGCTAACCTGCCTCATAAATGACTGCTCAGCCAGTGTAATGTCAGAGTTTTTCGTGGCGGGTAGGACCATTGGCCAGCCCAGTTTGGTCACTTCGCCCAATGTGAACATTCAGCCATCTGGTTATCCTTGGGATGGGAACGGCTTCTACGCCCAAGGTAGAAGCTGGATTTTCTATCTCAACTATGGTAGCTGCGGCACTTACAATATTACAAATTGTTTGAACTACGCGACAAGCACGAACGCTATTTCGTGGTCGACCTACAACATAGGAGTCGCAACAGGTGCGACTCCTTCAATCGTGACAAATGGGACCCACGTCTTCTATGCTCGTTACGAAGGAGTTGACTCAGAATCCGGTGAGGACATAATGTTCCGGGTAGGAGCCTTGCATAATGACGGTACTATTGCGTGGCAGCCGGAAGTTGTCGCTAGAGCCGGTGTCTCAGGCGCATTCTTCTATTCCCTCTCAATGAGGATTAGCACTACAGGCCAAGCTTTCATCGCTTACCAAAACGCTAGTTCCAGCTGGGGCGCCGGTTACCCGTTCGTGATACACTCGAACGGGGCCGACTATTCCGCCTGGCAGCAAAACACGCAGCTGTCGGCCAGCAGTGATCAGTGGCGATTCTCCCTCGCTGCCTTATCGAACGGCCAAGTATACATCCTCTACTGGCCTTTCTGGGGCATGCTGCGCGGAAGGCTCTGGAGCAGTGGAACTTGGAGTTCCGAGGAGATCGTTACGCCCTCAAACACATACGTACAGAATGTCGCGTTTTCCTTTAGCACGGGAACGAGTACGGTGTATGCCATATGGCAGGACAGGGCAAGCCAGAAAATTCAGTTCGCATCCAGAAGTGGCTCATGGGGTTCTCCTCAGACTATTGCTACATCGGACACGGGTAACAATCCAAGATGGACCGCCAGCTATGATTCGCTTCAAGGAAGATGGTACATCATGTACTACAATTACACTTCAAATCAGATTTACCAGTATTCAGGGGCTCCAGGGAGCTGGAGCCTGAGGACTCAACTGTGGACTACTCAAGGAAGCAATTCCACAATGGCCATTGGAAGCTTCTACAATTCCGCGCAAGTGAACTCTTCCACATCGATTCTCGGAGCTTTCTGGATGCAGAGCAATAATCCCACCGCCAACGAGCAGCTAATGTTTGCCGATGAAACCATAACTCTCTTCTAACGAAATTCTATTGCTCTATTATTCGTTCGACGAGGCTAGCTCGACACTCACACTCTATCACACACAAAACACTGACGGGTGCTCCAAACCCTTGAAAAGAGATAAGGTAGAAACAACAGCCACAGATATTTTCTTGTGTTCCCTTGTACACCATGATATTATATTCGTGGGATCCGGGGGATTATCTTTACCAGCACATTCGGGGATTAGTCGTGAGCAGACGACCGCGAAGAGATGCAACGAGAGTCATATTCGAAATTCTGTCGAGCGATGACGGCTTCACTACCTATGCTCTCTCGACCAAGGGAGAGCGCTTCCTCTCCCTTCTTCGGGGGATACAGAGCGAGCTTGCCGACATGTTTCCTTCCCAACCAGGGCTAGTCTCGTTCATGCAAATGCAAACCCCACGAGGAAGGCTTGGCCTTCAACGAGCAGAATTCCCAGCGATGGAAGCAGAACAGAATCAGGTTGGTCAAGAACCAGATCTGGAGCAATAAAGGGTCCGGATTGGCTTTCTATATTGGTTGAACGAGCTCTTCGAATCCAATGAGGAGTACGGCACGCCATCTGTCACGCTAACCGTCAGCCAGTTAGGAGCAGGGGGGAGAGAGTTATCGCCGACTACTTCACCCATCACGGCATCACCTACAACTATGAAGCCATGGCAACGACTAACGACTGGTTCATCTTCAAAGCCAAGATAAGCAGACCCGATTTCTACCTCCCACAATACAACCTCTATGTCGAGTACTGGGGCCTGGTCGATTCACCTGACCCGGGGACAAGAGACAACTACATCAGGACAATGAGATGGAAGATGGCCCGATACCGCAAGAACAACATCAGTTTCATTTCAACATACCCTCGAACCTAAACAACCTCGATTACAACTTCAAAAGAAAATTCAGCGAAGTCATGGGATTCAACCTCCCAATCAGGCCAGTAGTCACTGTATGCCCGATATGTCACCATCAAATACTTGACATGCAGTTACACATCAAATGGCACGCGCGAACAACAGTTAGCGCGATACAGCGATAGGGCCCAATGAAGTTCCTCTAAGGAATCGATTCCTAGGACACCTTTCCTAAGACTCACTCAATTAGTTCATAAGAACCGAGCAGGAGCGCGAACCTCGGACCAAGGAGACAGTCGATGACTGACACCGTATACGTGCTCGGAGCCGGATTGAATCAGGTGATCAAAGATTGGCATTCTTTGACACCGCCAATGCTGAGAGATTTCTTTCGGGTAGTCCTCAAGCATCCTCGACTGACAAAAGAGCTTGACAGTGCAGAACTGAAACCCCTCCTGATCTACATAGAAAAATACTGGAAGAAAACCAAACGGGACCTCGCCACGTCCGATTTCGACCTTGAAGAATGTTTCACTCTACTCGAAGCGCAGCGTCAAGATGCAATCAAATTAGGCGACGGAAATGCTGCAAGAACCCTCACATCGATCGAATTCTCCCTGAAATCCTTACTTGCTGAATTATTGTCCGATTTTGAAGTGTTTGCTGTTCAGTCGGAGGTTATGAGGAGATTCGGCGAGATCCTGTACAAAGAGAAGCCCATCATTGTAAGCTTCAACTACGATTCGATGACGGAAGCGGCTATTGAAAGTGGTTCTCGACTCAGAGGAGAATATCCGGAAAGTGCCCTCCTGCCTCCCTATCCGCAACGGGAACCCACAGAAGAAGAAATCGCCTTCAGCCACTACAATTGGAATCGCCCATTGGGGTATGGACTAGAGTTTGATCGTGTACAATTGCACAGAGCTGGCGTTAGTGCCTACGTCGACGGGACCCGGTTCTATTCGAACAAGCAGAACAAACTCTACGATTGGCCGATTCTAAAGCTCCATGGTTCTCTGAATTGGTTTAGATTCTTGCCCTTCAGGTCTTTTCCTGTCTTCGAGGAAGAGAGAACTGCACAGCCAAAGTGGATGGAAAGCGCAGTCATACATGTAGAGGGTCATTGGTGGATGAACAGGCCTCCTGACTTCGAGGGTTGGGTGATCGACCCACTTCTCATTACTCCAGTGCTCGACAAAGAGGCACTATTCAACGATCCTCTATACAACCGCGTGTTTGCCCCGTTATGGAGCAAGGCTGCAGAAGCTCTTGGTAGTTGCAATAAGCTGGTAATCATAGGTTACTCATTTTCTCCGACCGATTTTCGAACGAAGAAGTTGTTCCTGGAAGCATTTGCCACAAACGAGCTTAAGGAGCTCATCATTGTGAATCCAAATCCAACAGCGATTGAAAGAGCAAAGGAGCTTTGTCATTTCGAACATCCTGTAATTTTTCAAGACTTGGCTAGTTACGTCAGAAGCGCCCATCAATCTCACCATGAGCTTTCTGTGTTCCTGTCCAATGATGAATTAGTAACAACTTTCCAAGAGGGCAAGAGGCTGGTCGAAGCTCTAGACAAGGCCCAATTTGAGTTGACTGGGGCATTTTGGTTTCTCTTACCAGGCCCGGGAGGATGGAAGCTAGTTCTGGTTTCGTCGTTAGTTGATTCCCGAGGATCTGAGGAGGTTGCACTGAGAGCACAAGAAATCCTCTCTTCCATTCAACCTCCCATTGGAATAGGGAGGAGCGCGCTGGTGGTTGTGAGTCCAAGTGACCAATTGTTCAATGCAATGAGGAGATTTCTTCGTACGGGACCTGGGATTTCCGCTGCCCGAGTTACTGGGAGCACTATTGACGGTTTTCTCATCGAAGATTCGTATATCTATCGGACGTTGTGATGCTTTCCCCTCGTTGATCTCAAGGGGAGGACCCATCGGTCCCATGCGCGAGCGCCACGGGACTTCTAAGTCAGTTCTTGCATATGTACGGGCTCTATTTTGCGATATACTCGCGGCGGGTCCAACGCTTTGCCATGATTGGTCAAGATGTCTTTCACCACTGATACTCCAAACAACTTCTCATTCTCAGCTAGGAACGGCAAAATCAGCTCCCAATCTTTCATAGTAAATTCCGCCAGTCGTCCACCGTTCAGCTGCTCACACGAGACCTTCCTATCCGGGTCCCGAATGAATATCGCTCCGCCTGAAGCTAACGAGAACAGGTTGCTCCCAGGATACGGGTATTCCTGCTCGACGAAACGTCCGTCAAAGGAGGGTCTCAACCCGTTGACAACGACGAACCCACCACCATTGTATGGGTCTCCGGCCATGAACGATTCTGCAAGATAGTCAAGGCATGTCCCATTGATCACGACTCTTGGCCTGCCCACAGCGTTGATGAGTGGGCGTCCCGCTGCGTTGCCAAGCACGTACACGTCCCCGCCCTTCGCTGCGTACATGAACGCCTGGCCGACGTCACCGTGAACCACTAGTTTTCCGTACTTGAGAATCTGCGCGGCCTGGTCTTGAGCAGCGCCATGAACCGTGATCTCACAGCCATCAATACCCGACGCGACGTAGTCTCCAACATCTCCGTAACAGTCAATCTTCAAACCATTTGTTCTTGCGCCGAGCCCGCTTCCGATGAATCGGTGGCCGCGCAGGTTGTAGAGCAGAATGTTCCTCCAGCCTTCTCCATATGCATCGACCACGAACCTGGCAACGCTTTCCTCTCCCTCGGCTGGAAATTCTAGAGCATCAACGACCAGCACCCGCTCGTCAAACCCTGGATGGATCAGTCTAGATTTATTCTTCCAGTACAGTCGAGTGTACATGTCGTGGTTCGACAGTGAAATAGAAGAGAAAACATCGTTCAATGCTTCGTGGTATAGTTGTAGTAGTGAGCTGCGTTTCTTGTTCCCTGTATCATAGATTCTGTCGTAGAGCAGTGAGAGAGATTTTATCACGAATTGTCGGGACTCTTGTCCCTTCATAGCCAGTCTTTTCAGTTCTTCAAGAATTTCCCCCACATACTGGAAGCCAGCATCCCTCAACGCAGGACGGACATACTCATAGAATCCCAACGGGTCCTGCGCCTTCGGACCATTCTGTAACTGAATCGCAATACTCGCATTCAGAGAAACCGATGAACCCGCATTTGGCAGCCAATCCTGCTTAGGAAGATCGATAGACTTTCCAAACTTATCAGCACACTCCAACTCCTTTTCATCCTCACCGTCTTTCACGGTGAATAGGAACGCCCCACCATCGGTGAAGCTTCCACCCCTCGCATTCCAGTAAGAATCGGCGAATCTACTTGGTATCCTCCCATCTTCCTGCAACTTTCCAAGCACAGCATTGATCGCCTGCCTCTCCGACGCGATAATCCCGATCTTCACCGGCCCCTCCTGAACAGCAAACACCTGAGGCCTTAGCATTGACGTATCCGTTATCCCGAGCAACTGCCACGCGTTCTTCTCCACATCATTCCTAGCAACAATGAAGAACCATGGACCATCAGGAGACCCGTGAATATGCGTCGACTGGACCAACCGGTAGATTTTTTTCTTCTCCTCCGGCAGCATCTCAAAATCTCTCTCAGTCGTCGGCGCCAATGCCTCAATCAGATACTCTAGTGGATACTTGTAGACGCGGCTGAGAAGGTCGAACAGTAACACAGACACCTCCGTATCAGTCAAGAATAACGGGTGAATGTTCCGTTGGGCCAAGTACTCCATTATCGAATGATAATTCGCAAAATCACCATTATGCACCAGGGCCTCGTTCAGTCCCACGAACGGGTGCGCTCCACCCGGATGCCAGACCCTGCCTTTAGTCGGATACCGGTGATGACCAATCCAGACATGCGCCTTGAAATCCTCTAACCGGTAATACCTGACAGCATCATCCCCATAGCCCACGAGCTTCAATACAACCATGTTTTTCCCATGGCTGACGACAAAGGCCTTCTTCTCGCCCAACGACGAGTAGTACTGCTGGTTCAATCGGTAGGAGTTCTGGTAGAGAAATTCCTCTTCTACCTCGTTTTCTTTGAGCCCCGCTAGACCATTCTTACGAGCAAACTCCGCAAGAACATCTTTTTTGATCTTCACAAAATACCTGAAGACCTCAGGAGGTTGAACCTCCAGACCAGAAATCGAACGATAATCATCAACAGCTTCCACCCTGGCCTCATAGTCAACTACGAAGAAAGGCCGAATATGCTCGTCCTCGACCTGTTTTCTGACCGATTTATCGAGATAGGCAACTTGTAGGATGTAGTCCTCTTCCAGGATTTTCTTGGAAACGCCCAGTTGTTCCGGGACCAATCCAACAGCAGCAATCCCCCCTCCCTTCCCGTTTCCTCTGTTCCGCATCTGGACGAGAGATTGGAGGAGATATTTTCCTTCAAGCGGGGCATTGCATGCGAGGCCGACAACGCCGCATCCACCCTCGGCTTCCTGTTTGCCGACCTGGACCCTGTCTACTGGGAGTGATCTTCTCGAATCGATGATTCGCTGTCCCGTCAATTCTCTCACTTGTACCTCACCAGCAGATCCCTTCTTCCCCGCAGATCCCGGACACTCTCCAGCCCGAAACCGGCTAGTATCGATCTCAACCGCTTCGACCATGCAGTGAATAAGTTGACAATCCGGGTCTCGCCCCACTCGGGATCGATGAACTGTGACAATTCCGGGTCCGTTGTGGTTATCCCGACTTGGCATCCGCGTCCCCTCTCACAATTCCCACAGTGCGTACAGCCAACCGCTACAGCTTCTGCTGTCGCCACGACACAACCATCGGCACCTAATGCAATCACCTTCGCGATATCGTCAGCCGTCCGGATACCACCGCTCGCTATGAGAACAACCTGGTCCCGGACTCCTTCCGACACGAGATAATCGTGGACTTTTGGAATTGCATACTCAATCGGCATTGCGATATTTTTCTTGGCAATTTCCGGCGCCGCTCCCGTCCCGCCATAGCCACCGTCGATGTGGATGATGTTCGCTCCGGCATAGTAGCTCCCTATCGCGACCATGTCCACGTCCGTCGGCGTGGACACTTTCACCGATACTAGTGCGCGTGGATTCACGGTCTTGATCCAGTCAACGTGCTTCTTGTGATCCTCCACCGAATAGACACTATGGAACGGAAACGGTGAGTAGAGACTAGTAAACATCGATGATTCCCGCATCTTCGCAACCTCCGACGTCACTTTGTCAGCCAACAAGTGACCGCCCAATCCTGGTTTCGCGCCTTGAGCATACTTGA
>WNGJ01005838.1_pt1 | contig 14600 bp, 8 predicted proteins | sample 5400611 | NCBI WGS metagenome assembly WNGJ01 (sample SAMN13153375, study PRJNA577476) | soil metagenome | isolation source: 40 cm soil or saprolite under Garry oak tree replicate 1 | place: USA:California | collected 2016-06-15
AGGACTGATGACCACGTTATCACTGTCAAGCCAACCAGTGAGCTTACATACTAAATGACAGAACAGGTAGACAAAGCCAGCATACTCAATGAGATGCGCACAAATTATGCCGCACTTGAAGAAACTCTGACACCTTTAGACGAGGCCCAGTTAACAACAAAGGGAGTCATTCCTGATTGGTCAATCAAGGATGTGCTCGCTCATATAGCTTCCTGGCATCATCGCCTGCTCACATGGCTCGGCGCAGCTATACGAAATGAGGAACCAACTATTTCAGGCCCAGACAATGTTGAAGAGATGGACGCACTTAATGCACAATTTTATCAGGAGAATAAGTCTCGACCCCTTGATGAGGTGCTGACCGGCTTCCGTACCACCTACCAGCAAATTATGGATATAATCCAAGCTATGCATGAAGAGGACCTGATCAACCCTCACAGATTTACCTGGACAGAGGGAAAACCGCTCTGGCATCTCGTCGCTGGCGATACCTACGAACATTACCAGGAGCATACAAGACAAATCCAGGAGTGGCTTGTCCTGACCGGGCAAGTTTAGCTTACAGGGCGACCGCAAGGGTACGCCCCTACTATACTATGTTACCTGTAATACGCGATATGCGTGTATAGTAGGGGCGCACCCTTGCGGTCGCCCTGGCAATAATTCACAGACCGTGAGGAAAATTGCCAATGGTTTTGCATATCTCACGAGAAGAAGCACGCCGCTTTCTCGCACTCTATCATTTTAAGCCAACCGATCTGCCTGGCGTAATAGAGCGTTTAGGGACGGTGCAATACGACCCACTGAACCCCGTTGGACGCAATGCCGATCTCGTTTTTCAAGCGCGCATCCCTGGATACCAGGTCGATGATTGGCAAAAAGCTGCGTACACTGATCGCATACTCTATGACGCATGGGATAAGCAAGCTTGCCTCGTTCCTGTCAGCGACTGGCCCATGCGGGCCTTGATTCGCGAGAAGCTTCGCCCCTATCACGATAGAGAAATTCTACAGGCCGATGCTGAAGGTGCGGCGAAAATACTGGCGACAATCGATGAGCAGGGGCCGCTTTCTTCACTTGAGTTCGAGGACCGCACGCGTTTTGGTGAACAGGGATCGTGGTATGGCTCGACACGCACGAAGCGCATTCTGCGTTCATTATGGGCCTGTGGTGAACTCGTGACGCATCATCGCAAGGGTGGTCGACACTATTATGAGCGACCCCAGCGAGTCATACCAGCGCAGAATTTTGAGACGCCACCGCTGTTAGATGAGGCTGCCTACTATCGCTGGATCATCATGCGAAGGTACCAGGCAACAGGTATCTTGCGTCCTACGGCGGAGGCAGCCATCTGGAGCGCGTGTGCTGAGGCATCCAAACGCAAGCTAGCATTGGCGCAACTGGTAGAGGCAGGTCTGTTAACTCAATTACAAATCGGCGAATCGGCAGGAACGTATTATGTGCACACAGGCGCACTCAAGTTACTTGACGAGCCACTCTCAAACCCACGAATGATTTTTCTGGGGCCACTTGACAGCCTGTTGTGGGACCGCAAATCCCTTTTACACATCTTCGACTTTGACTACATCTGGGAAGTATACAAGCCAGCGGAACAGCGTAAATGGGGGTATTATGTGCTACCCGTCTTCTACGGTGATCGTTTTATAGCGCGAGTGGATTCCCGATTAGAGAAGGGCATCTGGACGATTTCACGCTGGTGGTGGGAGCCTGATATCACGCCTGGAGCTGACCTGCTGGATGCGCTACGCACCGCTGTTGAGGATTTCCTGCACTATTTACGCGCAGAGGAGGTTTATATGCCTCACGGTGAACGAGCAACTAACACTCAGCATCTTCTGGTTTTCCCTATATTTCCAAAATTCAGCCCTTCTTCCTATCGTCATCCCCACACTGGTTGTCCTGTTTGTGGCTGGTGAAGTTGGGAACGCCCAGCAAGCGACCTTTCTTGGCTGGATCTCAACAGTTGGCGCCATCATAACCCTGTTCGTACCTCCACTCATCGGTATGCTATCTGATCGCACAACTGGCAGTTGGGGACGTCGTCGACCATATATCCTGAGTGGTGGGCTACTCATGGTCTTTGGCGGCATCATACTGGCTTTTGCCAACAATATCGGCTTCTTTATCCTGGGTCTCGTAGTCTTTCAGCTTGCCACCAATGCCGCCACTGCCGGTTATCAAAGCCTGATACCCGACCGTGTGCCTGAGCAACAGCGTGGCACCGCATCCGGCTACATGGGCATCATGGCCATCCTCGGCAACATCTGTAGCCTGGCCCTGGCCGCGTGGCTATTCGGCCAGGTCAGCCTGGCTTCAACATCAAGTGCGGCTATTCATCAAGGCGCTATATTCTTCTTCGTGCTAAGCGGAATAGTTTTGCTGGCCGGAGTGCTGATCACCATTGTCGGTGTGCATGAAGTACCGTTGACACATGCGCAGGTTGCATCTACCCAGGCCACCGGTACAGACACGTTTAGTTGGCGCGCGTGGTTTAATCATAACTGGGCTCAGCCCTGGCGCGATCGAAATTTCACCTGGGTCTTTTTCACACGCTTCTTCGTCATGTTAGGACTTACTCTCTTCATGACATTCATTGAATACTACTTTGCCAATGTCGCGCACGTTTCGAATTTCATACAGGCAACGGCAGGAGTAGCAATACTGGCATTACTGGGAGCCGTTTTCAGCGCCTTCCTGCTCGGAGTTCTCTCTGACCGCACAGGACGAGTCAAGATAGTCGCTCTGTCTACAAGTTGCATGGCACTGGCGGCGCTGGCGTTCGTCGTTCTTCCTGATACCTATATTCTCTGGCCGCTGGGTCTCCTCTTCGGACTAGGTTACGGAGCCTACACCAGCGTTGACTGGGCCTTAACCGTTGATGCGCTGCCATCCCTGAATACCGTCGGCAAGGACATGGGAATATGGAATGCCTCTTCGACTCTGCCCGCTATCCTGGGTCCTTTCATAGGCGCCATTATCTTCGCCATAGCCAGCGTTTTCGGACAGACTCAATCGGGCTATCGCGCGGTCTTTGCGCTTGCTGCCTTTGCGATGATTTTAGGAGCAGTCTTTGTTCTAAAAGTTCGGGAGAAGCGAGAAACCAGCGGCACTGACAAGCCTCACGCTCCTCACCGCCCCATCAGCGTTGGATGGAAGCTGGCATTTCAAACAAGAGCAGGGCGAGCGCGTGGTTTCTTGCGTTTCTGGCCTTTTTGGGAGTGGCTTACTCTGACTATCTGGCGCGTGAAACCCGTTCCTAAGGCCCCTAATGGGTTGCTTGAGGTGCACTTCATTCGCTATCGTGGACATCCTATTGACCTGCCCGATGGGACGCAAATTCGTAAAGGGGATCGAATTGGAGAACTCCATTTCCATAACCGCGCTTTGTTAGAGATCGCTGCTCATGCCAGTCCTTGGGGCGTCCTACACTCGATTATGCAGGACTTACATGCCCTGGCCGCCTGGACGAAAGAACCAGATTTTCCTACAGATCTACGCGCACTTTTTGGCGTGACCCTGTTGAGCCGTGCAAGCACTCGCCTGGGCTTCACCATACGCGAGCGTCCTAAAAATTTACAGGCCCGGCTGGATCGCTTTTTCATGATGGGATTGATGGTACTCTACACTGAAAAAGGCCTGGGACGACTCCTCCAGGGCACCACATATGGCTCATATCCACAGGAAGTGTGGATGTCTCGTGGAGAACTGCTTAAACGTTATGGCCGTGAAACCACCGCTACTAGCAAATAGACGAGAGAGCGACATTCGAAAACCCTGGTATTTTCGGCTTCTAACCCCCATGACAAACCCAACGTATGATATAATAAACATGAATTTTTACTGACCATTAAACGTTATCATTACTGATAGAAAATACTGCCAAAGCCAGCCATCAGGAGAACATACGACTATGCAATTACTTGGGAAGATGCTGGGAGATCCCAACAAAAAAGAACTGAATACTATTCAGCCTCTTATAGATAAAATAAATGCGTTTGAACCAACTGTCAAAAAACTGAGTGACGAAGAACTGGCCGCGAAAACAACAGAATTTCGCTCACAACTCTACCTTCATCTCAAAGGCGGCATGGTACTTGAAGATGAACTGGTCAAACTGTTCCGCGAGGCATTAGACAAAGTCGAACAACCATTCGCGTCAAAACTCACCGCTGCACAACTGCACGCCGCCATCACCGAGCAACGCCACATCATCGAGAGGCGGCGTGACCCGGAGCACACGCTGAGGGAAAGCCTGCAAGACACCCTCTCAGAATGCATTGAGAATGCATATGAAAGCCTCAACCCGGCGCTCAACTCACTGAGAGTCACTGCTGCAATGGACATCGCTGAGGAAACTCAAGAGTGGCCAGATGAAACCGATGACCCTCATCAAGCAACTCTTGCCCTGCTCAAAAAAGTCGAGTCAGCTTTAACTGAGATTGATGACGACTACCTGGATGAAGCATTTGAAAAAGCATGGCCGCTCTTCGAAGAGGCTCGACACAACTCCCGGGATCCGGAAGAGGGCGCGGACGAGCGACTTGAGAACCTGCTCGGCAACATCTTGCAGCACCTCCAGGACGAACTCGTCGCCTTGAAAGCCGAAGCGATAGACGAACTCATTCCAGAAATGGCAAAGCGCTACAAAACGGGCAAAACGCTTGAAGATCTATTACCAGAAGCATTTGCCGTTGTGCGCGAAGCTGGCTGGCGTACCATACAAATGCGTCACTACGACGTGCAATTGATCGGTGGCGTTGTTCTTCACCAGGGCAAAATTGCCGAAATGAAAACTGGCGAAGGAAAAACGCTGGTAGCAACCTTGCCAGCTTACCTGAACGCCTTGACCGGCAAAGGCGTACACATCGTCACCGTCAACGATTACCTGGCCCGCCGTGACGCTGAGTGGATGGGCAATATCTACAAATTCCTGGGTCTTACCGTTGGCGTCATCGTCAACGCAGTTGAACCGCAGACGGCTGAACGCCGCGCCGCCTATAACGCCGATATTACCTACGGCACAAACAACGAATTCGGATTTGACTACCTGCGTGACAATATGGTTGGTTCTCTGGAGCAACAGGTTCAGCGAGAATTGACCTACGCCATCGTTGACGAGGTTGATAACATCCTGATCGACGAGGCGCGTACCCCGCTCATCATCTCAGGACAGGGACAGGAATCCACCGATCATTATGTTCAGTTTGCCCGCTGGGCGCCGCGCTTGCAGCCCGAAACCGACTACACGATCGATGAGAAGACCCGCGCCGTCATTTTGACCGAAGATGGGATCGAGAAGATCGAGAAACTGGCAGGTGTCAAAAACATTTATGCCGAAGAGAACCTCGATCTGACACGCTACATGGAAAACGCTATTAAAGCGCACATCATTTTCAAGCGTGACAAAGACTATATCGTGAAAGACGGCGAAGTGATTATCGTTGACGAGTTCACGGGTCGCCAGATGCCGGGTCGTCGCTATAGCGAGGGCCTGCACCAGGCCATTGAAGCAAAAGAAGGTGTCAGGGTACAGCGCGAGAATCATACACTCGCAACCATCACTTTCCAAAATTACTTCCGTCTCTACGAGAAACTGGCCGGTATGACAGGTACTGCGCTAACAGAAGCAGAAGAACTGCACAAGATTTATAAGCTCGATGTAATTGTCATACCGACCCACAAACCCATGATCCGCGAGGACTTACCTGACCTGATCTATCGCACGGCCGATGGAAAATTCAGGGCAGTAGTCGAAGAGATCAAGAAACTTCATGCGATAGGTCAGCCGGTCCTGGTTGGTACAACCTCTGTCGAGATCTCAGAACATCTTGCAGATTTGCTCGATAAGCAGGGCATACCGCACAACGTCTTGAATGCGAAACACCACGAGCGTGAGGCCCAAATCGTCGCACAGGCGGGACGCAGCGAGGCCGTAACCATTGCCACCAATATGGCTGGTCGTGGTGTCGACATCCTGTTGGGTGGTAATCCTGCCGGTTACTTCGACACCATCCTGCGCAAGCATGCAGAGCAGGTCGACTTTATCCATGAGATGCCAGTGCAGGATGAGGACGATCGCGCCGAGAAAGAGGAAGCGATTCAACAGTACATCACCAATATGACCGAAGAGGAAAAGAACGAAGTATTGCAAGCAAAGATTCGCGAGTGCGAAGCGGATCACATACGAGTTGTCGAGCTTGGTGGATTGCGTATCATTGGTACCGAGCGCCACGAGTCGCGCCGTATCGACAACCAGCTTCGCGGTCGTTCCGGACGTCAAGGTGACCCGGGTTCTTCACGCTTCTTCCTATCCCTGGAAGACGAACTGATGCGCCGCTTTGCCGCTGACCGTGTATCAAAAGTGATGCAAATGGTCGGCATGGACGAAGATATGCCTCTTGAGAGTGGCATGGTTTCGCGCTTCATCGAACAGGCACAGACAAGGGTCGAGGGCTACAACTTCGATATTCGTAAAAACGTGGTCGATTACGACGATGTGATTGCCAAACAACGTGAAGTCATCTATGCTGACCGCCGTGCCGTGCTTGAACGTGCCGATATGCATGAACGCGTTCTCGGTATGATGAGTGATGAAGTAAAAAAAATAGTGGATATGCACATCCCCGGCCACATCATTACAGAAGAAGAGCAGTTAGAAAGACTTTTTGCTGTTCTGGAAATATGGGTTCAAATCCCCGACGAGATATTGCCCGAAAATATTCATGCCGTTCGCAAAGACGAGCTTACTAGAAAACTGACTAAACTTGTGATCGACCACTATCAAGAACGTGGTGAGCAGCTTGATAAACTGGCGGCAGAGAATCCAGGCCTTGGCATTCCCACTATCCGCGATCTGGAACGTTCCTACACATTACAAATCATAGACCGCCTGTGGATGGATCACATTGATTCACTGGATGTAATGCGTGCAAGCATCCATTTCCGTTCAATTGGACAACGAGACCCGCTCGTCGAGTTCAAGAACGAAGCGTTCCACATGTTCGATAACCTGAAAATGTCCATCCAACACTATATTGTGGATGAGTTGCTCAAGCTGTTGCATGGCAACATCACCATCACGGTAAAGCGGCCTGAACCACAGCGCAAATCCCCGCGCAACCTGCGCACGAATATTGATGATATCGCCAAAGCCAGCGGCCAGGCGAAAAGCGATGGGTCAGATAGGGGAACTGCTTCGCGCAGGCAAAGCGCAGGCAATCGCCACAACGGCAATGGACGCACAACTGCTGTAACATCTGCGCCTCGCCCCGTTATGGCAAACAAGATCGGACGCAACGATCCCTGCCCATGCGGCAGCGGTAAAAAATACAAAAAATGTCACGGCGCGTAGTAGAGTCCGGCGAAATGTAGTGGCGGGGCTTGCCCCCGCCAGGTTGACAGGCATATTATCGACCAAGAACACGAGGTCCAACGTTGTACTTCAAACAACTCGTCAAAGAAGACCTGGGATGCGCAAGCTACATCGTCGGATGCACAAACACAGGTGTATGCGCAGTCATCGACCCTCGCCTGGATATGGTAGACGACATTCTGGAGCTAGCCGCTGCTAAAGGATTACAAATCAAAGCAGTAATCGAAACCCATAATCACGCCGACCACATCTCGGGCCACGGAGAGCTTAGCCGTCGCACAGGCGCCGAAATCTACGTTCACGAGCAAGCAGGCGTCAAATATCCACACAAAAACCTCAGAGATGGGGACGAATTGCAGTTCGGCGTTGCTAAGCTGCGCGTCATCCATACTCCTGGACACCGCCCAGAACATATCGCCCTCACCGTCTCCGACACCAGCCGTAGCGACGATCCCTGGCTGGTATTGACAGGCGATTCACTCTTTATCGGCGATATTGCCCGTCCCGATCTCGCCGTTCCCGGAGATGAGGGAGCCAGCGAACTCTACGACAGCATTTTCAATCGCCTGTTAAAGCTCGACGACGGCGTCGAAGTCTATCCTGCGCACGTAGCTGGTTCATTGTGCGGGCGTGGCATGAGCACCAAAACCAGCTCGACCATCGGCTTCGAGCGCAAACATAACCCGGCAGCTACACCTCGCTCGCGCACAGCATTTATCCATGACATGAACGTGAATCTGCCACAGCGCCCGCCCAACATGTACAATATCGTCGAACGTAACCGCGATGATTATGCGCACGTGGAAGCTCCACTAGCTCCCCGACCTCTCGATGCGCTAACCGTGTACCGTGAGATGGAGAGCGGAGCGCAGGTGATCGATACACGCTCGCCGCGTGCATTTGGCGAGGGACATATCCCGGGAGCCATAAATGTCTACCTGCGTGGCTCAGCATTTGCTACCCGTGTTGGCTTCGTTGTCTCCCCCGAAAACCGTTTGTTGCTGCTAGTCAAGGATGAACGCGACCTGCGCGAGACAATCAGTCAACTCTCAGTGGTAGGCTTTGATCAGGTTGTGGGTTACCTGGACGGCGCTATGGCTGCCTGGCAGGAAGCCGAGTTGCCGGTTCAGCAATTGAGTCAAATCACGGTTGAGACGTTACACTCGATGCGACACGACCTGAAAATCCTGGATGTGCGTGACCAGGATGAATGGGAAGAGGGACATATCAAGGGAGCCACGCATATTCCATACTACTTCCTTGAACAGCGCTTGCAAGAACTCGATAACACTCAGCCAATGGCGGTCACCTGTGCAAGTGGACAACGTAGTTCTATCGCTTGCTCTCTCCTCCAAAGGCACGGCTTTACACACCTATTCAATGTCGTAGGTGGGATGGATGCCTGGCAGCAAGCCGGCTTTGAGCATGGCGCATAGGGACGCTTCTCCTTTCTCATTACCACAGTATCCTTCTTCACAACGCAACCCCCAACCCTCGCATCACCATCTGAATAGCGATAACCGCCATCACAGGCAAAAAGATCAGGCGCAACGTCTTGTTGCTCAACCGTGTAAGCAGGCGCGAACCAATAAATGCTCCTAGAAGAACTCCCAGCGCCACGGGAGCAGCAATCAACGATGGAACCCGCTAGAGCTTTTTTACGTACATATAAATAAGCAGGCATAAATTCAACCTGTCAGGCGTTATACATTGTAAGAGTGGAGTTTGCCCTCACCACGCCCACTATCAGTGATCGTCCTTTCATGCCTATCAGGAGTTAGAAAGGTTGGCAGCTTCAATGTTGCAGTTACAGCAATTTAAGTCTTTTCGTCTTTCATTGAAACGGATCTTATTCGGGAGCTTGAGCGGTGGCATTGGAATATTGGGATTACTTTTTGCCGGGGCGATATTTGTCGTGGAAACGCTTACACGACCAAAGAAGCTCAATTCCTTTGACCTCTACACTTTCAGTCCTTATGAACTTGGTCTTCCCGCTGAGGCTGTTTCTTTCCCACCACTGCACGGAAACCACAAAGTAAATGGCTATTATATTCCTTGCCCGGGAGCCACTACCACCATTCTGGTATGTCCAGGGTTTCGTTCACGTATGGCCGATTTCCTCGGCATTAGCGCACATCTTTGGAAAGCAGGCCACAACGTCCTGGTTTTCGAATATTACGGGCATGGCACAGAAGTCGGTACACCGGTGACACTCGGTTATCGCGAAATCAATGATTTTCTCGGAGCAGTCGCCTATGCGAAGGAGCGTGCGCCGCAGAATCACCTGGGCAGCATAGGCTATTCTATGGGTGGGGCAATTGCCATCATGTCCAGCGCCCGGAACACTGGTATAGAGGCGCTAGTGGTGGACAGCGCTTTCGCCTCCCACCGTGGGGTCGTTGAGTACAATTTCCATCGCGCATTTCGCCTGCCTTCAGCCCCCTTTGCCTGGATAGCCGATTACTTGCTATGGTGGCGCGCAGGCTACCGTTTTCACCAGGTTGAGCCATTGCGAGACATCGCTCTCATCGCACCCAGGCCTATTCTGATTATTCATGGCACAGGGGATTCAATCGTTGACCCAAAAGACGCCACATTGCTGTATGCAGCGGCACAAGAGCCCAAAGAACTCTGGTTACTTCCAAATGCCGATCACTGCGGCGCTTACTTCGAGGATCGCCAGGCATACGTGAAGAAGGTTATCGATTTCTTTGATCTGCATCTAAAGAATGTAGGCCACCTTCAATTGGTCGATTCGACACCCTCAGAACAAATAAGATCTGGCAATGGAGAAGACTCTTCAAAGAATCTGTCAGAGGCGTCTTGAAACCAATCTGCATCTGAGAATTACCGGGTGTGTGACCCGCTCCGCTGCGAGTCATACTCCAACGTTACTATCATCCCATCTCTGGCGGCACGCGAGTTCGCAAAAACGCGCCGTGCCGCCTTTTCTGGCCCCGACGGATCGGTAATTTTGGGGCTGAAATGTGTCAGTAGCAAAGACTGCGCGCCTGCCGCCTGGGCAATACCCGCCGCTTCCTCCGCCAGCATATGCGCATGCGCTTTTGCCAACGGCAAGTCCTCAGGATTGTCATACATACTTTCACAGATCAGCAAATCAACATCACGCGCAAACATACTGAGCTCTTGCGTCGGTCGTGTATCGGTGATAAACGCCAGTGAAATACCGCGTCGAGGAGGTCCAAGCACCTGGGCCGGAGTAACCGTTTGACCATTGTATTCTAGCGTCTCACCCCGCTGTAACCTTGACCAGAGTTGTACCGGCAAACCGAGAGCCTTCGCCTGTTCAGGCAGAAAGGCGGGATTACGCTCCAATTCAAAACGATAAGCCAGGCAGGGAACACCATGCGCAACACCGAGGCAGGAACCACGCAACCCTCCAGGAAGCGGAAAATGTTCGCCGCTTTTCAATTCGTGTATCCGTACCGCAAAGGGGAGCTCGGGGACAATCCGCCTTAGTCCCTCGATCACATAGGTGGTGCTATATGGACCGTAGATGTCGAGTGGCTCGGTTCGGCCAGCATGCGCCACCATGAAGAGCACGCCAGGCAATCCCGCCACGTGATCGGCATGCATATGTGTAAAGCAGATAGCGCCAAGCTGACGAAACCCCCAGCCTAGCGATTTCCACGGCACCTGCGTCCCCTCACCGCAATCCACGAGCGCCAGCGACGACCCACAACGAAGCAAAGCGCACGAGAGCCAGCGCCCCGGCATCGGCATCATGCCACACGTCCCTAACATACAGATATCGATCACGATATGCTATCCCCTTTTACAAATTGTTCTGATACGCCCAGGTGCCTCTAGTATAGCAAAGGGGTAGAAGCGACAGCAAGTCTTGTAGGAGCCGATTTATCGCGCTCACCGCCGATTGATCGGCCCTCGGTGCCTGTTCCACCCCAGTATAGGTTCCCGAGCATGTGCTATACTGTTCAGGAATCGAAGCGACAGCCCGTCTCGTAGGAGCCGATTTATCGCGCTCACCGCCGATTTATCGGCCCTCCGTGCCTGCTCCACCCTAGCATGAGGTTCCCGAGCATGTGCTATACTGTTCAGGAATCACTGTTCGGTTCAGTATGCTACAAAGGAAATGAGTCTCTACCCACCCGATGAAACACACCAAAGATCTCACTACAAGAACCAAATCCTCGGTTAGTTTAATCGATCAATTCGCTGCTAAAAAAAGAGGGAAAACAGGTGCTCCTCAACGACGCCACGGGCAGGAGGAAGCATGACTCGCAAGGGCTGGTTGCTGTTCATCTCGATGTCGGTGATCTGGGGCATTCCCTATCTGTTCATCAAGATTGCTGTACGAGAACTTGATCCAAGCGTGGTGGTCTTCGCTCGTGTCGGAATTGCAGCCGCCGTGCTCCTTCCTATAGCAGCAAAGCGGGGGGTACTGCGAAAGGTGCGTGAGCGGTGGCTCGCGGTGGCCGCGCTAGCTTGCGTGCAGATTGCTGGACCGTTTCTGCTGATTAGCTACGGTGAGCAACACATCACGTCGTCGCTCACCAGCTTACTCATCGCCGCAGATCCTCTTTTCGTTGTGCTCTTCGCGTTACGCTTCGATCCAAGTGAGCGTGCTAGTGGCCTGCGCCTGTTCGGGCTGCTGATTGGCATGGTGGGTGTTATTGTTCTGCTGGGTCTCGACGTAGGCGGAGATGAACAAAGATTGCTCGGGGCATTTCTGGTCCTGCTCGCAGCCGCATGCTACGCCGCCAGTGCCTTACTCATCAAGCGACCGACTATCTCAGCTCTACCCAACCTGGGAGTCGTGACCGTCATGTGTATCACTTCAACCATTGTGCTGTTGCCACTCGCCGTAACAAGACTTCCCAGTAAAATACCAGACATAGAGGTGATAGTCAGCCTGCTCGTGCTTAGCTTGATCTGCACTGCACTGGCCTACCTGCTCTATTTTGCGCTCGTGGCCGAGGTCGGAGCCAGTCGTGGCACCGTCATCACCTACGTTAATCCAGCCATCGCCGTCCTCCTCGGTATCATCTTGCTCGGTGAGCCGCTCGACGCAGCCATCGTCGTGGGATTCCTGCTGATCATTGTCGGGTGCTGGTTGTCTACTGGAGGTGCCCTACCACCACCACTGAGCCACCTCCTTAGTACATCTCGAAAGCAACAAATCAGTCGCAACGCTGACGATGCTGAGGTTAGTAGGCAGGACACTTCCCATCAAAAGCTGTAGTAAGCTGGACAATACTCCCTAGGAGCGGACTTAAGCCACCCCAATAGGGCGAGGGCAGACCCCGCCCCTACTATAGCAGGCCGATCCATCGTAGAGGAGAGGCGACCCTCGCAGTCCCCCAATACACATCAAACTAAGCCGCAGTGTAGCAGGAAGCTACAGCGCTGTCATGCTGAGCGCAGCGAAGCATCTCGCTGCCCCTCGAGCCAGACCCTTCGCGGAGTTTACACTGAGCGAAGCGAATGTGCTTAGAGCTTGCCCTGAAGTGAAGCCGAACGGGGTGACACTTTTTGGCAACTTTGGTTGATGCTTATTGTGCGACTCTTGCAGTCGCCCCAGCCCTACACCAGGAGCTTGTCGAGCGTAATCGGGAGATCGCGAACACGTATGCCGGTCGCATGATAGACGGCATTGGCAATAGCGGCAGCGGTTCCAACAATCCCAATCTCGCCAATCCCTTTCGCGCCCATCGGGTTAACGTACGGATCGTCTTCATCGATCCATGATACATCGATCGTACCTACATCGGCATTGGTCGCAATGTGGTACTCTGCGAAGTCATGGTTCACGTAGTCCCCGAAGCGTGGGTCCAGAACGCTTTCCTCGTGGAGCGCCATGGATAGCCCCATGGTCATTCCACCGAGCAACTGTGAACGGGCCAGCTTTGCATTCATGATGCGACCGGCAGCGAAGACGCCCAGCAGTCGCGGAACGCGCACCTCACCGGTGTCGCGGTGTACGCGCACCTCTGCAAATTGCGCACCAAAGGCGTGCATCGAGAATTGCCTCGCCTCGAGAAACTCTCCGCCCTCGCCAGTCGCTTCGAGTCCCCCGGCAGGAATGACGCCCTTTTCTTCCTGCAGGCGGGCGCGGAGCTTGCGGGCGGCTTCGACGATGGCTGTTCCCCACGAAGCGGTTCCCATCGAGCCACCGGCCAGCGACGCGCTCGGCAGCCGGGTGTCGCCAATTTCGAGATGCACACGCTCCAATGGAACGTCGAGCGCATTTGCAGCGATCTGCGTGAGCACTGTCCACGCCCCGGTTCCAATATCTGTGGCGTCGATGAGAACGCTGTAGCGCCCCTCACGATCAACACGCGCGATCGCGGTCGATGGCCTGCGACGCGTGGGATAGGTTGAGGCGGCAACCCCAGTCCCGATGAACCAGCGACCGTCAGCATACATGCCGGGCTGCGGATTGCGCGACTGCCAGCCGAAGCGCTGCGCACCTTCCCGCAGGCATGCAACGAGACCGCGGCTGCTGAAAGGATGCCCTGTTTCGGGATCGACCTTGGGTTCGTTCCGAATACGCAGCTCGATGGCATCCAGCCCACACGCGATTGCCAGCTCGTCCATCGCCGATTCCAGCGCGAACATGCCGGGACACTCGCCAGGCGCGCGCATCCATGCGGGTGTAGGAACATCAAGCCGTGCAAGCCGGTGCGTGGTAGAGCGGTTCGGCGCAGCATACATCATACGTGTGACGACGGCGGTCTGCTCGGCGAATTCCCGAAGGGTCGAGGTCTGCTCAACCACGTCATGCGCGATCGCAGTCAGCCGACCGTCGTTGTCTGCGCCCAGGCGGATGCGCTGGATCGTCGGCGTGCGATAGCCGGCCACCGCAAACATGTGCTGCCGTGTGAGGGCGAACTTCACGGGGCGATCCACCACCTGTGCGGCCATCACGGTGAGAATAACGTGTGGATGGGCTCTACCTTTGGAACCGAATGCACCGCCGACATAGGGCGAGATGACCCGCACTCGCTCGGGCTCAAGTCCGAAAGCCTGGGCGACCGTGTCTCGAATCATATGCGAGCCCTGGTTCGAGTCGTATAGGGTGACACCATCGCTGCTCCACCTTGCGACCGTCGCGTGCGGTTCGAGCGGATTGTTGTGGTATGCTGGCGTGGTATAGGTATGATCGATGGAGACAGCCGCCGAAGCTAGCGCGGCCTCAACATCGCCGCTGGCCGTGTCGGTTTCG
>WNGJ01004436.1_pt1 | contig 14598 bp, 20 predicted proteins | sample 5400611 | NCBI WGS metagenome assembly WNGJ01 (sample SAMN13153375, study PRJNA577476) | soil metagenome | isolation source: 40 cm soil or saprolite under Garry oak tree replicate 1 | place: USA:California | collected 2016-06-15
ATTCTCCTCGATCCCTGCTGCGGATCGGGCACCATCCTCGCCGAGGCAACTGAAGCAGGCTGGCAAGCTGAAGGCATCGACATCGATCCCGACGCGGTCCGCATCGCCCGCAGGAATGCCCCTGGCATACAGGTGAGCCAAGGAGACGTACGGCATCTGACGTTCGATGATTGCTCAGTTCGCACCTGCGTATCCAACCTGCCATTCGGCAAGCAGTACACCGTCCAGCAAGACATGAAAGAATGGCTCCGTACCGCGCTCTCCGAGATGGCACGGGTGACACGGCCAACGGGACGGATGGTTCTCCTCGCCCCGAGCATTCCCCGCGACTCGATACCAGGCAACCTCAGGTTGACCAAACGCGTCCCGATACGGCTTCTCGGCACCAAGTCGACGATCTGGATCTACGACCGCCAATAGAACGCCATGACAGCCGCCGTGATCTCGCTTCCAGGGTTTCCGGAACTGGCCGGCACGCATAGTCGGCATCAGCCGACGGTTCACGCTATGGCCTTGGCCGTCAGTTCGCCGAGGTGTTCCAGGCGGCGCGGGACGCTGATGCCATAGGCGTCGCTGATGACGGTCTCGATCCGCAGCGCCGGCACCGCCGCCATCGCCGCCGAACCGGTTCGCGCAATAGTGCGGTCGGTGGGGCCGGTGGGACTCGAACCCACACTGTAACGACCCTAAATCGTTCGCCTCCTGCCGTTGGGCTACGGCCCCGGAACCACCTTCTCAGCTCAGACGCCCAGCTCTTTTCTCAGGCGCGCGACGTGGCCGGTGGCCTTCACGTTGTAGTAGGCCCTGGCCACCACGCCGCTGGGGTCGATCACGAACGTGGACCTGATCACGCCCATGGTCGTCTTGCCGTAGAGCTTCTTCTCCCCGTACGCGCCATACGCCTTCTCCACCTGGTGATCCGGGTCGGACAGCAGCGGGAAGTTCAGGTGGTCGCGCTCGCGGAACTTGGCCAGCTTGGCCGGCCCGTCGGGCGAGATGCCGAGCACCGTGACGCCGGCCGCGGCCAGAGAACTCAGGCTGTCGCGGAAATCGCACGCCTCGGTGGTGCAGCCGGGGGTCATCGCCGCCGGGTAGAAATAGACGATCACCTGCTGCCCGCGCAGGGACGACAGGCTCACCGGCTTGCCGTCGGCGTCGGACAGGGTGAAGTCCGGCGCCTTGTCCCCCGGTGCCAGCTTGTGCTCGCTCACGCGCGCTCCCTTCAGGCGGACGCTCAACCGTACGGCGACTACCGTACCCGGCGGGGCCGCCGGCGCCGCTCACCGTCAGCCTCATGCGACCCGGCGGCTACCTCCCGAGCTCTTTGGCGATGACCGGCGCCAGCGCGCGCAGGGCCTTCCCACGGTGGCTGATCTTGTCCTTCTCGTCCGCGCTCATCTGCGCGGTGGTGAGCTCGCAGCCGTCCGGCACGAAGATGGGGTCGTACCCGAAACCGTTGCTGCCGCGCGGCGAGCGGGTCAGCTGGCCGAGCACCTCGCCCTCGGCCAGGTGCTCGGCCCCCGAGGGCAGCACCAGCGCCGCCACGCACACGAACCGCGCCCCCCGCTCACCGGCCGGCACGTCCGCGAGCTGGGCGAGCAGCAGCCGCAGGTTCGCCTCGTCGTCCCCGTGCGACCCGGACCAGCGGGCCGACAGCACACCGGGCATCCCGTTCAGCGCGTCCACGCACAGCCCGGAGTCGTCGGCCACCGCGGGCAGCCCGGTGAACGCGGCCACCGCCCGGGCCTTGAGCAACGCGTTGTCCGTGAAGCTGCGCCCGGTCTCGGCCACCTCGGGCATGCCGGGGACGTCATCGAGGTCGGTCACGGCGGCGCTCACCCCGGCGGCGGCCAGGATCCTGCGCAGCTCGGCGAGCTTGCCGGGATTCCGCGTCGCGAGAACGATCCTGGCCGGGCCGGCCGCGCCGCCCGGCCCCGTCATCGGCCGAGCGCCTCGCGCTGCAGCCGCGTGAGGTCCGCGCAGCCCGCCACGGCCAGATCCAGCAGCCGGTCGAGCAGATCCCGGTCGAACGGCTCCCGCTCGGCCGTTCCCTGGACCTCCACGAACCTGCCGTCGCCCGCGCACACCACGTTCATGTCCGTCTGGGCGGCGACGTCTTCGTCGTAGCACAGGTCGAGCCGGGGCTCACCGTCCACGATCCCGACGCTGACCGCGGCCACCGACGTAACCAGCGGGTTGCCCTTGCACCGCTTGCGGCCCTGCAGCCAGCCGAGGGCGTCAGCCAGCGCGACGTACCCGCCGGTGATCGCGGCGGTGCGGGTGCCGCCGTCGGCCTGCAGGACGTCGCAGTCGATGATGATCGTGTTCTCACCCATCGCCTTGGCGTCCACGCAGGCGCGCAGCGACCGGCCGACCAGCCGGGAGATCTCCTGCGTGCGGCCGCCCAGCCGGCCCTTGACCGACTCCCGGTCACCGCGGGTGTTGGTCGCCCGCGGCAGCATCGCGTACTCCGCGGTGACCCAGCCCAGCCCGCTGCCGCGCCGCCATCGCGGCACCTCCTCGGTGGCGCTGGCGGCGCACAGCACGCGGGTGGCGCCGAACTCGACCAGAACCGACCCCTCGGCGTGTTCCAGCCAGCCGCGGGTCATCCGTATCTCGCGCAACTGGTCGGGGCTGCGCCCATCGGGTCGGGACATGCGGAAAGCCTAGTGGCTGTGACGTCCCCGGTGGTCCATGCCCCACACCGCACGGCAGGAGATCCGCGGGCGGGGCCTCCAGGACATGCCCTAATAGCCGGCCCGGTCGGGCGCCCCGGCCTTGATCCACTGGTAGACCCGCTGGATCCCCTCGGCCAGCGGGGTTCCCGCCCGCCAGCCAAGCTCGCCCGCGGCCCGGTCCACCGCCAGCACGCTGCGGGCCAGCTCGCCCCGGCGCGCCGGGGCGAACACCGGCGTCAGCTCCCGGCCCGCGATCCCGGCGATGATCTCCACCAGGTCCAGCACGCTGACCTCCAGGCCGGTCCCGATGTTCCAGGTGCCCGGCCGCCCGCGGTCAGCGGCGGCCAGAAACGCGGCCACCACGTCACCGACATACACATAATCACGGGTCTGGGTGCCGTCACCGTAAATCGTCGGCCGCGCCGAGCCCAGCGCACTGGCGCAGAAAATAGTGATCACCCCCGCCTCACCGGCCGGGTCCTGCCGCGGCCCGTACACATTCGCCAGCCGCAGCACCGAATGAGACGTCCCGTGCAGCCGGTTATACAGGCCGATATAGCATTCGGCGCAGTACTTCGCGATGCCGTACGGCGACTCCGGCAGCGCCAGCACATCCTCCCGCGACGGTATCGGCGCATCCCGCCCGTACAGCGCGCCGCCGGAGGAGGCGAACAGCACCCGCGCCCCCACCCGGCGCGCCGCCTCCAGCACATTTACCGTCCCGACCACGTTCGCCTGCGCATCCTCGGCCGGGAAGGCGACCGACGCCCGGACGTCAATCTGCGCCGCCAGATGGCAGATCAGCCCGGCGCCGGACCCCTCCACCACCGCCGCCAGCGCCGCCGGGTCGGTAATGCTCACTTTCTGCGGCACCATTCCCTGATCCAGCCGCCCCGCCCGGCCCGCCGACAAATCGTCGGCGACAATCACCTCATCGCCCCTGGCCACCAGCGCATCAGCCAGATGCGAACCAATAAAGCCAGCGCCCCCGGTCACAAGAACCCGCATGGCCACCGATCCTAATACCGCACCGATCACGGCCCGCCCGCTCCGGGCCCGCCCCCGGCCTGCTCAGCCCAGGTCGATGGCCCGTCCCGAGGCCGCCAGCGAGACCGGCCCGGCCAGGGGCACCCCGCTCGCCTCCTCCAGCGTGCGGGCCTGATCGTTCCACGGCACCAGATGGGTGAGCACCAGCTGCCCGGCCCCGGCCCGGGCCGCGTGCTGCGCCGCCTGCCGTGCCGTCAGGTGCAGGTCAGCCGACAGATCGGGGCCGTCGAGGAGCGAGGCCTCGCACAGCAGCAGGTCGGCTCCGCGGGCGAGCCCGACCAGCGCCTCCGACTCGCCGGTGTCGGCGGAATAGGCGATGCTCCGCCCCCCGTGGTCGAGCCGGTAGCCAAACGTTTCGACCGGGTGGTTCATGTGCGCGGTGGTCACCTGGAACGGGCCGATCTGCCGGGTCCCCGGCGCCAGCGTGGCGAACTCGAAGGCCTCCGTCATGCCGGGGGGCTCGGCCAGGCCGTACGCCTGCGCCATCCGGGACGCGGTCCCGGCCGGTGCGTACACCGGTATCCGCGGCCGCGGGCCGTCGGGGTGGAAGGTGCGCGCCACGTAGTAGGCGCACAGGTCGAGGCAGTGGTCGGCGTGCAGGTGGCTCAGGCAGACCGCATCGATGTCGTACAGGCCCACGTGCCGCTGCAGCGCGCCGATGGCCCCGCTGCCCAGGTCGAGCAGGAGCCGGAACCCCTCCGCCTCCAGCAGGTAGCAGGAGGCCGGGCTGTCCGGGCCGGGGAAGGACCCCGAGCACCCGATGATCGTCAGACGCACGGTCGACCAGGTTACGCGCCGCGGCCCACCCGGGCGATCTGCCGGCTCTGCGCGACCAGCCGGTCCGCCCCGTCCCACACCTCGGCCTCCTCGTCGAACCAGCCGCCGCTGATGTGCCGGCCGCGGGTGGCGATCCGCAGCGGCCCGGCCGCGGGAACCGCGCGCATGTGCCAGGTGAGCTCCACCGTCGGCGACCAGCCGAACGGGCCGAGCCCCAGCACCACCGGCGGCAGCGCATCCACCGCGAGGGCCAGCAGGTAGGCGTCGGGGTCACGGTTCTCGCGCAGGCTGAAGTAGCCGCGCATCTCGGGGATCCCGGCCGGCTCGCCGTGCAGCCAGCCGGTCGTCGCCGGGTCCAGGCGCAGGTCGACCTGCCCGGCGTAGCCGGCGAACGCGGCCGACTCGGCGCGCATGGCAAACCCCGCGCACTGCTCGATGGCAGGCAGCGGCGGCGGCTCTCCCGTCCACGACAGGCCGCCATCGCCGGGCGGCCCCAGCGACCCGGTGGTGACGGTGGTCTCCAGCACCGGGCGATCGTCCTGGATCAGCGTGGCCCGCGCGGTGGCGGCGGTCCCGCCCTGCTTGAGCCAGGCGACCTGCACCCGGGCCGGCTCCAGCCGCGCCACCCGCAGGAAGTGCGCGCTGGTCGCCACCGGGTGGGGGTGCGGTGAGGTATCGAGCACCGCCCGCAGCACGGTCGCCATCAGCACCCCGCCGTTGACCGCGGCGGTGACCCGGTCCGGCAGGAAGATGGCGAACCGCTCGTCCAACCGCACGTGGTAGCACCCCTCCCCGTCCGGGGTGATCGCCGTCGCCTCATCGAACGCCGTCATGGCCCGGGGTGGCGCCGGCGGGTTACGCCCACAGCTGGCCTTCGAGGCGCTCCTCGGCCTCCTCCAGGGTGCCGGAGTAGGCGCCGGTGGACAGGTACTTCCAGCCGCCGTCGGCGACGATGAACGCGATGTCGGCCCGCTCGCCCGCGGCCTGCGCCTTGGCCGCCATCGCCAGCGCGGCGTGCAGGGCGGCACCGGTGGACAGGCCGGCGAAGATCCCCTCGTTGTCGAGCAGCTCCCTGGTCCGGCGCAGGGCATCGGCCGAGGACACCGAGAACCGCGTGGTCAGGACCGAGGCGTCATACAGCTCCGGGACGAAGCCCTCATCCACGTTGCGCAGCCCGTACACCAGCTCGCCGTACCGCGGCTCGGCGGCCACGATCGCCACCCCGGGCACGTGCTCGCGCAGGTAGCGCCCCACCCCCATGAGCGTCCCCGTGGTGCCCAGGCCGGCCACGAAGTGCGTGATCGCGGGCAGGTCGGCCAGCAGCTCCGGCCCGGTGGTCTGGTAGTGGGCGCGGGCGTTCGCCTCGTTACCATACTGGTAGAGCATGACCCAGTCGGGGTGCTCGGCCGCGAGCCGCTTGGCCACCCGGACCGCCTCGTTGGACCCGCCCGCGGCCGGGGACGAGATCACCTGCGCCCCGTACATCAGCAGCAGCTGCCGGCGCTCGGCCGAGGTGTTCTCCGGCATCACGCAGATCATCCGGTAGCCGCGCAGGTGGGCGACCATCGCCAGGGAGATGCCGGTGTTGCCCGAGGTGGGCTCCAGGATGGTGGCCCCGGGCGCCAGCAGCCCGTCCTTCTCCGCCTGCTCGATCATGAAGAACGCGGGCCGGTCCTTGACCGAGCCGGTCGGGTTGCGGTCCTCCAGCTTCGCCCACAGCCGCACGTCCGTGGCGGGCGAGAGCCGGGGCAGCCCGACCAGCGGCGTCCCGCCGACCGAGTCAAGCAGTGAGTCGTACCGCATCAGGCTCGCCTCTCCCCGGCGCGCGCCGGCCGCGTCCTCTCCGGCCGGCCGCCTCAGCGCCGCCCGCCGGCGACGGCCGGCAGCACCGTTACCGTGTCGCCGTCGTTCACCGGCGTCTCCAGCCCGCCGAGGAAACGCACGTCCTCATCGTTGAGGTAGACGTTGACGAAGCGCCGCAGCCCGGAGCCGTCCACCAGGCGCTCGCGCAGCCCGCCGTGCCGGGAGTCAAGGTCGCCGAGGAGCTCAGCGAGGGTGGCACCGGAACCCTCGACCGACTTGGCGCCATCGGTGTAGGTGCGCAGGATGGTCGGGATACGGACCTCGATGGCCATGAACGTCGCTCCTGGGTGTCGGCCTCGCCGGCCAATGCGGGCGGTGGCAGTTCTCTGGTACCTCCAACCGGTCTCCCGGGGGGATCATTCCGGGGTCAATCGGCGCCCGGCCCCGCCGCGCCGGCGGCGATGCGGACCTCCTCCTCGGTCACCGTGCCGTCCACGATCCGGAACGAGCGGAATTCCGCCACGTCCGGGTCGCGGGTGGAGACCAGCACATAGTGCGCGCCCGGCTCGCTCGCGTAGGAGATGTCGGTGCGGGAGGGGTAGGCCTCGGTGGCGGTGTGCGAGTGGTAGATCACGACCGGTTCCTCGTCCCGCTCGTCCATCTCCCGCCAGACCCGGAACTGCTCCATCGAGTCGAACCGGTAGAAGGTCGGCGACCGCTCGGCGTTGAGCATCGGGATGAACCGCTCGGGCCGGTCGCTCCCGGCCGGGCCGGCGATGACCCCGCAAGCCTCGTCCGGGTGATCCGCGCGGGCGTGCGCGATGATCTTCGCGTGCAGCTCGGGGGCGATCGTCAGCATGGATGCGAGCGTAACCCGGGGCGCCGTCACCACAGCGCCCGCACCAGGGAGTCCTGGAGGTAGCCGAGCCAGTGATAGACCTCAAGATAGGCCGAACGGGGGTCCGCCCAGCTGGCGGCCTCCATCTCGTCCTCGTAGTCCTCGGTGATGCCCAGCACCGTCCCGATGGCGAGCCGGACGTCGTTGAGCGCGCGCAGCCACGCCTGCGCGTCCTCGGGCCCCAGCCGCACGTGGCCGCCCCCGGCGGGCAGCGTGTCGAGCACCGTCTGGGCCGCGGCGACCTTGCCTGAGCGCAGGCCCTGCTCGGTGTACCGGCGGAACTCCCCCGCCGCCTCCGGGTCGTCGCGGTAGGCGTCGGGCAGCAGCCGCGCGAGCACCGGGTCCTCCGGCGGGGAGGTCGGCCCGGCGGCGCCGATCGCCGCCGCCAGCTCCTCGATGGACAGCGCCGGCTCTCCCGGTCCGGCCGGGGAACCGGACGCGGCGGGATCGGCCGCGCCGGGATCCGCCGCGGTGCCCATCAGCTCGGCCACCTGGCTGACCAGGTTGCGCAGTATCACCGCCTGGGCGGCGGTGAAGCGCGCGGATACCCGGCCCCGCGAACGCCGGAAAGCTCCCGTGGTCTCCTCCTCATCCGGCGCGCCGCCCGCCGGGGCGCCGCTCACCGGTCGTGGCTCACCGTGGCCCACAGGCCGTAACCGTGCAGGATCTCGGCGTCTTTCTCCATCGCCTCGCGGGTGCCGTTGGACACCACCGCCCTGCCCCTGTGATGCACGTCGAGCATGAGCTTCTCGGCTTTGGGCTTGGCGTAGCCGAACACCTTCTGGAACACGTAGGTGACGTAGGACATGAGGTTGATCGGGTCGTTCCAGACGATGGTCACCCACGGCGTGTCGGGCACGGCATCGAGCCCGGTCTCCTCCCGCTCAACCTCGGCGGGCGCCACACTCATTGCTCATCACCTCCCCTGAGCAGACAATTCCACTCTGCCAGGGGATCGGCGCGGGCGCGAACCGGTCCCGCCGGCCGGAATATCCAACCGGTAACGGCGTGACAGGGATCGGCACCGCCGCCCGGGCCCGGGGCGCCACGTGGAGCGCCCGGCCGGGCCGTAGGCTTCCACATGTGGCAGACGACCCGGGACAGACCAGCGGGCCGGCATGCGGTACCGGGCTGCTCACCGATCACTATGAGCTGACCATGCTGGCCGGGGCGCTGCGCAGCGGCGCGGCCAGCCGGCGGGCGGTGTTCGAGGTGTTCGCCCGGCATCTCCCCTACGGCCGCCGGTACGGGACGGTGGCGGGCACCGGGCGGCTGCTGGACGCGCTGGAGCAGTTCCGGTTCGGGCAAGACGACATCGGCTTCCTGCGCGACACGCAGGTCACCGACGAGGCGGCGCTGCGGTACCTGGAGTCGTACGCGTTCACCGGCGACATCTGGGGCTACGCCGAAGGTGACTGCTACTTCCCCGGCTCGCCGATCCTGGTGGTGGAGGCGACGTTCGCCGAGGCGGTGCTGCTGGAGACGCTGGTGCTGTCCGTCCTGAACCACGACAGCGCGATCGCGTCGGCCGCGTCCCGGATGGTGACCGCGGCGGGCGGGCGCCCGCTGATCGAGATGGGCTCGCGGCGCACCCACGAGAGGGCGGCGGTGGCCGCGGCCAGGGCCGCCTACATCGCCGGCTTCGCCACCACGTCGAACCTGCGGGCCGGCCGCGACTACGGGGTGCCCACCCGGGGCACCAGCGCGCACGCGTTCACGCTGGTGCACGACGATGAGCGGCAGGCGTTCCGCGCCCAGCTCGCCACCCTGGGCAAGGGCACCACCCTGCTGGTGGACACGTTCGACGTGGCGCGGGCGGTGCGCGCCGCGGTCGAGCTGGCCGGGCCGGACCTGGGAGCGGTCCGCATCGACAGCGGCGACCTGGCGGCCACGGCGCGGCAGGTACGGATGCTGCTGGACGAACTGGGCGCGCGCACGACCCGGATCGTGCTGACCGGGGACCTGGACGAGCATTCGATCGCCGCGCTGGCCACCGCCCCGGTGGATGGCTACGGGGTGGGGACCGCGCTGGTCACCGGCTCCGGGGCGCCCACCGCCGCGCTCGTCTACAAGCTGGTGGCCAGGTCGCTCGGCCCCGGGCCGGGCGCCAGGCTGATGCCGGTGGCCAAGCTCTCGGTGGGCAAGCCGAGCCGGGGCGGCCGCAAGTGGGCGGTCCGCCAGCTTGACCCCCACGGCACGGCGGTAACCGAACGGGTCAGCGTGGAACCGCCTGATCCCTCCGCCGGCGGCCGGGTGCTGCTGCGGCCGCTGGTCAGGCGGGGCGAGATCGTCGGCAGGCAGACGCTGGAGCAGGCGCGGCAGCGGCACCGGGACGCGCTCGCCGAGCTTCCGGTCCACGCGCTGCAGCTTTCCCGCGGCTACCCGGCCATCCCGACGGTGATGGAGCCCGACGGCTAGTCATCACCGCCACTTACCCGGCCGCCGACCATGAGCGATGCTGGGGGTATGACATCCACAGACCGCGCCTCGGCCGCCATCTGGCGGGCCACACGCCGGGCCGCCCGGCGCGTGGCCGATGTGGTCGAAGAGTGCAACTACGCCCAGCAGAGGCTCTACGAGCTCCGTCTCGATCCCGAGCGGTACGCCCTCGACAGCGACCGGGTGCCCGCCACCTACGGCGAGTTCCTGTTCCGCAGCTTCGGCCCGCGGTGGCGGGAGCCCGCGGCCACGGAGCGGGCCGCCGGGGCGCAGGTGCGTTCGGTAGCCTTCAGGGATGCATCCAAGCGCCAGACACGTCGCTGACGTGCTGCGGGAACAGGGCGTCACCGGACAGGTCAGGGAACTGCCCGACCCGGCCCCGACCGCCGTCACCGCCGCCGCCCAGCTCGGCTGCGAGGTGGGGGCGATCGCCAACAGCCTGGTCTTCAGCGCCGACGGCGCCCCGCTGCTCGTGCTGACCAGCGGGGCGCACCGGGTGGACACGGGAAAGGTCGCCGTCCTCGCCGGCGCCGGCCGGGTGAAGCGGGCCGATCCGGGGTTCGTGCGCGAGGCCACCGGCCAGGTCATCGGGGGGGTGGCCCCGGTCGGCCACCCGCGCCCGCTGCGCACGCTGGTCGACCAGTGGCTGGGCGCCTACGACGTGGTCTGGGCCGCCGCCGGGCACCCGCACACGGTGTTCCCCACCTCGTTCGCCGAGCTGGTGCGCATCACCGGCGGGACCCCGGCCGACGTGGGCGCCGGCGCGGTGGACGCCGTCCCGCCCGCCCACTGACTCTGGGCACGCCATGCCTTACCCTCGGGGTGTGCGCGCGCTGGTGGTCGTGGATGTCCAGAACGACTTTTGCGAAGGCGGCTCGCTGGCGGTCAGCGGCGGGGCGGCGACGGCGGCTGCGATCAGTGGCTACCTGGCAGCGGAGGGCCGCAGCTACGGGCACGTGGCCGCCTCACGTGACTACCACGTGGACCCCGGCGCCCACTTCTCGGTCACGCCCGACTTCAGCACCTCCTGGCCGCCGCACTGCGTGGCCGGCACCGCCGGCGCGCAGTTTCACCCGGACTTCGACACCAGCCGGGTCGACGCGGTGTTCAGCAAGGGCGCCCACGCGGCCGCCTACAGCGGCTTCGAGGGCACCGACGCGGCCGGCACGCCGCTGGGCACCTGGCTGCGCGAGCGGGACGCGGACACGCTGGACGTGATCGGCATCGCCACCGACTACTGCGTGCGGGCGACCGCGCTGGACGCGGCCCGGCAGGGCTTCACCACCAGGGTCCTGCTCGGGCTCACGGCCGGGGTCGACCCGGCCACCATCGCCGAGGCACTCGACGAGATGCGGGGCGCCGGGGTCGTGCTCGTCGGCGAACCGCTGCTGGCCGAAGACCCGCAGGCCGCCGCGGGTGAGGCGGCGGAGTAGCTCCCGGGCGGCCGCCGGTCAGGCGCCTTCGGGCAGCGACTCGTAGATCCGCTTGCAGTCCGGGCATACCGGGAACCGCTTGGGGTCCCGGCTCGGCACCCACTTCTTGCCGCAGAGCGCGACCACCGGGATGCCGAGGACCGCGCTGTCCACGATCTTGTCCTTCAGGACGTAGTGGGCGAAACGCTCATGGTCGCCGTCGCCGGTGGACAGGTCCGGCCGGACGTCGGTCTCCTCGGTGGTCCCCTGCTGGGGAACGACTTCGGTGCTCACGGTGGACGAGTCTACCCGGACCTCAGTTGAGCGCCGGATCATCCGGATACGTCGCCACCAGGGCAAGGGTGCCCCCGGCCCGGCGCAGCACCGTCTGCCAGAGCCGCTCCGGCTCGGCCGCGAAGGCGTCGGCGGGCTCGGCCGGCAGGACGTACCAGGCCCCTTCCTCGATCTCGGCCTGCACCTGGCCCGGGCCCCAGCCCGCGTAACCCGCGAAGACGCGCAGCGACGCGATCCCCCCCTCCAGCAGCTGCGGCGGGGCGTCCAGGTCGACCAGGCCGATGCGGGAGCGCAGCGTCATCCCGTCCAGCGCCCGCCAGCCCACCGGCTCGTCCTCACCCGGCACGATGGCCAGCCCCAGCGCGCTGTTCGGGGAGACGGGACCCCCCCGGAACACCACCGAAGGCTGGGTCACCAGGTCCGTCCAGGACTCCAGCACCTGCTCCACCGGGGTCTCGGTCGGCCGGTTCAGCACCACTCCGAGCGTGCCCTCGCCCGGTTCGTCCTCCACCACCAGGACCACGGACCGCCGGAAGTTGGGATCTCCCAGCAGCGGGGTGGCGACCAGCAACCGCCCCGCCAGGATCTCCGCCACGCACTCATTCTCGCCGATGGGGCGCGGGCTTGGCGCACTAGGACCGCCGCGGCCGGCCGCCCGCCGCGTCCCTGACCGCGGCGGCCACCGCCGAGGCCACGTCCGGGTGGAACACCGACGGGATGATGTAGTGGGGGCCCAGCTCGGCCGGGGACACCACGCCGGCCAGCGCGCGGGCCGCGGCGACCAGCATGTCATCGGTGATCGTCCGGCTCTGCGCGTCGAGCAGGCCGCGGAAGACGCCGGGGAACGCCAGCACGTTGTTGATCTGGTTCGGGTAGTCGCTGCGGCCCGTGGCCACGACCGCGGCGTGCTCGCTGGCCGCGTCGGGATCGACCTCGGGGACGGGGTTCGCGAGCGCGAACACGATCGCGTCCGCCGCCATCGCCGCGACGTCATCGCCGGTGAGGATGTTCGGCGCCGATACCCCGATGAACACGTCGGCGCCGCGCATCGCGCCAGCCAGATCCCCGTCGTAGGAATCGGCGTTGGTGTGCTCGGCGACCCAGCGCAGGCTGTCGGTCAGCCCGGGGCGGCCCGCGTGCACCGCGCCCCGGTCGTCGCAGACGATCACGTCGGCCGCGCCCGAGGCGAGCAGCAGCTTGAGGACGGCCGTCCCGGCGGCGCCCGCTCCAGCCATCGTGATCCGGACCGCTCCCAGCTTCTTGCCGACCACCCGCAGCGCGTTGGTCAGGGCGGCGAGCACCACGATCGCGGTGCCGTGCTGGTCGTCGTGGAAGACCGGGATGTCGAGCAGATCCCGCAGCCGGCGCTCCACCTCGAAGCAGCGGGGCGCGCCGATGTCCTCCAGGTTGATGCCGCCGAAGGCGGGCGCGATGAGCTGCACGGCCCTGACGATCTCATCGGTGTCCTGGGTGTCCAGGCAGACCGGCCAGGCGTCGATGCCGGCGAACCGCTTGAACAGGGCGGCCTTGCCCTCCATCACCGGGAGCGCCGCGTAGGGCCCGACGTTGCCCAGGCCGAGCACGGCACTGCCGTCGGTGACCACGGCCACGCTGTTGCGCTTGATCGTCAGCCGGCGGACGTCATCCGGGTTCTCGGCGATGGCCAGCGCGACCCGGGCCACCCCGGGCGTATAGGCCATGGACAGGTCATCGCGGTTACGCAGCGGCACCTTCGCCTGGGTCTCGATCTTGCCGCCCAGGTGCAGCAGGAAGGTCCGGTCGCTGACCTTGCTCAGCGTCACGCCGTCGATGCCGGAAAGCGCGGCAACGATCGCTTCGGCGTGCTCGGTGTCGCGCGCCGCGCAGGTGACGTCGATCCGCAGCCGCTCATGGCCATGCGGGGTGACGTCCAGCGCGGTGACGGCCCCGCCCGCGTGCTCCACCGCGTGGGTGAGCTCACTCACCGCCCGGCCGCGCGAGGGCACCTCCAGCCGCACGGTGATCGAATAAGACACGCTCGGTGCAACCGCCACGGTCCCGCCCGCCTCCCCAGCGCCGGTATCAGGCAGGAATATCGTCCCATCATCGCTGGCCTGCCCGGGCCGCCGGTGCCGTGCTGTTGCGCGCCGGCGCGCGCGGGAGCCAGCTGGCACGTACCCTGCAAGGGTGCATGGAAGCAGCACGACCGGCAGCCGCCCCGGCGGCGCGCTGGCTAGTACGCAGCCCCGGCCGGCCGCGCCCGATCCCGCGATCGACGTAGCCAGGCTGCGGGTGGCGATCGCCCGCCTGTCACGGCGGCTCCGTCGCCACGAGCTGGCCGGGCTGACGCCCACCCAGCTCTCGGCCCTGGCCACGGTGGAGCGGGCGGGCCCGCTGCGGCTCGGCGACCTCGCCGCCGCCGAGGGAATCGCGCCATCCACCCTGACCAGGCTGGTCACCGCGCTGGAAGAGCGCGGCTACGTCGACCGCTGCCCGGTCCCGGGGGATGCACGGGCCAGCACGCTGGCCATCGCCCCGGCGGGCCGGGCCATCCTGCAGCGGATCCGCCAGGAGAGCACGACCGTGCTCGCTGACAGCCTCCGCACACTCACCGGCGAGCAGGTGGCCGCGCTCGCGGCGGCCCTGCCCGCGCTGGAACAGCTCGCCGACGCGGACCCACGCGACCCCCGGTCGCGCTGAGCGGCCGGGCCCGCGGCTCCGGCCCGGCCCACACCGGCCAGCGGCTGGGCCCGCGTCACCCATCGGCTGGCGCGCACGGCCGGCCGGGGTCAGCCGTCGCCTGGCCCACCCAGCCCCGGCCCGCGTCAGCCACCGGCTGGCCCGCACGGCCCGCCCGGGTTAGAAGAGCAGGGTGGAGAGGGTGGACCGCGCCTTGGCGACCCGGGGGTCCTTGGGCGGGAAGATGTCGAACAGGCCGATCAGGTGCCGCCGGGCCTGGTCCCGGTCCTCACCAGAGGTCCGCCGGATGACGCCGAGCAGCCGGTCGAGGGCGTCGTCGACCCGGCCGTTGGCCAGGTCGAGGTCGGCGACCTTGCTTTGCGCTTCCACATCGTCGGGGCTGCTGGCCGCGGCCCGCCTCGCCGCGGCCTCATCGTAGGAGTTCACCCGCCGGAAGAGGTTGACCTGGGCCAGGCCCTGGGCGGCTATGGGGTGAGCGGAATCGGTCTCGAGCATCCGCTCGAAGGCGGCGGCCGCACCGTCGAGGTCGCCGCGTTCCATGGCCTCCTGCGCCTCGACCAGCCCCGGGTCC
>WNGJ01010250.1_pt1 | contig 14595 bp, 12 predicted proteins | sample 5400611 | NCBI WGS metagenome assembly WNGJ01 (sample SAMN13153375, study PRJNA577476) | soil metagenome | isolation source: 40 cm soil or saprolite under Garry oak tree replicate 1 | place: USA:California | collected 2016-06-15
ACGGTTGGACGTACACGAACGTGCCGGCCTCCGCGTCGAAGGTCACGCTCAGCTCGCCCTCGTTGACGCGCTGGTCAAGCCATGCCCCGCGGAACACCAGACGGCGAAGCCAGTGCACGAGCGAGCGCTCGGCCGGCCCCACCAGCTCGGGCCAGCAGTCGTTGACGTGTTCGCCGAGCGCCGACGCGGGGTCGGAGATCTCGCCGTTCACGGCCAGGTTGACCAGGTCTTCGAGCTCCTCCTCGCCCAGGCGCCCGCCCACGAACCCGACCTTGATCGCCGCCTGCTCGCAGCGCTGGGCGAAGTCCTCCTCGTTGAACGTGAAGCGCAGCTCACCGTATTCGAGGACGAAGTCCTCACCCGAGTTGTAGTTGCCACGGCGCCACTCTTCCATGTCACAGGGCCGGGAATCGTACACACCCCGGGTCGTCGGGATCATACGTTGGGTTCCTGCCTCGGAGCCCTCGGTGAATGCGTTTTTGCATCGCCGCTGGGGCGTCGTCGGGGCGATCGATCTGCGGCCGTCGGCGGCCCGCGCCTATACTCGACCGCGTACGGCAACGTGGGCTCCTCGATCTACTACGCGCTCGGGTTGGTCGCGTCGTACGCGCTCGGTCTCACCCCGGTCGTGTTTCTCATCACGGGAGGAATCTTCTACCTCACCGCCGCGACGTATGCCGAGGCGACCGCGATGTTCCCCGAGGCCGGCGGATCCTCGAGTTTTGCGAGGCACGCCTTCAACGAGCTGTGGTCGTTCTTCGCGGCGTGGGCGCAGATGCTCAATTACACGATCACGATCGCGATCTCGGCCTTCTTCGTGCCGCACTACCTGGGGGGGCTCTACTCGTCGGCGCTGCAGCACGGTCCCGGTGACGTGCTGTTCGGGATCGGCGTGGTGGCACTGCTGTCGCTGATCAACGTGATCGGCGTGAGAGAGGCGGCGGGCCTGAACATCGTGCTCGCAGTCACGGACCTCGCAACGCAGCTGCTGCTGGTGATCATCGGCATCACGCTGGTGTTCTCCCCGCACGTGCTGCTGCACAACGTTCATCTCGGCATCGCCCCCAGCTGGAAAAGCTTCCTGGTGGCGATTCCGATCGGCATGATCGCCTACACCGGCATCGAGACGATCTCCAACATGGCCGAGGAGGCCCGCGATCAGACGCGGACGATTCCGCGCGCGATCGGCGCCGTCGTGATCGCCGTGTTCGCGATCTACGCGGCCCTTCCACTCGTCGCGCTGTCCGCGTTGCCCGTGCACCACGTGGGCGGCCACTACGCCACGCTGCTCGGCACCGGCGAGGCTCACGGCGGGTTTGCCGGAGATCCGGTGCTTGGCATCGTCAAGCATCTGCACCTCGGCGCGCTGCAGTCCGCGGGAGAGATATACGTCGGCCTGCTCGCGGCGACGATTCTGTTCATCGCCACGAACGCCGGCATCATCGGCGCGTCAAGGCTCGTGTACTCGATGGGGCTGCACCGTCAGGTGCCCGATCGGCTCAGCCGCCTGCATCCGCGCTTCAACACGCCGTGGGTCGGGATCCTCATGTTCGGGGCGATCGCCTGCGTGACGATCATCCCGGGCAAGGCTGAATTCCTGCACGGGTCTCGCCTTTGTCACGGTCACCGTCCTGCATCTCGAGGTCGCCGTGGTGGGCGTCGCCTGGCTGGTGCTCGGGATCGTGCTGTACGTCCTCTATCGGCGCCAGCACGGCCTTGACCTGCGAACCACGACCCGCGTGCTGGGCCCCGAGCGCCCGCCCGAATTCGCGGAGATCGACTACCGCGCGGCGCTCGTGCCGATCTTCGGCAGCGACGTCAGCGCGAGCGCTTTCCGGAGCGCGGCCAAGCTGATCGGCGAGGAGGGCGTCGTCTATGCGATCTTCGTCTTGCCGGTGCCGAGCCAGCTGTCGCTGGAAGAGGGCCTCGAGGAGGAGGAGGCGCAGGGCCGCTCCGCGCTGGAGAGCGCACGCATCCAGGCGCATCGCGCGGGCATCAAGATCCACACCGGCCTGGCTCGCACGCGCAACCCGGGGGCGACGATAGTCGAAGAAGCCACACGCATCGGAGCCGATGTCATCTACTGGTCGGCCATTCACGCGCCGGCGGGGGAGCGGGGCATCGGGCCGACGGCGGCCTACCTGCTGAGCAAGCGTCCTGCCCGCGTGATCATCGAGACGGAGAACCGGCCGCGAATTGGGCACCAAGACGCCGCTGTGCCCGTCTGAACGGATCATCATTGGGGGCATGAGCTCCACGGTCCTGTCACCGTTGCTGCTGAAGTCGAAACGACCCTCGCGAGCGCTCGGGGTGCTCGCGGCCGTCGCGAGCGTGGCCGTGGCCACGGCCCTGATCTATCCACTCAAGCGAGTCTCGCCCGTCGTGTCGCTGGGCGTTCTGTACGTGCTGGCAGTGGTGGTCATATCGACGTTTTGGGGACTCGCGTTCGGGATCGGCACGAGCGTGTTGAGCGCGGCGGCGTTCAACTTCTTTCACCTGCCACCTGGAGGACGCTTCGACTTGGCCGACGAACGCGAGTGGGTCGCGCTTCTGGTGTTCGTGATCGTGGCCGTCACCACTGGACTGGTGGCCGAGCTCGCGCGGATTCGCAGCGACGAGGCCGAGCAGCGCCGGCAGGAGGCCGACCTCGCCGCCGAGATGGCTCAGCTGCTGCTCGGCACAGCCCAGCTGGACGAGGCGCTGCAGCTCACCGCGCGTCGCTTGGCCGCCGCGGTGGGCGTCGGCTCGGCCGCGATCTCGCTTGGGGATGAGGACGCGGGCGGGCGCTCGCTCGTGTTTGCCCTGCAAGCCGACGGCCGGCGCATCGCAACGCTCATGCTTCCGGCCACGCTCTCCGGCGACCAGCGCGCACGCATCGCCGATCGCGTCGTGCCGTCGCTCGAGTCACTGCTGGCTGCCGCCTTGCACAGCGCAGAGCTACGGTCTGAGGTCGTCGAGACCGTCGCGCTGCGACGTAGCGACGAGCTCAAGACGGCGGTGCTGCGCTCGGTGTCGCACGACCTGCGCACGCCGCTGACGGCGATCCTCATGGCGGTCACGGCGCTCGATGCCGAGCATCCCACCGCCGAGAAGGTCGGCGAGGTCCGCGAGCAGGTGCTCGACGCCGGCACGCGGCTGTGGCGCCTGATCGAGAAGCTGCTGGACCTGTCGGTGCTCGAGGCTGGACGCGCGGAACCGCGTTCGGTGTGGTACTCGATCGAGGAGGTCCTGCAGGAGGCGATTGAGCAGACCGGAGTAGCGACCGAGGCGTTCAAGCTGTCGGTGCAATCCGACATGCCGCTTCTGCGAGGAGATCCGGGTCAGCTCGAGAGAGCCTTCGTCAACGTGCTGGAGAACGCCGCACGCTACTCGCGCGAGCAGCCGGTCTCGGTACGTGCACGCGCGGTGGGAAGGCGCATTCGCGTGCTCATCGTCGACCAGGGTCCGGGGATCCCGCGCAGCCAGCAAGAGCGGATCTTCCTGCCGTTCTATCGCGCACCGGGCCAGGAGGGACCAGGGTCGGGCTCGGGACTGGGCCTTGCCATCACGAGGGGATTCCTCGAGCTCAACGGCGGCAAGATCACCGTGGAGTCGGTGCTCGGCCAGGGCACCAGCTTTGTGGTCGAGTTCCCGCTCGCCGAGCAAGAGCTCGCGCCGGTCGCGACAGGCGGCTACGTCGCACGATCGAGCGACTGATGTCCCAAGAGCGGATCCTCGTATGCGATGACGACCCCCAGATCCGTCGCGCGCTCAAGCTGATACTGCGCGAGGCCGGCTACGAGGTGCTGGTCACCTCGACTGCCGAGGAGGCGCTTGACCGCGCGGCGCTGGGCGCTCCCCATCTGGCGATAGTGGATCTGGTGCTCCCCGATACGCATGGGATCGAGCTTTGCGGGCGCCTGCGCGAGTGGAGCGAGATGCCTATTCTCGTGCTCTCGGCGATCGACGACGAGCGCATGAAGATCGACGCGCTGCATCGCGGCGCCGATGATTACGTGACAAAGCCGTTCGGTCCCGGCGAGCTAGTGGCGAGGGTGCAGGCGGCGCTGCGGCGCGCCGGCCGCGACCCGGCCGAGCCCCGCGTGGAGGCGGGCGCGTTGGTCGTCGATCTGGCTCGACACGCCGCGTGGGTCAACGGCGAGGAGGTCCACCTGACGCCAACCGAGTTCTCGCTGCTGAGGGTGCTGGTGCTGAACCGAGGCTTGTTGCTCACGCACAGGCAGCTGCTCACGGAGGTGTGGGGGCTCGAGTACGCCGACGCCACGCCCGTGCTGAGAACGCACATTGCCAACCTGCGCAACAAGCTGCACGATGCCGAACGGCAGCAGCGACTGATCCGCACCGATTCGGGCATTGGGTACCGGTTCATGGCGTAGCGCCACCGCAATCTTTGTGAAATCTGAACGGCCTGGGGCGCATTCTTGATGCGAGCTTGACGAAGCTCAACCTAGGCTGGAGCGTGTGAACAGAGTCGCCGTCGCGTTCGCGTGCGAGCCGCGGTGGAGCATGGCGACGCCTGCGCCAGATTTCGCAGAGACCGAGCGCGGTGGCACGTCTCACTGAGTATGGACTGCGCCGCTCGGTCGGCGTCTCGGGCTTGTTCGCGACCGCCTACGGCAACGTGGGCTCGTCGATCTACTACGCGCTCGGGCTGGTGGCGGTGTACCGAGGGCGCCGCGATGTTCCCCGAAGCCGGGGGCGCGTCCTCGTTCGCGCGCCACGCGTTCAACGAGCTCGCATCCTTCTTCGCCGGCTGGGCGCTAACGCTCGACTACATCATCACGATCGCGATCTCCGCGTTCTTCGTGCCCCACTACCTGGGTGCGTTCTTCCCCGGCCTGGTGCACAACCCCGGTGACATCATCGGAGGGGTCATCACGCTCGCGCTGCTCGCCGCGCTGAACATCCGCGGCCTGGGCGAGTCGACCCGGCTGAACCTGATCCTCGCGGTCACCGACCTGTGCACGCAGGCGCTGCTCGTCGGCGTGGGGGCCGTGCTCGTGCTCAATCCCGCACTGCTCGTGCACCAGGTGCACTTCGGGACGGCGCCCAGCTGGTCGCGCCTGATCTTTGCGCTGTCGGTGGCGATGGTCGCCTACACGGGCATCGAGACCGTCTCCAACATGGCCGAGGAGGCCAAGGATCCGGGGACGCAGGTGCCGCGGGCGGTCAACCTCGTGGTGATCGCGGTGCTGGGCGTGTACGCGGGCATCTCGGTCGTCGCGCTGTCGGCCCTGCCCGTCGTGCACCACCTCGTGGTCGAGCACCATGCCGCCGTCGCGCACCACCCCGCATTCGTTCACCACGTCAGTCGCTACACCACCGAACTTGGCACGAAGTACGAAAACGACCCCGTGCTCGGAATCGTCTCGCGTCTCGGCCTGCACGGCACGTTGCTCACGGTCGCCCGCTACTACGTCGGCCTGCTCGCGGCCACGATCCTGTTCATCGCCACGAACGCCGGGCTGATCGGGATCTCGCGGCTGTCCTGGTCGCTGGCCGAGCACCGCCAGCTGCCGGGGCTGTTCTCGCGGCTGCACGCGCAGTACCGCACGCCCTGGTTCACGATCGTGTTCTTCTCGGTCCTGGCCGGGCTGCTGATCGTGCCGGGGGAAACCACGCTGCTCGGCAACCTCTACGCGTTCGGCGCGATGCTGTCGTTCACCACCGCGCATGTGGCGGTGATCGCGCTGCGCGTCAAGGCACCCGGGCAGGAGCGCCCATACCGGTTGCCGCTGAACGCGCGCATCCGCGGCTATTCGATCCCGCTCACGGCCGTGCTCGGCGGGATCGGCACGCTCGCCGCCTGGGGTTCGGTGGTGGCCCTGCACGGCGAGGCGCGCACGATCGGGATCCCGTGGATGCTCGTCGGCATGACCGGCTACGTGCTCTACCGCAGGCGCCAGGGGCTTGACCCACGCAAGCAGTACCGCATCGAGCGCCCCGAGCGGCCACCCGACTTCGCCGAGTTCGACTACCGCACGGCGCTCGTGCCGATCTTCGGCGACGACGTCAGCGCCAGCGCCCTGCGCAGCGCCGCCAAGCTGATCGGCGAGAGCGGCGTCGTGTACGCGATCTTCGTGCTGCCCGTGCCGAGCCAGCTCCCGCTCGAGGGGGGGCTGGAGGAAGAGGAGGCCCACGGACGCTCGGTGCTCGAGAGCGCCCGCATCCAGGCGCACCGCGCGGGCATCGAGATCCACACCGGGCTGATCCGAACTCGCAACCCGGGCGCGGCGCTGGTCGAGGAAGCGCCGCGCGTGGGCGCCGATGTCATCTACTGGTCCACGATCCACGCGCCAGCGGGAGAGCAGGGCATCGGGCCGACGGCGGCCTACCTGCTCAGCAAGCGTCCCTGCCGCGTGATCATCGAGACCGAGAACCGCCAAGCGCGGGCGCGCGAGCGGGCTGCCATGTCCGCGTGAGCGGCGGCCGTCCGCGCCGCGGCGGCATGCACCCGCCCGGCAACGGCTACTCGCCGCCGGCGAGCGTGTGCTCGAGCGCCTGCCGCACGTGCGGGTGGCGGAACTTGAAGCCGAGCACCAGCGCCCTCGCCGGCAGGGCTCGGGCGCCCGTCGTGATCACCTGCGCCATCTCGCCGTACGCCAGGCGCAGCGCGAGCGCGGGCACGGGCACCAAGGCGGGGCGGTGCAGCGTCCGCGCAAGGGCGCGCGTGAACTCGCCGTTGGTCACCGGCTCCGGCGCGGTGACGTTGATGGGCCCGCTGAAGCGCTCGTCATCGAGCGTCGCGAGCAGCAGCGCGATGTGATCGCCGAGGTGAATCCAGGATATGTACTGGCGACCCCCCGCCACGGGCCCGCCGAGTCCCAGCCGGAAGGGCGGGAGCATGCTCGCCAGCGCGCCGCCGCCCGCCGCCAGCACGACTCCCGTGCGAAGCTGCACGACCCTCATGCCCAGCGCGGCGGCGCCGCCGGCCTGTGCCTCCCACTCCGCGCACACCTCGGCCAGGAAGTCCTGACCGGGCGGTGCATCCTCGTCCAGCGGCTCCTCGCCGTGGGGGCCGTAGTAGCCGACCGCGGAGGCGCTCACGAGCGTTCGCGGGCGCGCGCCGCAGTCGCTCAGGCCGGCCACGAGATTGCGCGTGCCGGTGACGCGGCTCTCGCGGATCGCGCGCTTGGCGCGCTCGCTCCAGCGCTGGGCGACACGCTCACCGGCCAGGTTGACGACTGCGTCCCGTCCCTCCAGCGCCTCGGCGGGGGCCGCTTCGCGCGCCGGCTCCCATCCCAACGCGAGCACCGGCGCCTGTCCGGGCGCGCTCAGCCGCGCGCGGGCGCGCTCGGGGTCGCGCGAGAGGACCGTGAGCTGGGCACCGCGCTGGGCCAGGGCGGCGACGAGCGGCCTGCCGATGAGGCCGGTCGCGCCTGTGAGGGTCACCCGCAGGGCGCCCTCCGCTCGCTCGCCGCGCTCACGCCCGCCCTTCGCCGATCGGGATGCTCGGGGAACTGCCGGTCGCCGAGCTGCCGGTGATCACGTCGCCGTGGGCAAACCCGACCTCCTGGCCGGCGCGCGCGGTGCCCGCGGCGCGGGCCTGCTCGGCGACCGCCGCCGCGACCGCCGGCGCCACGTCGCGGTTGAATACCGAGGGGATGATGTAATCGTCGCGCAGCTCGCGCTCGTCGACGACGTCGGCGATCGCGTGCGCGGCGGCCATCTTCATGTCCTCGGTGATGGCAGGCGCGAGCACGTCCAGGACGCCGCGGAAGATGCCGGGGAAGCACAGGACGTTGTTGATCTGGTTCGGGTAGTCCGAGCGCCCGGTGGCCACGATTCTCACGTACGGCGCCGCCGCCTCGGGGAGGACCTCGGGGATGGGGTTTGCCATCGCGAACACCATCGCGTCCTCGTTCATGCGCGAAAGCGCCTCCACGGGCAGGGCCTGGGCGCCGGAGACGCCGATCAACAGATCCTCGCCCTCGAGCACATCGGCGGGCGAGCCCGCACGGCAGTCGGGGTTGGTGGACTCGCAGAACCATCGCTTGAGCTCGTTCATCGACCCGTCCATGTAATCCTCGCGCCGCACGTGCAGGCTCCCGCGCGAGTCGGCGCCGATGATGTCGCGCACGCCGGCCGCGAGCAGGATCTTGGTCACCGCGATCCCCGCCGCCCCTAGCCCGATGATCATCACGCTCAGGTCCTCCAGGCGGCGGTTGGTCAGCTTGACCGCGTTGAGCAGCGCCGCCATCACCACCACCGCGGTACCGTGCTGATCGTCGTGGAACACGGGGATGTCCAGTCGCTCCCTCAGGCGCTCCTCGATCTCGAAGCAGCGGGGAGCCGAGATGTCCTCCAGGTTGATGCCCCCGAAGGCTGGCGCGATCGCCTCCACGGTGCGCACGATCTCCGCCACGTCGGTGGTCTGCAGGCAGATCGGAAAGGCGTCCACGCCCGCGAACTCCTTGAACAGGCAGCACTTGCCCTCCATCACCGGCATCGCGGCGCGGGGGCCGATGTCGCCGAGCCCCAGCACCGCCGTGCCGTCGGAGACGACCGCGACCGTGTTGCGCTTGATCGTGTACTGGAACGCCTTCTGCGGATCGTCGGCGATCGCCATGCACACGCGCGCGACCCCTGGCGTGTAGGCCATCGAGAGATCGTCCCTGGTCTTGAGCGGATGCTTGTTGTGCTGTTCGATCTTGCCCCCCACGTGCAGCAGGAACGTGCGGTCGGTCGCGTCGATCACCTGTACGCCCGCCACGGCCTCGATCGCCGCCAGGATCTGAACCCAGTGCTCCCTCCCGGAGGCGTCCACCACGATGTCGCGCACGCTGCTGGGGCCATCCACCTCGACGAGGTCGACCGCGCCGATGATCCCGCCGGCCCCGCCGATCGCGGCCGTCAACAGGCCCAGGGTGCCCTGCTCGTCGTCGATCCTGACTCGGATCGTGAGGCGGTACTGCGCGCTGGGCGTTGCACTCACTGCGGAATCCCCCTTGGTTGTGGCGCAGGCATGTTACGTGCCGGCCTCACACCGCCGCCGCGCCGGAGCCCCGCCCGGGCCGCCGGCCCACGAGACCCGCGCGCGCCTCGTAGAGTGGCGGTCGATGGCGAGCAACGCGACACGCGCGAGCGCAGGCCCGGCAGACGCGCCCGCACGGGGCACGCGCGTGTTCCTGATCGACGGGCCCAGCCTCGTGTACAGGGCGTTCTTCGCCCTGCCCGAGTCGATCGCCACATCGCGCGGGGTGCCCACCAACGCGATCTTCGGCTTCGCATCCATGCTGGTGAAGATCGTGACCGACTATGGCGTGCGTCCGACGGTGGTGGCCTGGGACGCGGGCAGCTCCGGGCGCACAGACCTGTACGCCGACTACAAGGCCAGGCGGCGCGCCCGGCCAGATCTGCTCAAGCAACAGTGGCCGGCGATGGAGCCGCTCGTCGAGGCGTTCGGCTACCGCAACATCAAAGTCGAGGGATTCGAGGCAGACGACGTGATCGCCTCGCTCGCCGAGCGCGCGCTGCGCGCCAGTCCGCCGGTGCCGGTGATGATCGTGACCGGCGATCGCGACGTGTTCCAGCTGATCGACCCCGACGGCGTGATCCAGGTGATGGCCACGTCGCGGGGCATCACCGACACGAAGATCTACGACCACCAGGCGGTGATCGACCGCTACGGCATCGCCCCGGAGCTGATCCCCGACTTCTACGGCTTGAAGGGCGACACGTCCGACAACATCCCCGGCATCCCCGGGATCGGCGACAAGACGGCCAGCGAACTGATCCAGACCTACGGCTCGCTGGAGGACGTGCTCTCCCACGTCGAGGACATCAGCGGACCGAAACGCAAACAGGCGCTGCTCGACCACGCGGATGACGCGCGCGTGTCAAAGCGCCTCGCGACGGTCCAGCGCGAGGTGGACGTGGAGCTCGATATCGCAGCCGAGGCCGTCCGCGACCCCAACCGCTCGCGCATCCGCGAGGTGTTCCGCGAGTACGAGCTGCGCGATCCGCTGCGCCGCCTGGAGGAGGCCCTGGGCGACCCCGAGCTCGCCGCGCCCGCGCCCGCGGCGGAGGTCACGCTCAGCGGTCGCGTGCGCTCGGGCACGCCGTCGGACATCGCGCGCCTCGATGGCGCCGCGCCCGAGCTGTGGGTGATGGCGCGCGCGCCCGCTGCGCCCGAGGGAGCCCTGTTCGCGGAGGGCGCCCCCTGGCGCTTCGCGGTCGCGGCGGTCCCCGGCGGGGACGGCGCGCGTGGCGCGAAACGGCGCGTGGCGGCGCGACCGGAGGTCCTGGCGGGAGACTGCGCGGGTCCCGAGGAGGTCGTCGCCGCCTGCGCGGAGCGCCCCGTGGTCGCGCACGACGCCAAGGCGCTCGGCCTCGTCGCGCCCGGCTTGAGTCACGACACCCTGCTCGGCGCCTACCTGCTCGACCCGGCCCGCCGCGGCTATCCGTTCGCGGAGCTGTGCGAGGAGCGCGGACTGGCCACCGACATCGAGGATCCGGTGGCCGCCGACGCGGTGCTGCTCGGCGCGCTCGCCGACTGGCAGCGCGCGCAGATCGCCGAGCTCGGGCTACAGGAGCTGATGCGGGAGATCGAGCTTCCGCTCGTGGCGGTCCTGCGCGATATGGAGCTGCTCGGCGTAAGGCTGAACGTGGAGCGCCTGGCCGAGATCACCGCCAGGGTGCGAGAGGAGGCCGCTGCCCTCGAGGAGGACATATTCGCGTTGGCGGGGGAGGAGTTCCTGATCGCCTCGCCGCAGCAGCTCGGCGAGATCCTATTCGGCAAGCTCGGCCTGTCGACCAGGCGTCGCGGAAAGACCGGCTACTCCACCGATGCGCGGGTTCTGCAGGCGATCCGCGATGAGCACGAGATCGTGCCCCAGATCGAGCGCTGGCGAGAGCTCTCCACGTTGATCAAGACCTATCTCGACGTGCTGCCCGAGCTCACCGACGAGCACTCGCGCATCCATACGACCTTCCTGCAGGCGGTGGCTCAAACCGGCCGTCTTTCCAGCACCAACCCGAACCTGCAGAACGTCCCGGTTCGCACGCCGCTCGGACGCGAGATTCGCGGCTGCTTCGAGGCGGCCGAGGGGCAGGTCCTGATCTCGGTCGACTACTCGCAGATCGAGCTGCGCGTGCTCGCCCACGCGGCCGACGAGCCGGCGCTCAGGAAGATCTTCGCCCGCGGCGAAGACGTACACACGGCGACCGCTTCGCAGGTCTTCGGCGTCGATGCCGCGGACATCGACCCCGGCATGCGCTCGAAGGCAAAGATGATCAACTTCGGCATCGTCTATGGCCTCTCCGACTTCGGGCTGGCCGACCGCTTGAACATACCCCGCGAGGAGGCCAAGGCGTTCATCGACGCCTACCTCGAGCGCTTCGCCCGCGTGGCCACGTTCATCGCTGACACGATCGAGAAGGCCAAGGAGGACGGGTACGTGCAGACCTTGTGGGGCCGGCGGCGGCAGATCCCAGAGCTGCGCGCTCGCAACTACCAGCTGCGTTCGCTCGGCGAGCGCCTGGCGGTCAACACCGTCATCCAGGGCACCGCCGCGGACATCATCAAGCTGGCGATGGTGCGCTGCCACACGGCGCTGGCGAAGGCGAGCATGCGCACGCGGCTGATCCTCACGATCCACGACGAGCTGTTGTTCGAGGGACCGGCCGAGGAGGCGCGGGCCGCACGCGAGCTGATCGAGCGGGAGATGTGCGGAGTGTGGGATCGCGACCCGCCGCTGAAGGTAGAGGTGGGCGTCGGTGAGAACTGGCTGGAGGCCAAGTGAGCGCGCCGGAGCATGCGCGGTGAGCCGGGCGCTGGCGGTGTCCCTGGGCGTCGGCGCAGGCTGTCTCGTGGGCATGCAGGCGCCGATCAACTCGCGGCTCGGCAAATCGCTGGGCACCGCCCAGGCGGCGACCTTTTCCTTCCTCGTCGGCACCGTGGCCCTGCTGCTGCTGGCGAGCCTCTGGCACGGGGGCCTGGGCAACCTCGGTCGCGTCGGCCATGCGCCGTGGTGGGCGCTGATCGGCGGCCTCCTCGGAGCCGTGTACGTGACCGTGGCGCTGGTCGCCGTGCGTACGCTCGGCGCGAGCGGGCTGACCGCCGCCGTGATCACGGGCCAGCTCGCGATCTCGGTCTTGATCGATCGCCTGGGCCTGCTGGGAATCGCCAAGCAGCACATCGGCGCGTCGCGGATCGTGGGCCTCGTGCTGCTGGTCGCGGGCTTCGTGCTGGTCGTGCGCAAGTAGCCACGCAGCGCCCGGCGCAAGTCGCCACGCGCGTCGGGCCGAGCAGGCGCGACCCGCGCGCCAAAGCCGAGACCCTCAGTCGAGACCGCTGCGGAAGCCCTCGCGCCAGCTGCGGTGTCGCGGCTCCCAGCCGAGCTCGCGCTTGGCCAGCTCGTTCGAAGCGCCCTGTGCCTGCGTCATCGTCATCACGCCATAGCTGCCGGCTGCGAGCCGCGCGATGAACGCTGGCACGCGCACGGGGCGGGGCGCCCCCAGCGAGTCCGCGAGCGCCGGGAGCCACTGCGACACCGGCGCCGGGTCGTCGTCGAGAACGTTGTACGCGCCGGGCCCACCACGGCTGATCGCAGCCAGCGTGGCTTCGGCGGCGTCGTCGATGTGGACGAAGGACCACACGCCCTGCGCGGATCCCACGAGCGGCAGGCGCCGCCGCGCGATGTCTTCGCCGATCGAGCCTTGCCGAGAGATGGAGGTGCCCGGGCCGTAGAAATAGCCGTAGCGCAGGACGAGGCCGCCGGCGCCGATGACCTCGGTCTCGAGCTCGTGCACGGCCCGAGCGGAGCGCGCGAACGCTTTGGGGGCCTGCAAAAACAGCGGGTCCTGCTCGGTGTGCACGGTCCCGGGCGGCCCGGGGGCGTACGCGAACGCGATGCTCTGGGCGACGATGCGCGTGACCCCTGCGGCCTGCGCGGCCTCCACGAGGTGGCGGGTGCCCTCACTGCGCAGGCGATCGTTGAGCCCGAAGTCTCGCTCGATCTTGCGCGGGTTTATGCGGCGTGGAAGCGAGGTGAGCTGATGGATGACGGCCTCCGGGCGAGCCTCCTGCACGGCTGTGCGCACGGCCGTGGCGTCGAGCGCGTCGGCTATCGCGGGCTCGGCGCCGAGCGCCTGCAGCGCGTCCACCCGCTCGCTCGAGCGCACCATGCCCGTGACGTGGTGCCCCTGCGCCAGCAGCAGCGGGACGAGCCGCCGGCCGATCGCGCCCGTGGCGCCCGCCAGGAAGACCCTCATGCGGCCGGCGCCGCGCTGCGAGCTCCGTTGGATGTGGGCACCACCTCGGGCACGGCGCAGACCATGCCCTCGGTGAAGCCGGCGGCGCCCATGCCGAGCGCGAGGTTGAAGCGACCGCGCATGTTCTCCAGGGCGATCACGTTCGTGAGCTCGACCAGCTGGGCCTCGTCGAAGCGCGCGCGGAGCTGGTCGAACAGCTCATCCGAGACCGCCACCGGCGTGCTGCTCATGCCAACCGCGTAGTCCAGCACGAGCTTCTCCTCCGCGTCGAACACGGCGCCGTCGCGATAGTCGGGCAGCGCGAGCAGCTGCGCCTCGGTGATCCCCGCCCGATGGGCGATCTGCGAGCCGATGTCGATGCAGTACTCGCACTGGGTGAGCGTCGCCGCCTTCAGCTCGGCCAGCACCTTCAAGCGCTCGGGCACGCGATGCAGCCTGGCGGTGGCATCCTCGAGCATGCCGATGCCGAACAGCAGGCGGGGCGCGCGGGCGTAGGCCTCGAATGGGGCGAGCATGCGCTCGGTCTCGCGGCCCGTCAGTTGCTTCACCTTGTTGCGCGCGAGGCGCCGGGTGAGTTTCAGCAACAGGCCCTCCTCCGCGGGGGTGAGATCGGCGATCCGGCTCATGTTTGTGCTCCTTTCAAGTCCGACCAGGCCCTACCTCGCCGTCGGCCAGCGCGACCCGCAGCAGCCAGGCGAGCAGAATCGTCGCGGCTGTGAGCGAGAAGAAAGCAAAGTAGCCGTTCCACGCCGGGTGGGCCCTGTCGATGTCCACGAGATGATTGACGCTGTGAAGGGCGAACTGGATCGTGCTTATCGCCACCATGGGCACGCGCCAGGAGGGCTTGCGGATCGCGAGCAGCAAGCCCACGCCGAGCGCCGCGCTGAACGTGGCGGTGTCGCGGATGTAGTGATCGTTGCGCGCTCCGAACGGGCCGACGTTGGCGAAGAAGGAGTGGGGCGAGGCGGCCATGAAAGCCGCGAGCGCGAGGTCGTACACGGCGAGCAACGCGATGCCGGCCGCGAGAGCGTCCCGACGCAACCAGGTTCGCTCGGCCTCGGCCGAGAGGCGTCCGGGTCTTTCCTGCACAGCCACGCCGATGAGGATATGCTGTGAGTGGAGCCCTGTAAAGGACCAATCACATGGAGAAAATGGGTACCACTTCCGTCGCGGGCCCGGAGCTATTCGTCGAGCTCCACCGTGACCTGGAGCGCTCTCTGCGCGCGCAGCTGGAAGACGGGTTGCGCGAGGCCGCACGCAGCGGTCGCTTGCTCGCCGGCGCCCGGCTGCCGCCGACGCGTGCGCTCGCGGCGGACCTCGGGGTCTCGCGGCGGCTCGTCGTCGACGCCTATGCCCAGCTGCTCGCCGAGGGCTACCTGA
>WNGJ01016346.1_pt1 | contig 14595 bp, 9 predicted proteins | sample 5400611 | NCBI WGS metagenome assembly WNGJ01 (sample SAMN13153375, study PRJNA577476) | soil metagenome | isolation source: 40 cm soil or saprolite under Garry oak tree replicate 1 | place: USA:California | collected 2016-06-15
CAGGGAATTGTTGGGGCACCCGCTCGTCTCTGGACCCTCGCCGACACGGATGACTTGGGACGCACCGATCGTGTTCGGTGGGTCGTGCACGGACCGCGTGGCCACCCTCAATTCCGGATAATCGCTTCCGGATGAGTAGCCGAAGACGACGATCAAGTTCCCATCGGCATCGGTTCGCAGGGCCGGGTAGAAGACGTACTTCCCCGAGATGCCGATGTCGAAGTCCTGCGCGATCGTGGCGTTCGCCGTGTCGACCTCGATCAACCGGACGCACGACCGGACCTGGTCACCCGCAGGGGTGCAGCCAATGCCCAAAGAGAGCCACAGGCGGTTGTCTGCCCACATCGCGTCTTGCACCCGGTTGTCCGCCGTATCGAGGGTGGACCTCGATCCGAGTTGAGGCGCGCGTGGAGGCATCGCGGCCGATCGGATCACGAAATTCTGTTGAGACACAAGCACGACGCCCGGCGGGACGCCGGTGACGGAGAACAGCGTGAGGGTGCTCGCTGGGCCGCTCCCGGTCGACACCATGAACTGTGTATTCGTGGAGCGAAGCGACTGGACCGGCTGCACGGAGAACAAGGTCGGATCCGGACCGAAGCTCATCGTCCGGGGCGTGGCCCCGCTCAGGAGATCCGTCTTATTCAACACCCAATACTGGACCCCAAGATATGACGGACTCCCGCTCGTGCACGAGGAGAAGTCGTTTGCTGAAATGATGACGACAAGATCGCTGAAGCCCAGCAGCGGTTGATCCGCACAGCCCGTGATCGTGGAGACGCTATACGCATTCCAGAGCCCCGTGGGATCGTCGGACTTAGAGACCTCGAGCAGGACTCTGCCGGTCGTGACGTCGGTCATCGAGGCGAACCAACGGCTGCTCGCAGTGTCAAAGTGGACCTTCGGATCACTGATGAAGTCCGTCGAAGGGACTCCGAAGAACGAGTCGAGCGGGAAGGTCTGCACCTCGACCCCCTGCTTCGTCGAGATCCGGCCGAGGACGTTCACCATCTCGACGACGTGGTTCGGTCCGACCGCGACCTGGACGTCGGGCGGGGTAAGGCGGTTCGAGTACGGACCGTTCGTGCCGAAATAGAGACCCTCGAAGGAGCCCACAGGAACCGCGGCCGCGGGCGTCGGAGACACGGATCCGGGCTGGGTGAGAAGCATTCCCCTGCCCCCGGATTGGACTCTGGAGTCGAGCTTCGACGCCAACGCGACCTCTGCTTCCGATACTAACGGGATTCGGCCGCGATTATCCTGCGGAGACCGGGAAGCCTTCGCCGAGTTTGGTATGGACGCGGCAATGGCAAGCCCCACCACGAAAAGCGCAACTATTCGCAGGCACGGGTGGGAGGATGCCATGCATGCAGAAAGATGGCGTGAATGGCCTTAAACCCACTCCCGAGTACGATGAACGTCCACCTGAATCACGCCTTCGCTGGAGCTGATATATCGATCTGCGCATTCAGAAGAAGGCCGCACCAACCGCCCCGATGGCGAGCCCCAATCCAGAGAGCGCCGCTCGCCGAATCGAGAGCTTCTCAGGATATGCGATACTGACGTATGCCAAAGTGATGCCTCCAAACAGCAACGCGTTACGAGGACTCCCCCAGATTCCCCATGCCACTGCGACGAGGAAGAGCAGAACCCCGCCAACCAAGAAAAACCCCCAAGCAGGGATTCCCTTCCCCACGCTGAGATGGGGGCGGGGATCTTCGACATCGAGCGCGTATCCTCTGACGGCAGCAAAGTAAGCGACGTAGCCCAGCACGACATACAGTACAACTAGTACTGACGCTCCCTGCCACCCTCTCGAAGGGTCCCGAACAAAGAGCAGGGTGAAAATTACTACCAACCCCACAATGAACATGAATGTGAGCCGCGACCTACGCGCATCGCTGACCAATCCGCGATTAGACTCGGCCCCTGGTTTCACGGCTACCAATACCCTGACAAATCTCCGAGAGTCGCGACATCGCCGATGAGCGATGCAACCGATGAAACCATCGCGACTATGTTAAGCGCCTCACTGACCGGAAACATCAATGGATACGCCCGAGTCAGAGGGCCTTTGGCCTTCCCGAGGCTCGGTGCTGCCGCGAAGAAAGCGAGATAGATCGCGGCTCCATCGAGCAAGATCATCCCGACTCGCGCGGTTACGGGATCGAACAGGCTCCCCATTGTCATGCTCGCAAGGAGGACAATAAATGCAGCGACGGCATGGAAGAACCCGGACTCTACCGCGGGCAGGCTCTTGAATTCTCGAGTGACTGCCGCGTATAGGAGCCCAAACTTTGCTAAGAACGCCGCGAAGCCGAAGGTCAGTTTTCCCGCGGTTTCAAATTGGGACGGAACTAGATTGGCGATTTGGTCGTCTCTTGGCAGAGCCGAATTGAGTACTTTCACAACCAGGATGCCGACGATCGCGGCGATCAAGAAGTCCCGGAAGATGGGAATCAACGTTCCGATAACAAGGGTGCCAATGCCGCCGGACGCCACCATTGTGATTTTTTCGGCAACGGAAAAGCCAACAGTCAGAAGAAGGAGGGCAAAGAACAGCTGGGACCCGAAGATTGCCGTGGTCAGAACGGTAGCGAACAGATCGGGCGTCACGGGAGTACGCAAAAGTCCCATTGCGGCCGCGACTCCATCGACGAAGGCAGCTATCATGTCGACTACGGGTTTTATTAGAATGTTTACTGCCGATACAACCATGTTCTTGATGAAGTCGACGGCCCAAGTCACGACCTGGGCTAGGACCTGCGTAGCCTTCTGAGCGACCGCCACGACCGTGTTCCAGAGCGCCCCGAGTTGCCTCATCCCCCAATCCACGATCGCCCGGGCCAGGTCCACGAGGAACGTGCCGAGCGCCACGAGGCCCTTGTAGATCATCTGCCCCAAGCAAGAGGGCTGGCTCGCGCACACGAGGCTCTCTGGCGCACATCCTCTTAGGAGCCGCGAATGCGGATCGACAGCCCCTGGAAGAATTCCTCTTCGTCGGAGATTCCGATTTTTGAGAGGGGAAGTCGCTTTCCGTCTCGCAACGACAAACGGAACACAACGCTGCCAGGCTTTCGGTCGACTGAGAGAATGTCCGCGTAGGAGACAAGTCTACGTCCGGCCACGATTCCTCGTTCTGTTAGCCGCACGGGAGTCACGTCGCGACGAAAAGAGGTCAACAGACTCGCAACCCCGGCGCTCCATATAAGTAAGAGGATTCCGAGAACTCCTGACCGGTATGGCTCGCTAACGAACGGACTCACTCTACTCGTCAAAAGGAAGTAGCTCGGAATGGCAACAAAGAGGGTGATTCCGCTCACCGAGATAAGCAAGTTCTTCAAGGCAATTCGTCGACTAGCAAGGACTGTGGCCAAATCCCACCACACCCCGCTCAATCGACATTCGCCTACGGCCACGCCGGTCTGGGCAAGGTCGAAGCCAAGAGTAGCGGCCTCGAGAAACCCATCCACGTTTCCAAGCACTCCCGGCGCAATGTCTTCCCCGTGCAGAGCGAGGAACTAACGGCGACACGAACTCGGCGTTTGGCCGGCAATGCCACGGACCCCTTTTGAGCCCCAGAAGGCACGAGTCCATCAGGCAGATCTCCCCTTTCGACCGCGCATCCATGAGGGTAGGATGATGGTATTCGATGGAGGCGGCCTGTTGGAGCTTACTTCGATGTCGAGCAATCGGAGTTGATCGCAAAGCTGTGAGCGATTACCCGCGAGGCTCTCGTGTACGATGTAGACGCGACCATCTTTGGTTTTCAACCCGAGAAAAGGGACAGTTTCAGGCGGCACGTACCACCTTGCAATTTCGTTCCAATGAATCACGACAAATAGTAAAACGACTAGCACACCGGTGGGTTCGCCAGTCAGCAGCCGCCAAGTGTACGCCACCCCGACCACGATGCCCAGTCCGAGAGAGGCGAGAGCCCTCCTTCGCGCTCGAGTCTCACGACGCACGAAGCTCTCCGATTTGGCAGGGTCGAACAAGACGTTCTGCCTAGTTGTAGGAAATGAGCTGGTTGGGATCATGTTGACAACGACCTGGCGAGGTTTGCCCCCGCATACCCAATGCTGAGCAGTCCGACAGTTTCCTCGATTTTCCGAAGAGGGTTGATGGGAATTCGATCCAGGTTATCTGTGCCCAGCGTAAGCACGAAGCCCGTGAGCCCTGCAATCGCGACCATCAGTCCCATCGAATCCGTCAGCCCAAGCGACTGCAACTGCCTGGGCAGAGAAGCCTTGATTAGAATCGGTGTTAGAGAGGTCATTACTCCTAGCAAAGAAATGCCTATTCCTTCCTTCCAAAACGAATCTGCGCGATCGTCCCCGCGACCGTCTCCGAGACCTTCGCCTGGCCGAGGTCCTCGCCGTACAGTGTGGCGTCCGTCAGGGGCGCAAACCTGCCGCCGCCGAAGTCTTTTCGGAGTTTCGAGTCGAGGAAGATCGAGCGTGGGGCGACGACCGGCTTCATGACGACGAATAAGCCGAATGCGGACGCGATGTCGAACCCGGAGTGAGTCAGTGCATCATCCTTGATTGGTAAGTGCTTCGATGGCTGCCTTGAATCGGTCGGGACTTGCGATGTCCCGAATCTCAACAGAAAGGATTGGTCTGTCAATGCGGTCCGTATGTATGATGACAAAACCAAGTTTCTCCTCCGATTTCGCGCCTTTGAGCGCGTGAGCCGGAATCCATGGGTGAGGCGGAACTAACACGCCGGTGCTAGTTATCTTAATCCCCAATCCACGGCGCACATCGACGAGGAGGCCGCCGACTAGCAGCAAGGCCATGAACGAAAGTGCTACTAACCAAAGGATGATGCTGCCCACATCGTGCGTGGATCCGGGGGAAAAGAGAATCGTAACTATGACGGTCCCTGCGATGATTGTCGAAATCGAAACGACCAGCCGGTATCGCCGCCGCCTTTTCAACCTTGGAAATCCCGGTTCGGACCGGTTGTCATAGAGAACGGCCCCATAGTCCCCCGACATTCCTCACCTCAGCTCGTGAATGCTTGGACGACTGAATACCCGAAACCTGCAGCGGCGATCCCCTCATCCAGGAAACCCCACGGTCCGTGTAGTTTGTCGTTCCGGAGTTGGCGCAGCCGGTCCTGTTTCGGTAGCCGGTCATGCGGAGTTGCCAGCCCATGACCCCCACGGCCGGATCAAATCCATTGTCGTCTATGACTCCAACCTAGGGCGATCTTCGCGCATTTTGATGATTCGCCGCATCCTATACCGTGCGCTCAGAATCCAACCAACCGCGAACGCGAATCCAGAGACGAACAAGGCTGCGAACGCTACCCGTCCTGCGATATTGTTGTTTCCCGCCAAGGCAATCAAGAGGGCGGCAACAACGAGAATCGCGAGCAACCCGAGCCCGATCGCCAGCTCTTCCCTCCATTCTCGCCCGACCCAGAGCGGCGGCGTCGATGGCGCGCTCGCCACAACGGACGGGGCCGGCAGGCGATTGTTCCATTCCGACCACGCACTGAGGAGTGCTCTAATGCCCGTGGTCCCGACGTCACTCTCGCGGACCAGGAGCCTCTCCCCACCTCGCAGTTCAACGGAAACACTGTAAGTGCGCTCCTTTCCGGCAACGACGCGGATCCCTGGAACGACACGTTGCGCCGTCTCGAAGGGAATCACGGCAGCGAGCCTTGGCGCGAAAAGTCGTGACCGGCGAAACGGTGGAGCGAAGGCGTTCGCCCATACAACGAACCTCGAGCGGGATAATTCAGCGCCCGACACCAGCAGGGCTTCCAAGAACGCACCCCAGACGATCACCGGCAGCAGAAAGTAGGCAAGAGGTGTAGAAGGGTCTCGCTGGAAGTCGAGGATCATGACTGCGGTAAAAGCCACGGTTCCGCCACCGATCAGCCCATATCCGAATATCAACGGGAGATTCCTCGCCACGAGGTTCCCTCTTCCTTGGCGGTACACCAGCGCTTCCCGTGCGTCCGGAGGAAGAGTCATTCCCACGTTTATTCACCTCTCGCCGCGCCGTCCATATGACCGACGACGCCGAGAGCTGATACCCCTACCTCAATTCCTGAGATTGCCGCGGTGAGTTTCGCGTATAGGACGCGTGCAGGATCCGTAACCGCTTCGTACAATGCCACGATGCCGAAACCCAGCGAGATGACGTCGAGGAATAACGCAGCTGTTTCCGGAAGGGCGACCAAGGCAGGGATCACAGCGAGCGTAAATCCAATAATTGCCATAATGAGTGCCCTCGAGGTCTTGACGGGATTGATTGTCTCTCCGTATGAGGTCTTGAATGCATCCGGCACGGTCGGATCCATCACCCGCTCCACATGTAACAGCCTTATCGGGCCTCCAAATTGAGCCAAAAAGGCGATCGCCAAGTCAAAGGCTGCAATCGCAACGCCCATGAATTTCCATTCTCGCGTGGCGACCAGGTTCGCGACCCACGACAGTGCAGAGGACGCGGCCGGCGCGACGGCTTGCACCACCACGGAAACGATGAGTGAGATAATCATCGGCACGACTTGGGAGACGATCAAGTAGCCGATTCCGGTCGCGATCGTCGCCGTGACCGCGGCGATCATAGCGAACGACATGACCGTCAAGAGGAGGATGATGTCGGGGCGGAACACGGCCGCGAGGAGCTCGCCGATGGCGGCCCCCAGCCGCACGGCGGACGCCGGCGAGCCGTCAAATGTCCGGGCGATCTGATCCAAGTTGCGCGCGGCCCGTACGATGTCCGCTTTCCATCCGTCGAGATAGGCGAGATCGCGCCCGTCGGGCCCTCGGCGATGCCGGTCACCGTAGCGGGCGACGACCATGGCAGGATCTTGAGGACGTCCGCGGGCAGGTTCATCCGGAGCACGTACGACGTGACGTCGACGTACGAATACACGGCGACGTTCGTCGCGTTCCGCAGGAGGCGGTCGAGGACGTTGTACGCGTCGACGCCGGACAGGGACTGAGCAATGGCTCCCGCGACGCTCTCCGATACGCCGGTCTGGCTGAGGTTCTCGCCATACAGGGTCGCGTAGGTGACCGGCGCGTACACGCCGGCGTCGAAGTCTTTCCGGAGCTTCGAGTCGAGGAAGATTGAGCGTGGGACGACTATTGCGTTGATCCCAACGACGAACGGACCATACGACGAAGTGACGTCGAACGTCAGAACGTAGTACCGGTCCTGCCCGACGAGCCGGTTCTGGCCGTTCGCGAGCGCGATCGTCGCGTTGCCGTCCGTGACGAAGAGCGTCTTGGCCTTCGGAAGGGCGACCGTCCAGATGTCGAAGGAGTAGTACGAGTTTCCGTTCCACAGCGTGTTGTAAGATGTGCCGGAGTTCAAGGCGTATCCGCCCTGGACGAACGCGTCGACGAGGATGTCGTCCCCGCGGCAGCAGTTGATTGACCAAGCCGTCGCCCGAATGGACACGGTCGAGACGTCGTCCGGGACGTCTGCATAGTACGTGTACCCGAAATACGAAGTCGTGTACTGGGGATTCGGCCAGCCGCACGCCTGGTCGAGCTTGTCGAGGGTGGCGACTCGATGTTGCGTCACCCACGTGTAGTCGTCGTTCACCCGGATGATGCCGACGAGCTCCGGCGAACACCATGGGCTCGCGCCGTGGTGGACGTAGTTGACCCGGACGGCTACAAGCAAGTTGTGCAGCGGATCCAAGTCGGACGAATCGCGTACGCCGTCTCCGTCTGTGTCCCAGGCGAGTGGGTTCGTCCCCTTGGTGAGCGTCTCGTAACCGTCCGACCAGCCGTCCGCGTCCGTGTCCACCTTCCATGGGTCGGTCGCGAAGCCGTCGGAGCCGAGATTGATCTCCTCACTATCGTTCAGGCCGTCCCCGTCCGTGTCAGCGCGGTTCGGGAGCGTGTGGACCGTTAGCTGAATCTGGAGGTACTCGATCACACCGGTATCGGCGCCGGCGTTGTCGGAGACGCGCAAGTACCACGGATCCGTGGAGACGAAGTCTTGTCGGCCGAAGTTGAGAGGACCGTTCAGCATGTCGTACGAAGTGAAGTTGTTGTCCACGCTCCCTCCAATCCGGCTTCGCAAGACGTAATTCAGGTCGGACGCGCCGACGACGTGGTGGAGCTCGACGATCAGGTCGCCCATGAACGTGTGGGTGATACCGACCATCGCGGTCGCGGAGGCGAGGAACGAGGCGGGGGCCGACAGCTGGGCCAACATCGACGCCGTCGACGCGATCCCCGGAACGCCCGAATAGTCGGGGATCGGGTAGCGCTTCGGCGTCTTCACGCTCTTCACGAACAACTCCTGGCCATCCGCGAGGCCATCTCCATCCGTGTCTGTGGCGTTCGGGTTCAGGAGAATCCCGCGTACTTCGAGGTCGCGGACAGTCCATGACGTCGCCTCCGTCCCGAGGATGAGGACTTCGTCGATTGCACCAACGAGGTGCGACAGACCCTCCGAGTACCCGAGGGTCACCTTCGAGGACGAGCTCGGGAATGTCCCGCCCGTGCCCGATGCTACCGCAACGCCGCTCACATACACGGAGAACCGGGAGGTCGTCGACCCGGTTTTGAACGCGGACCCCGCGAGATGGACCCATCGGTTGAGCGGAATCGACAACGGCGATGTCGCGGAACCAGCCTTGTAGACGGTCCACTGAGCCCGGCCGTCCGAGGTAACGTTCAGGAAGAACTGGCCTTTTCGAGCGATGATCGCGGTATCCGAGGCGGGCATCGAACTCACCAGGACATATGCATCCACGGTCACGGCCGTCGTGAGGAGGCCCGAGACCGCCGTGTTCGCAATGTCGATGCCGTCGGAGCCTCCGGAGAACTTGCGTGCGAACCCGGCCCGGCCCTCGACCACCGTGGTCCCAACCGCGACGCCCTCCTGTGCGGGCGAAGAACCGTCGAAGTCAAACAGATTGCCCGAGGTCCCTCGGGTCTCCAGGTCAAGCCACGTGAGCGGTGACGCTGCGTTCGTGACATTGAAGTACGCCCCAATTTCCGACGGGGCCAGGCCGCGGTCCCAGATGCGGACCTCGTCGATTCCACCTTTGAACCGTTCGAGGTTGGCGGCGGCATATCGTCCGATCGCGAGCCAGTATCCGCTGGACGACAAAGGTCGCCCGGTGAGGATCCGCGGGACGTCCAAGGCGCCGTTGATGTAGATCTTTACGAGAGTATCCGAGCCGGTCAGCTCGAAGCTTGCCGCAATCGAGGTCCAAGTTCCCGAGGGTATGGATGCGTTGGACGTGAGGACTCTCCATGCCGTCCCATCATTGTACTGGGCATACACTGTCCCGGTCTTCGACACTTTCAGCTGATAGTTCGAGTTCTTGTCTAGGATATCTCCCAAGACGTCGGCCTGTGTGCTGTCCCGATTCACCCAGGCGGACACCGTGAAGGGCACCGTCAGCCCCAGATCCCCCGCGTTGACGTAATCGGAGCCGGAGCCTGAGAAGAGACGCGCGCTGCCGACCTTGCCGGTCGTGGATGTCGTGCCGGCAATGGTTCCGGTGCGACCATTTCCACTCAAATCCCGGAGGTGGGTGGCGTCGGTCGTCGTGGCCATGTCGTACCAAAGCAAGCGATGGTCTAGGATGCCCGAGATCTCGTCCGAATCTTTGATCCCGTCCGCGTCCGTATCATCGGACGTCGGCGAGGTCTTGAACGTAATCGTCTTCGGGGCGCCGTTCACAGGAATCGTGATCGTGCGGTTCGTCACCTCGACGTTGTCCGGGATGCCGTCCGCATCCGTGTCTTTGAGCGTCGGGTTCGAACCGTAGGTGTTGACTTCCGCCCCGTCCGAGAGGGTGTCGCCGTCCGTGTCGCTGACCTTCGGATTCGTCGTGAGGCGCGCCGTGAGGTTCATCGGGCTCGCAAAGGCGAAGAAGTCGATCGTATCCGCCGGAGCCACACCGGACTGCTCCCGGTACAGGGTCGCGCTTTGATTCGTCGTCGCGCTGAGCCGGAGTCCGATGTTCTTGTTGCCCCCCGCCGCTTCGCCCCGGAACCACGCGAGGACGAGCGGCGTGAGTGTGAACTTCGCGGGGTACGTCCAGGTGCCCGTGGTTCCCGAAACATAGACTTCTGCGCGGGTCCACGTCGCGAGCGTGTTCGGCGTCGCCTGGGGAGAAATCGCCACGTAGCCAACCGTTTCGGTCCCATGGGTCGCAGACGAGTTCGCGTTCAGGTAGACGCCGAAGCTCGAGGCGGAAACCGCGTCGGTTCGCTTCGCGATGGCGGGATTCCCATCGAGCGCCGTCTGGATCTGGACGAGCATGATCGGGACCGAGGTGAAGGATTCACGGAACGCCACGGTCGTCGCCGTCGTGGTGACGGAGGCCGTCCCGGCCTCCACGCGGCTGCCGTCTGACAGCACATGGTCGCCCGCCTCCAGGACCAGGTACGTCACGTCCTCGCCCGCCCCGGAGCCCCCGGACACCCATTTCTCGACCTTCAACTGGAATGTGTGGTCCGTCACGCCAGAAATCCGGATATGACCGAACGCCCGATCCCGGAACGTCGTCGGCTCCGCGATGACGACCGGTGCGGAGTAGTGATTTCGAAGATACACGATTTGCGCGGCGGATGCGACGTTCTTCACCGTTCCGACTTCGCCCACGACCTTGGACTGGCCGGTCGTTACAAAGCCCGTCTCTTGACCGTCGCTCAACCCGTCGGCGTCCGTGTCCGAGTTCGTCGGGTCGGTCGCAATGCCCGTCAGGATGGACGTTGTCCCGCCGATCGACACGGTGAGGGCGTGAGGCACAATCTCGTAGTCGTCCGTGAGACCGTCCAGGTCGGAATCGCGGGTCACCGGGATCGTGTGCCAGTAATTCGCCTCCATTCCGTCGTTGATGCCGTCGCCGTCCGTGTCCCTGCCGTTCGGCAACTGGGAATCGGTCTTCGCCTCAAAGCGCAGGATGAAGGCCGTCACCGTTCCCGTAGTTCCGAGTTTCCAATCCTTCACGACCAGGCGCCACTGGAGATACGTCATGAAGTACGCGGCGGGCAAGGCGGGTCGCAAGATGCGAGACGCGTTCTCGCCGACACTGCCTCCGGCCGACGCACCGGTCAGGTCTACGACGAGGGTCGCTTTCGTGCCGACATCGGTCTCCCCCGGAGTCCAGTCCGTCCCGAGCGTGCCCAAGGTCGCGGTGGCGGGGGCCGTAGGGGCGTCCGGAGCAAGGGCGGGCGACGTCGGGCACCTGGGAGGACAGCCACCGCCACCTCCGCCCCCTCCATTGTACACCGTCACCGTAATCGTGGACGATGCCGACTTTCCGTCGGAGACCCGGTAGGCCTTGGCCGTGAGGCTGTGTTGATCGTCCGTCGAGCCCGTCGTGTCCCACGACCACGAGTAGGGAGAGGACGTATCCGTGGACACCAACCCCCCATCGAGGTAGAACTCCACCTTGGAAATCGACGAGGCGGTGGAGCTCGCGTTCGCGGCGACAGTCCTGATGAGCTTCACCGTCGACCATGCCGTGGGCGCCGTGAGGTGCACCGCGGGGTCGTTGCTCGACGTGACGTTGCGGGTCGATGTCGTCGTCTGTTGCAAGGCCCCGAGGTCGTACGCGACTGCCTTGATCGTGTGGACCCCGTTCATCCAACCATCCGTGCCCCACGATATCGCATAGTCATGCGTGCCTGCGATCGGGGTTGTGACGTACTGCTGGAGCACGTTGTCCACGTAGTAGCCGACCTTCTGGACGCCGTAGTAGTCCGTCGCGGTGACTTTGACCGTGATCGTCGCGGTCACGGTCGCATCGCTCGCAGGATTCTTCCACGTCACGGCCGGGCCGAGGTTGTTGACGTTCACGGAGATTTGGTCCCAGGCCTTTCCGCCGGCCGTGTCGTACTGCGTCACGTTCAGGATCCGGACGCCATCTCCGGTCGTCGTCCAGCTCCACGGATAGGCATTCCCGACCGGGGTCGTGATCGTCGCCATCAACGTCCCGTTGACGCGGAACTCGACTTTCGCCGTGATGTCCGGGTGCAGGACGGTCGCAACGGCATTGATGGTCCCCGCGTAGGTGGCCCCCGCGGCGGGGCTCGTGATGCCGACCGAGAGGAGACGCTTCCCCGGATCCCAGACGTAGCGGTCGATCCAAGCGGACCCGTTCCAATATCCAATGCTCGCCGTGAGGTCCGAGCGCTTCGCGTGATCGACCGCGAAGTTCGCCAGGGCGCGCGTCGGGATTCCGTAAAATTGCGCCAGGGAGACGGAGGATGATGAAGCGTTGATGGCGTCATCCGGGATGGCCTGAGGCATCCCGGCGGCGCCCATGTCTTGATAGTACACGGTCGACGACTCTTGGACGTCTGTGAGGCCATCTCCGTCGGAGTCGCCGCGGAGGTACGCCTCGAACTCGTTGATCTGGGGCAGCTTGCTTCCCACTTTCGCGTCAATCGTGATTTTCATGCCGAGGGCGGAGTACACATTCTGAAGAGCGACGATCACATCGAGCCCTGGATTCGTTGTCGTCGACCACACTTTCTCGCCGGTCTCGTACGCTCCGTTGCCGCTCGTGTCGAGGTACAGGGACAACGAGGAATAGACCGTTGAGGTGAAGTGACCGTGAATCTCGTTGACGGATGCCATCGATCGGAATTGGACCGCCAGCCATCCGGTCGTCGAGGAACTCTGCCAGTACGTCGTGGAAGAGCCATCAATCGCGTTTCCCGGCGTATTGGAACCGGATGAGTCGGACGCGGTCGCCTGGCCGCCGTTCGACGCGAGAGCATGATTGTACTCCGAGCCCGTCGGAGATGTGGCCGCGACCGGGTGACCCTGAAAAATCAGAAGAACCATGACCGCGGCGCACGCAATAGCAGCCACTCTAAGCGCTCGACTCGCAAAAATCCCTCCGGGAACGCCATCTGTCCCGGACTATATAACGGGACACGCGTATTTCACTCGTTTTGTCACGTTTTTCCCGGAGGCGGGACGGATTGAGACACCGCCGCGGAGTTCAACGTCCGCTATGTTTCGCAAATCGAGCTCGGCGCGGATCCGAAGCGCGACCTCGCCTTCGGATGTGACCTTTCAATCTACGAGGAGCACGACGCCCGAGCTGGGATTCGAACCCAGGTCTGAAGCTCCGCAGGCTTCTAGGATGTCCAAGCTACCCCACTCGGGCGCACCGGTCGCATCGCGACGCCGATATAACAGTTATCGCTCCCGAGACGGCACGGACTCCTTCAGCACCTCGATTGCCCGGAGGAAAATCTCCTCGATCAGGCCGCTCGCGTACACCTCGCGCAACAGCCCGCGGTCCCGGTAGTACTTGATCAGCGGCGCCGTCTGCCTCTCGTATGTCTCGATCCGCTTGCGCACGACGTCCTCGCGGTCATCGGCGCGAATGACGAGCGGGGTGCCGCACTTGTCGCAGACTCCGGCCTTCTTCGGCGGGTTCGTGAGAACGTGGTACACCGTGTCGTCCCTCGGACACACCCGGCGGCCCGTGTTCCGCTTAATCAGCTCCTCCGGTTCCAAGAAGAAATTCACCGCGGCGTCCAGCTTCGTAATCTTGGACAACGCCTCCGCCTGCGCGATCGTCCGTGGGAAGCCGTCGAGGATGAAGCCTTTCTTGGCGTCCGGCTCCTTCAGCCGGCGCTCCGTCGTGCCGATGACGATGTCGTCGGGCACGAGCTGACCCGCGTCCATGTACGCCTTCGCCTTCTTCCCGAGGTCCGTGCCCTGCGCGACGTTGTGCCGCAAGATGTTGCCGGTCGAGATGTGCGGCACGCCGAGGTACGCCGCAAGCTTCGCGGCCTGGGTTCCTTTGCCCGCGCCGGGCGGGCCGAGTAAGACGAGTCTCATGTCGCAGCGAGAACGAAGTCAGCGGTCAAAAGACTTTGGCTACGCAGAATCAAGGGAACTGATGGGGGCGGCTAAGTCGCCCGTTCCCGGCGGGCCGAAATTCAGCCACTCTATCGCGGCCTCCGGACAGCCGACACGGGCTGACGCCGTCTCACCCGTCGCACGACGACAATACTCCAGATAACCGCGGAGAACGCGAGGACGACGAATGTCAAGACTATGCTCATCCTCACAGCCGGATCGACCCCCGGAGCGTCCAAGAAGGGAAAGGCCGCACCCCAGGCGGCAAGGTAGACCATTGGGAACATCAAGATGCGAAGTGGCTGAGCCCGATCTTCCGGAATCCTGCCGACACGAACGTTATGCCGGAACACGAGTTCGAAGAAGAAGATAATCGTCAGGGCGAAGGCGGTAAGGACCAAGCCCAGATCGCGGATTGTGAGACTAATCACAACCGCGGCGAGAACACCCATGACAAGGATGTGCAGGATGAAGCTTGCCGCGAACTGGGCTACCCGCTTGAGCCGGTGTCCTCGAGGCGTCACGCCGATGGCCTGAGCGGTTTGCAGGGCGTTAGTGTTTCCGCCGGAAACTGCCGTGCGCCGGGCAAGGGTGGCAGCCTTCATCGAGGCCTTTCCGCGGAGAAGACTAGGGTCATCCGCTCGGCCGGACGTTCCGGAAGACCGCATAGAAGGAAGCAATCGAAGCGAGGTAGAACGCCGTCGCCAGGAAGATCGGGAGGTCCAGGTAGCCGGCGGCCATGAGAATCCCGCCGAGGACCGTCGTC
>WNGJ01030733.1_pt1 | contig 14595 bp, 17 predicted proteins | sample 5400611 | NCBI WGS metagenome assembly WNGJ01 (sample SAMN13153375, study PRJNA577476) | soil metagenome | isolation source: 40 cm soil or saprolite under Garry oak tree replicate 1 | place: USA:California | collected 2016-06-15
CCACCGAGGGCTATACTCTCTCTGTCGATCTGCCAGCACAGACCGTCACCACTCCCAGTGGGCGCGTTCTCCACTTTGACATTGACAACTTCCGCAAAAACGCCCTCATTCAGGGTCTTGACAACATTGGCTGGACTCTCTCCCACGATGATGAGATCGCTGCCTATGAACAACGTAGAAAGCAAGAAGCTCCCTGGGTGTTTGTGGCCAATGAATAAGGTGGGCAAAGCACAGAAATGATAGGGAAGCGCGTAGGGGTGGGAGTGGTGCTTACACAAGTAGGTTTTTTGAAGGAGGGTGAAGTGGTAACTCGACAAATTGATATTGACACCGCCATGTCCCCTTACCAGATACTCGACCCAGAGGGTAATCAGGTAGGTGACATGCCCGATCTCAGCACCGAAGGTTTGCTCTCGCTCTATCGCTACATGCAGCTGGGGCGGGCCTTCTCTAACAAAATTATTGCCTTGCAGCGTCAGGGACGTGCTACCACCTTTGGCTCGCTGGCTGGTCAGGAAGCTACCGCCGTCGGGCTGGCCGCACCCATGCAAGCGCAGGACTGGCTTACCACCTCCTATCGTGAAATCGCCTCCCTTATGGTCAGAGGCTTTCCTCTGGCTACCCTGATCTATGCTTTTCGCGGCTTTACTCCTGCCAACTATCCACGCGAGACGCACTGCCTGCCCTTCCAGATCGTTATTGGCACACAGATGCTGCATGCCGTTGGGCTAGCAATGGCCGCTAAAATCTCCGGCGACCCTGTGGTGGCCGTTGGCGTCTGTGGCGATGGGGCCACCTCCGAGGGTGATTTCAATGAAGCCCTGAATTTTGCCGGTGTCTTTCAGGCTCCCGTGGTGCTGGTTGTACAAAACAATGGCTGGGCTATCAGCGTACCACGCCACAAACAGAGTGCGGCTCCTACGCTAGCCGCACGGGGCATTGGCTTTGGCCTCCCTTCTTATCTGGTCGATGGCAACGATGTTCTGGCTGTTTACGACGTCATGCAGCAGGCTATTGCACGCGCCCGTTCCGGCCAAGGGCCAACACTGGTCGAAACCCTGACCTATCGTATCGGCGCACACACCACTGCCGATGACCCCACGCGCTATCGCAACCCTGACGAAGTAGAAGCCTGGCGGGCGAAAGACCCTATTACGCGCTTCCAACGCTTCCTGATGAAGCGCGATCTGCTTTCCGAAGAGCAGGAACGCCAGCTCATTGCCGCTATTGAAGAGGAGATCAATGATGCTGTGCGCGAAGCCGAAGCTATGCCAGCTATGGCCCCCGATAGCTTCTTTGATTATGCTACTGCCACTCTTTCGCCACGCCAGCAAGCACAGCGTGCCGACCTGCTGCGCTACGTAGACTCCAAGCAGCACGGAAAAGGATAACATTGTATGCAGATGACTATGGTCGAGGCCCTCAATTCGGCACTCACTCTTGAACTGGAACGAGACCGGCGCGTCGTTGTCTTTGGACAGGATATCGGAGCCAATGGTGGGGTCTTCCGCGTGACCGAACGCTTGCAACAAAAATTTGGTGAACAGCGCGTCTTTGACACTCCCTTATCGGAATCGGCCATCATCGGTAGCGCTGTCGGCATGTCTGTTTACGGCCTGCGTCCCATTGCCGAAATACAATTTGCCGGCTTTCTCTTTGTCTGCATGAACCAGCTGGTCACGCAAGCTGCTCGTATGCGCTTTCGTAGTGCCGGAGCTTTTACCTGTCCTCTGGTGGTTCGTGCTCCCTATGGCGGTGGGGTGCGTACTCCTGAATTGCACTCTGATAGTCTCGAAGGGGTTTTCTTGCAAACCCCTGGTCTCAAGATCGTTATTCCGTCCAACCCCTACGACGCCAAAGGCTTACTGGCTTCAGCCGTTGCCGATCCCGACCCCGTGCTTTTCCTGGAAAACATCAAACTCTATCGTTCGTTCCGCCAGGAGACACCGCAGGAATACTACTCGATCCCTCTCGGCAAAGCCAACGTTATCCAGGAAGGCAGCGATGTCAGCATCTTCGCCTATGGAGCTATGGTTCCCGTTGCTCTCGAAGCGGCTAAACAAATGCAGCAAGAGCATGGCACCAGCATTGAAGTCATTGACCTGCGTACCATCTGGCCTCTCGACGAAGAAACTATCGTGGCCTCCGTTGAAAAAACTGGCCGTGCTATCGTTATTCACGAAGCTCCACGCGCTGGCGGTGTTGGTGCCGAAGTTATTGCTATCATCAACGATCACTGCCTCTACTCGCTGCTCAAACCCGTTGGTCGTGTTCCTGGCTACGATACTCCCTACCCTGCGCCTGGACTAGAGGATTATTATTTGCCGACGCCTGCCAAGGTGCTGACAGCATTGCGACAGGTGATGGAGCCGTAGTGTAGGAGCGCAACGTATTGTACCCTTTGGAGACAGCATATGTACGAATTTAAGCTCGCCGACCTCGGTGAAGGTATGCACGAAGCCGAGATCGTCCAATGGCTGATTCAAGAAGGCGATACTGCCAAACTTGATCAAACCATTGCTAGAGTCGAAACCGATAAAGCCATCGTCGAACTGCCCGCACCCGTTTCAGGTCGCGTCAACGAAATTCGCGTCAAAGACGGGCAGACCGCTAAAGTTGGCGACGTCCTCGTCATATTCGAAGCCTCAACACCCTCTAACAGTGGCACCCCTATTAAAAGTAGCGAAACACAATCCTCTTCTTCTACTACACCCGCAACATCGGCGACAACGAGCCACGCTGACTCAAACGTTGCTAGTACGCCTGTTTCACCTGCTATATCCACTACCAACGTTCCATCGTCTAAACGGCCACGTGTTCTGGCTGCTCCTGCCGTACGTAAACTCGCCTTCGAGCTTGGCGTAGATATCGAACAGGTTACGCCTTCCAACTCCAATGGGCGTGTCTCCTTTGAAGATGTCCGTGCCTATGCCGAACGTGCCAAAGCTGCCCCCGAGCCAGTGGAGCCTACAGAGCAATCCGTTGTTCCAACTACTCTCCAGAAGACGGCACAAGCTGCTCCATCCACTGCAGATCAACGCCAACCGCTTACCGGACTGCGTAAACGCATCGCCGAACACATGGAACGTTCCTGGCGTACCATTCCTCACGCCACTGCCTTTGACGAAATCGATGGCACTGGCTTGATGGCCCTGCGTCAAGCACTCAAACCTGTTGCTGAGCAGCGTGGCACGCGTCTCACCTATATGCCTCTTCTCGTCAAACTCTTACTGCCCGTGCTCAGAGAGTTTCCCATCTTCAACGCTAGCCTGGATGAAGAGAAGCGCGAAATTGTTTACAAACGCTCCTACCATATCGGCATTGCTGCCGACTCTCCCGACGGTTTGCTTGTCCCTGTCCTGCGCGATGCCGACCGCCTCACCTTGCTTGAAATAGCCAGCAAACTTGAGGAACTGATAGAAGGTGCACGCAACCGCACCCTGTCCCTGCCCGAATTGAGCGGCAGCACCTTCACCCTCAATAATGTCGGTAGCTTCGGTGGCAGCACCGGTACTTCTATCATCAACTATCCTGAAGCCGCCATTCTCGCTGTTGGACGGCTGCAAGAGAAAGCCGTGATCCATCAAGGAACCATAATAGCCCGACCAATGATGCCCGTTGCCCTCTCCTTCGATCACCGCCTGATCGATGGAGCTCTGACCGGTAAGTTCTTGGGACGTTTCAAAGAACTGGTCGAAAATCCCCAACAGCTTCTGCAGGCAGAACAAAATTTGAGATCGGGGATATCGGCGATGTAGCCTTCGTCTTCTTCGCTGTAAAAGATGTTAATGTGGTAGTCTTTCATGCTTACAACTCCTATATTTTGCCCACTGAGGCGGTGCTGGAGATCAGTGGGCTGATTAAGGGCTTCCTTGCTTCTTCAAGTTCTCTACAACGTCTTTTATCTCTCTCGTGATTTCAGCAAAGACTGCGTCACGATTGCCCCACTCGGTTACAGGTTTTTCATTTCTTGGCAAAGCTAGAAGCCCTGCAAACTTTGTGTCCTTCCAACCAGGAGTATCTCGTAAGATGATAGGAATGACACGAGCCGCTTTTGCTTGATGACGCTCTAGAGCGCGTTGCATTTCAACATTGTAATGATAGTCGGAGGCTAAAAAATCGGGACTTACCAGCAGGAGTATGATACGTGCCCTGTCCAGACGTTTTTTAGCTTCCTCCTCTTGCTCTGTACCTATTTCGAGTTTATTATCATAGCCCGTGATAAGTCCATTCCGTTTCATTTGTACAAGGTGATTAATAAGTTGTTTGCGTAGTCCTTCATCTTCCTGATCGTAAGATGTGAAGACTTCGATAGGGCCTGTAGGACTGAGGTTTAGCCAATCCAGCTTTACTCTTGGACGTTGTACCGCGTCAAGACTATCGATCCACTCTCTATGTTGTTGATGATACTGCTTCTGCTGTTCTTGTAATTCTGGGAACTCTTGTAAGATAATTTTTGTGAGTAGTCCACTGCCACCTACGGCTGCAGCGGTGCTGGTACTGTAACTGAGCTGCACAATACCACAGACGCCGCCTGTATCCCAGTTGAGCAGAGGTGAGCCACTCATGCCCGGACGTGCCTGGCCCTGTTGAAATTTGAGCCGTTCGAGTTGGCTACCAGCCCAGCCTTCACTCTTGAAGGTGGTAGAGGCTCCCTGTGGTTCAATGTCGGGAAAACCAAAACTATAGAGGTGGTTCCGCGGCTCTGCACCACCATAGAGTAGTACACATGGATGGTTGGTGAGATTGACCTCCAGGAGAGCCAGATCCGTTGCTGCAATATCCCGAAACTGTTGTATTTGTGCCGTCAACGTCTGGCCTTGCCAGGATATTTCAATGGATAGGTTATTCTTCCGGGCAGGCTCTACCACATGAGCGCAGGTGAGTATCTTGCCGGGAGCGACAAAGAAGCCTGTTCCTCTCACTTTCTTAGCAGGAATCGTAACGAGGACGATGCAAGAATTCAAGAGATCATACAGTGATTGCGCTGCCATATACCTTCCTCTCCATCAGCTAGAGCTACTGATCTGGCTCACCCCATTGGAGGGTGATTTTGAGATTGGCCGTGGCGGTGCCTTGAACGATCAAGGCCGTAAGTTTACCTGATTGCACTCCGACTTGAACACCAAATTCCAGGCTACCACTTCGCGGTTTGATCTCTTTCAGCATGGTCAACATAGCTTGGGAAAGATGTTTAATCGTGTCGGTCACGTCGGTAAATGAGATTGGCCCGAGGTCGGCGATACGCTCCGCTCCGCTAAGAGGCGTGGCCTGGATATGGATAATTGAGCCATCATCAAGTTCAGCTTCAATCGTCTCTGGTTCCATCTCTTTCTCCTGTTGAGTTGTATTTGTTGGCATTGTAGCATACATGCTGGATTTAGAAAAGGAGTTTTTTGAAGCAAATCAGGCAATCCCCTCAACCAACCTCATCTCTCATTCGTGTACTCTATAGAACAACAAAACAGTGATAAAACCGCCATGGCCCGATGGCTTCCTCTTGATGCCTCCGTTTTCCTTAGAAAGCCCTTCTATACTTTTTAAGTAAGGCATAGAAAAATGAGAAAAATAATGCCTCGATTTAATATGCTTTAGTTTCTGCTTAGAGTCTCTTTCACAAGAGCTTATCAGGCTCAAAAGCCCTTGCCATTTGCTTGCGAACCAGTTAATCTAGTATCAGACGAAAGAAATGAGGAGAAACTAAAAATGCAAATGCAAGATACATCACATAAACAACACACGCCGGCTATGGATATGACAGATGGATTGCTGGCACAGCAAACCCTCGTCGGTGACCAGTATGCGTTTGAAGGTCTCGTCCAGCGATACAGCACCTCTCTGTTTAACTTCATTTATCGCTTTTTGGGTGACTATGATCAAGCTAGCGATATTCTGCAAAATGTATTTATTCAATTGCATACCTCTCTGCCCTCACTACGTACTGATAAGCCTCTGAAAGCCTGGTTATTCCAGGTGGCACGCAATCGGTGCCTGGATGAGCTACGTCGCAAGCATGCCATCCATTTCTCTGAGTTGGAAGCTGTCAATGATGATGAAGAACTTTCGCCTTTAGCTGCTATTCCTGACGTTGGCCCTCTACCTGAAGAATTGGCTGAACGCAGCGATCTGCAGCAGCGTCTACAAGTTGCCATTTCAACGTTACCGGTGAAGTTCCGTTCCGTGGTTCTCTTGCGTTATGCTAGCCAACTCAGCTTCTCTGAGATCGGGCAGGCACTGAATATGCCAGAGGCGACCGCCAAAACCTACTTCCAGCGAGCGAAACCCCTCCTGCGTGCTGTCCTGATGAATGAAGTAGAGGTAGTGGCTTCCTAATGCTAATCCAATTGACCTTTTTGGCTTTCCCGTGTATATTAAGGCGCGCGAGGGGCTGGTTGGTCTTGCATGCTTCTTTTGGTCCGTTTGAGGATACTGCACTAAGCAATTTCTCATAAACTTGCTAATCATCCTCTCATAATTTGAAACCACCCTCTTTATTCATTCGTGCTAAGACACAGATAGCATCAAATGGAAGAGAGGGTGTGCAGATATGCAGCTTGAGCCGACAAATTCGCTAGTAGAAGATGATATTCTCGAAGACGATATTGATAGACTGTTTAAACAACTTCAATATATAGAACCCCCACCATCGCTTGTCCCGCGTGTTATGAGTCAACTGCCATCGCATACAACACTTGCAACGCGCGTTTCCCAGCCCGTAGCCTGGAATAACCTGGATCACTGGGTTGCGCAAAATAAGAAACGGCAGTGGTGTTAGGCTCTTTTGTCGGGCTCCTCACTAGACTTTATTCCGATTAGGGGATGGGGAGCCAAGGATCAAGACGCAGACGAAAATTGTGTAAGGCACAACAGATTTCCATGACCAGATCACGCACCCCAGTGCGCAAGAGACGACAAACGTCTTTGAGGATGCGGCAGCGTTTGATACTACTGTTGACGTGTTCGATGGAAACCCGACGACGTGCCAGAGCCTGATTGGCGGCCTTTTCGAGAGCGGTTAACTCGCCGCCTCTGGGCTTCTTGGTGGGCATTTCGATGGTGACGCCCTCCAAGGTGAAAGCGAGAAAGCCGAGATCTTGAAGCAGATGACTGCCATTTGGTAAGGGATAGGGGGTGGTATCTGCGATACGCTTATCGTGGACCGTGCCCGGATGGGTCGGACTGAGAAACTGGATCGTGAGCTGCTTATCCACCAACACCACATTTTTCACCGTGTGGCATTTTTTCTTGCCGCTATAATGGCTTTTTTGTTGATCTGCATCTTTGGGGCGCTGGATGCGTCGTTCGGTTCCATCATGGCAAAAAGGGGGGAATGGTCTTGGCTGGCTGCTTCGGCTTCCACTGGCGCGCTGAGCACACCGCTGAGTCCCAAGCGCTGGGCCAAGTGCTCCATCGAGCGGGCTGGCGCATCCCCCAGCCTTCTCAGGGTCGTTTGCAAGACGGGCAGTAACGTATGGATCCATTGATTGGCTTTATTTTGGGGCATCCCGAACAACTCTCCCTGCACCACTTGCAAGACATTCGTTTTCACGTAGACCAAGATGAAGAGCAGGCGATCTTCGGGGGTGGGGAGCGGACAGTTGGCGTAGGTCCTGTACCCCCGTCCGGTTCGTGGTTTACCATCCAAACACCACTCCTTCATCCGTTGCTCAAACGCTTCCTCAAAGGCCGGGACCAGTTGGTCAAACTCTTCCACTGTCACGCTCGTCATATCCAGAAACTTCGGCTCTTTTTGGCTCACTTCAGCGTATCGCAATCCACTCATTGACTCTCTCCCGCAGTTGATTTTTCCTCAGTATACCACAATCGGAATAAAGTCTACTACTTGATATGCGCAAACAGATCGTTTTCTCCTGTCAGGTCGCGGCCAACGCGAGAAGCTGCCAGCTGGAAACACTCGTATTTGCTCCACTGGCGTTGCAGTTCCTCTGGTAACTGCTCCCAGAAGCGGGCGGAATTGGCCTGAGTACGGTGTTTAGACCATGATCTATCTTCGGTCTCACGCCACGGCTCAACGTCGAGCCAGACACTGATCAGTTCGTCCGGGATGCCAAGTTTGTCGGGATCGAGATTGCTGAAAGATCCCTCATAGTGCTGCGATCTCATCCACTCGGCCATGGACTGTGCTATGCTGCGAGGGAAGGCACCATAATAGAGCTTGGAGACCGCGTGTGCTGGCCCTAATTCGGGATACTGCACATCATCGGCGGCAGCGTGGAAGGCACTAGTGGTGTGTCGGTAGACCGCAATATGATCTGGATGTCCATAGGCTCCGCTTTCATCAAATGTAATCATTACCTGGGGGCGAAACTGGCGAATGATGGCGACGAGTTTGCCGACAACTTCTGCGGCACTGACGTGGATGAAGGAGCGTGGATCATCGTTTTCGGGAGTACCGTCCATGCCGGAGTCGCGATAATCCAGGAACCATAGATGGTGGACGCCGAGGACATTAGCAGCTTCGCGCATTTCACTCTCGCGTACCTGTCCCAAATTTTCAGGTGTTGCCAACGTTGGATCGGCGATCTCGCCGACCTCTCCACGTGTGGCACAGATCAGGCCGGACTCGATACCCTGTGTGTTATACTGCAAGATAGCACCGCTCATTGTGCCTTCATCATCGGGATGAGCAAAAACACCTAGTAATCTTTTCGTTGTCATGATTTTCGTTCTTCCTTACGGGTACATAGAGGTATTAGTTAATCTCTACTTTAGCACTCATGGGGAGGACATGTCAAATGAGAGGATTGAGGCGGGTGCGCGTGGGATTTTTGCAAAGCGAGTGTTGCAGAGGGCGACCACGAGGGTCGCCCCTACATGTTCTGCCGGTTCTGCTCGAAATGTAGGGGCGACCCTCGTGGTCGCCCTGCCAATTTGCAAAAATCCCACGCGCACCCGATTGAGGCCATGTGGCCCTGTATTCCTTAAGGAATAGAACGAGTATTTCCAACATTTCTCTATGTTTTTCACAAAAAATATGCTACACTGTTTCTTATAAAAGAAGGCAAAGAGGCCACTTTTGGAAAAGTATCTGATGAAGGAGCGCTGGGAATGTCAAGAACACATTTAGATAAAGAATTACACGAACTGAATAATCAGATTGTACAGCTAGGTAGCCTGGTGGATGATGCGTTGGCGAAGGCTTTGGAGGCATTGAAGACAGGTGATCTAGCTAAGTGTGGTTTAGTGATAGAGGCGGATGTTACCGTTGACGGTCTGCGTGCAGCTGTTGAGGAGCATACGATTCGGTTATTGACGCTGCAACAGCCGTTAGGTGGGCGTGATCTGCGTTTTCTCACCTCGGCATTTTGCATGGCATTCTCGAACTGGGAAGCGAGGCACGGCATGTCCTGCAAGGGACAATGGAGGCATTTGCGCATCGTGATGTGAAGGCGGCCCGCTATATCTGGGAAGAGGACGATGTGGTGGATGTACGCTATCACCTTGTGCGTCATGACTTGATGGCCATGCTAGCCGGAGCACATGCTATACCTGCCCTGCAAAACGATGCCATGATCCTGCAGCGTGCCACCTACTTGCTCTGGATTGCTCACAAGCTCGAACGGGTCGCTGACCATAGTGGCAACATTTGCGAACGTATCGTGTTCGCTGTAGAGGGTGAAACCTCAATTCAGCGCTCGCGGGAATAAAACTTTATGGATGTGCATACGTATATCTTAGCATGAAGCAGGCCGGTATTCCATTCAGAATGATGCGAGGTAGAGGACGACCAGAGCAAGAGGAAGGTTTCAAGATCACTCAGGTTCTGGAAGCCTTTACCAGTTTGCCGCGTGTGTTGCGCCTGGTGTGGTCAACGCATTCAGGATTTACCCTTACGATGGGTATATTAAGCTTGCTACGCGGATTTATTCCTGCCGTCACTGTATCCATTACCCGCTATTTAATCGATAGTGTCGTTCTCGCTATTCGTTCACCTGCCCATAACGTCACAATGGTCTGGGTATTTGTGGGCTTACAACTAGCGGTAGGACTGCTTGATCGTCTTTTCACCGTGCTCAGCAATATTGTACAGCAACTGTTGCAGGAGCATGTGTCCAATCGGGTGCAACTGCTTATCCTGGAAAAGTCAAACAATCTAGACCTGGCATTCTTTGAGAACGCCGAATTTTACGATAAGATGCGGCGTGCTTCCGAGGAGGCAAACTCTAAACCTGTCTCCATGATTTCCCAAACCTTCGATCTGGGCAGAACCCTGGTCACGCTGTTTTCAATGATTTTTCTGTTACTCCAGCTGGCGTGGTGGTTGGCTCTGGTTGCCATAGTAGTGCCTTTGCCTGCCTTTGTGGCAAACTCGCGTTATGGCTGGCGAGGATATCAAATGATGCGCCGTCAATCGCCAGAGCGGCGGCAGATGTTCTACTTTACGCAAGTCATGAGAAAATCGAGGGATTCTGGTACGTCGCTATTTGACCAGCTTCTTCTGGTCTGGGCTATCCATAGTTGCAAACTCAGGCATTTATATCTATGTTGCTTTGCAGGCTGTTGCAGGACGTATCACGCTGGGTGGGCTGACGCTCTATACGCAGACAGCGATGCAGGTGGGACAGAGCTTCCAGGGGGTGCTGGATGGCATCTCCGGTACGTATGAAAATAATCTGTTCGTCAGTACCTTGTTTGAGTTCTTGGAATATCAGCCAAAAATCGTTTCGCCCAAGGAGCCACAACCGCTGGTCTTATCACCGGAGAGCAAGGGTCTGGATATCGAGTTCCGCAACGTCAGTTTTACCTATCCTGGCAAAGACCCAGAGACCGGGGCAGCCTTAAAGAACGTCAGCTTTACTCTCTGTGCCGGTGAGGCGATTGCGCTGGTGGGGCGTAACGGTGCGGGTAAGACAACGCTGGTGAAGTTGCTGACGCGCCTCTACGATCCCGACGAGGGTGAAATCTGTATTGGGGGACGCAATATCAAGGAGTATGATCTGCAGGAGCTACGCGAAGAGGTCGGTGTCATTTTCCAGGACTACGTAACTTATCACCTGAACGCACGTGAGAACATCGGCGTAGGTCGCGTGGATAATATCGATGATCTCGAACTGGTGCGTAATTCCGCCCTGAAAAGCGGGGCCAATGTAGCGATTGAAAAACTGCCCGAAGGATATGAAACAATGCTAGGACGCTGGTTTCAAGATGGGGTCCAGCTCAGTGGCGGTGAGTGGCAGAAGGTGGCTCTGGCGCGTGCTTTCATGCGCAATGCGCATATCCTCATTCTCGACGAGCCAACCAGTTCCCTCGATGCTCAAGCCGAGTACGATGTCTTTGCCAAGTTCCGTGTGCTGACCCAGGGCAAAACCGCCATTTTCATCAGCCACCGTTTCAGCACTGTGCGCCTCGCTGACCGCATCCTGGTCATCGAGCATGGACGCCTGATCGAGAATGGGTCTCACCACGAACTGATGGCGTTGGGTGGGCGGTACGCTGAGTTGTTTAATTTGCAGGCGGAGGCGTATAGGTAGATGAAACGCCGCCCCACCCCATGATGACCGCAAGGGTCATCACTACTATACTTCGGCTGCGCTGGCCCAGGCACTTCGAGGGAGCAGTCAGTGTGGTTGTCCTGCAAGAGAATGAGGTCCTCCCAGAGAGGGATTATGCTGCTGAGTTGGGGATGGGGATATCCATATATTTTGCCGTGGTTTGTGGAACAGGGATTGGCTCATGATCTTCGATCATGCCCTGAATATGCATAGCAATGGCTTCACGCATGTTCTTTTCGACTTCTTCCAGAGTATCTCCGACAGCTACGCATCCTGGTAGGTCTGGCGAATATGCACCGTAGTTCTCATTGCCTTTTTCAATAATGATAAGAAAGCGATACATGTTATTTCCTCCTGGAGATTTGTGCTTGCTTAAAAATACTTAATAAGACTCCTGGTGGGACTTCTTTGCTGATACGGATTTGCGAACAAACATACAATTTTGTAATGGCTCCTCTGGCCATTCTCACCAGCAAAAGATTATATGCTTGACCGCGGATTCGTCTTACTTTCTTTCCACTCCCAAGCCTAGTTCTACTGCCGACAAATCATACACCCCACCTTTTTGCACATAGCCGCCCGTGAAGGGATCTTCGGCCAGGAGCATGGGCGTATCGAGGTCGATGAAGCGGAAGCCGCCGAGACCGGCGACGAAGTGTGCGGCGGCAGCGATGGCAAGGCGCGATTCCATCATGGCTCCGATCATTAGCTCTGTGTGCGTGGCACGGCAGACGGCAGCAATGTCGAGGGCTTCGACAAAGCCGCTTTTCATGAGTTTGATGTTCACGATGTTGCAGGCTCCCATGGCTATAAGGTGGGCGACGTTGGCGGCACTGTAGGCACTTTCGTCGGCGGCGATGGGAACGCTGGTATGCTGGGTGACGTAGCGCAAGCCCTCGTAGTCGTCTTTGTGGACGGGTTGCTCCATCATGAGGGGACGGATATCGTGGTCGTCGAGAGCTTCCAGGCAGAGCAGGGCTTCGCTGGCAGTGTAGCCCTGGTTGGCGTCGAGGGTGAGACCAACACCAGGGGCAGCTTCGCGAATGGCCTCGACGCGGGCGACGTCTTCGCGGATATCGCCACCAATTTTGATTTTGATGCTAGTGATGCCATGAGCGATAGCGTCTTTGGCCAGTTCGTAGCCGTGTTCAGGTGTAACCAAGGGGATGCTCATGTCGGTTTCGACGAAGGTACTGGTACCGCCGAAGAAGATGTAGAGAGGGATGCCGTAGGAGTGGGTGAGGGCGTCGAGCAGGGCCATCTCCATACCCGCGATGGCCGTCGATTGGCTGAAGTAGATGCTATGCATGAGCTTGGAGAGAACGCGCCAGTGGGCAGCATCTTTGCCTTGCAGCAGTTCAGCACAGCCACGCGCTGCCGCGAGGGCGGTTTCCTGGGTTTCGCCAGTGCTGGGTGAGAAGGGGGCACTTTCGCCGTAGCCGATGCTGCCATCAGCAAGGGTGATGGTGATGAGGACGTTACGCGCTTCACTGGTGGTGCCGGTGGCGATGGTGAATGGTTCCAGCAAGGGTATGTTTAGGGGTTCAACGGTGATGGAGCGGATGATGGTGCGTGACATATGTTTGCCTTTCGGTGGAGGTGGATAGGCAGGGCGACCACGAGGGTCGCGCCTAGATGGTATTCGATTGTGGTGGATAGGCAGGGCGACCACGAGGGTCGCCCCTACATTTACGGTCATTAGCGGCTGGTGCGGTTGCGTTGTTTGTCCTCGTAGCGTTCGACGGCGAGTTCGATCAGGCGATCCAGGAGTTGGGAGTAGGAAAGGCCACTGGCTTCCCAGAGTTTGGGATACATGCTGATCTGGGTGAAGCCGGGCATGGTGTTGACCTCGTTGATGTAGACCTGTTGCGTGTCTTTATCGAGGAAGAAATCGACACGGGCGAGGCCGCTGAGGTCGAGGGAGACGAAGGCGGTGATGGCCTGGCGGCGCACCTCTTCAGCGATGGGCTGGGGAAGGTTGGCAGGGATGAGCGTTTGTGATTTGTTGTCGATGTATTTGGCGTTGTAGTCGTAAAATTCGTTGCTGGCGATGACTTCGCCGACGACGGAAGCGAGGGGTTCGTCATTGCCCAGAACTGCACATTCCAGTTCACGACAGTTGATGCCATGCTCGATGATGATTTTGCGGTCGTATGCGGCGGCTATCTGTATAGCATGTTCCAGTTCGCTACGGTCATGCGCTTTATTGATGCCAACGCTAGAGCCAAGGTTGACGGGTTTGACGAAGCAAGGGTAACCGAGGCGTTGCTCGATAGTGTCCAGAATGGTTTCAGGGGAGCGTTCCCATTGATTGCGACGGTAAACGAGGTAGTCCACGATGGGTAGGCCGACGGATTGAAAGACCATTTTCATTTTTTCTTTGTCCATACCCAGTGCCGCGCCCAGCACGCCACAGCCAACATAGGGAATGTTGGCCATCTCTAAGAGTCCTTGCAAGGTGCCGTCTTCGCCATAGGTGCCGTGCAGAACAGGAAAGATGACATCTAAGGCTCCATTGTTCTGAAGTTGCTCATTGTCCTGTAGAGGGATGAGGCGGCGCAAGCTGGGATCGCCGGTGAGGGTGACAGCGGTGGTGTGTGCGTTTTCGTTGATGGTATCGACGCTTTGTTCGGTTGCGAGGAGTTTGGCCGGTTCGGTGCCGAGCAGCCAGGAACCCCAGTGGGTGATGGCGATGGGGACGATTTCATATTTGTCCTTGTCGAGGTTTGCCAGGATGGAGGTGGCTGAGGCGAGGGAGACTTCGTGTTCGCCAGAGCGGCCCCCAAAGATAAGGCCAATGCGTTGTTTTTTCTGTGCCATCTATTTGCCCTCTCTATGATAGCGGTTCAATGTTGTGCTTGCGTTGGCCCCTGCCCCATCGCGGACGCGCGATAAATCGGGTCCCTACAACATATTCAATATGGTTTCCATACACATGCCGCGTGAGCCTTTGAGAAGTACGAGGTCGGCTTCCCGAACCTCTTTTTTGAGCAGGTTGGCGGCGTCTTGTTTGGCGGCTTCGAGTTCGGCCTGATTTTCGACGTTGGCGTCAAAGTAGTAGATATTTTCCGCTGGCATTCCA
>WNGJ01004440.1_pt1 | contig 14593 bp, 12 predicted proteins | sample 5400611 | NCBI WGS metagenome assembly WNGJ01 (sample SAMN13153375, study PRJNA577476) | soil metagenome | isolation source: 40 cm soil or saprolite under Garry oak tree replicate 1 | place: USA:California | collected 2016-06-15
TGCTGCAGCTGGGCAACCTCAGCGGCCGCGACGAGCTGCTGCGCAGCATGGCGCAGGCGACCGAGCTCGGCAACCACGAGTACGTCATGCGGGCCTACTACAACCTCATCGAGGGCCTGTGGCGGCTCGGCGAGTACCGCGAGGCGCTCGGCTACCTTGAGCAGGCGGAGAACTTCGGCCGCGACCGGGACTTCCGCGTCTACGGCTACATGTTCGCCGCCCGCCGGGCCCGGCTAGCGCTGATGCGCGGCCAGTGGGCGCAGGCCGAGGCCGGGCTGCGGGAACTGCTGGAGGGACAGGACGACCCCGGCATGATCGGCCGCGAGACCGTCCCCGTGCTGGCCCGGGTGCTGGTGCGGCAGGGCAGTGCGGACGCCCCGGAGTGGCTCGCGCTCGCGGCCCGCCACGCGACCATGGCCGACGTGCTCGAGTGGCTGGTGCCGGCCGGCCTCGCGCACATTGAGCAGGCGTGGCTGACCGGCGACCACGGGCGGGCCGGGCCCTACCCGGGCCTGCTGCTCGAGCGCACGGACCGGCCCGGCATGGGCGTCCAGCGCGGCGAGCTGCTGCTGTACCTGCGCCGGCTCGGCTACCCGGCCGCGCCCTTCGCGGGCTGCCCGGAGCCGTACGCCGCGGCGCTGCGCGGCGACTGGCGGTCCGCGGCGGACGCCTGGCTCGCCGCGGGCGACCCGTACGAGCACGCCCTGGCGCTCGCCGACTCTGGCCAGGTCGAGGCCACGCTTGACGCCCTTCCGATGCTCGACGGCCTCGGCGCGGCGCCTGCGGTGGCGCTCGTGCGCAGGCGGCTGCGGGGCCTGGGCGTCGCCCGGCTACCGCGGCGGCCGCAGCCGGGCACGCTGACCAACCCGGCCGGTCTTACCGACCGCCAGCTGGAGATCCTGAGGCTGGTCGCGGCCGGGCTCTCGAACGCGGAGATCGCCCAGCGGCTGGTGGTATCGACCCGCACCGTGGACCACCACGTCTCCGCCATCTTGGCCAAGCTCGGCGTGCCCACCCGGCGCGAGGCCGCGGCCCGGGCCGCCGAACTCGAGGCGTGACCGGCGCGTTAGCAGAATTCCTGGATTCCTGGCCGACGGCGTGAACATCCGCCCTGGCCGTGTCGTGCTCTGAGCGACCACCCACGACACGAAGGAGTCAGGGTCATGTCAGTATCCGACACGGCCGTGGCGGTGGCCGCGGCCCGCCGACATAGCGCGCCGCTCGTCCGCGACGCGGTGCCAGCCGATTACCCGGCGATCCGCGGCGTCATCATCGCCGCCTACCGCCAGTACGCCGACCTGATCGCGCGGGACATCTTCTCGCCGTACCTGGTCGACCTGCTCGACCTGGACATGCACGCCCGCCACGGGCACCTGATCGTGGTCGAGGCGGACGGCCGGATCCGCGGGTTCGGGGCGTTCTATCCGGACGCCTCGGTCCAGGGGCTCGGCTGGCCGCCCGGCTGGGCCAGCGGGCGCGCGCTCGCCGTCCACCCCGATGCGCGCGGGCACGGCGTCGCGCGCGCCCTGCTCGCCACGACCGAGCGCCTGGCCCGGGAGTCCGGCGCGCCGGTGTTCGCGTTCCACACGGCCAGCTTCATGACCGATGCCATCGCCCTGTACGAGCGGCTCGGCTACCGCCGGGCGCCGGAGTTCGACTTCGACATGGCCGCCCGCTACAGCCGGTTCGGCGCTGCGCCGATCACCGCTCTCGCCTACCTGCGCGACCTCGCGCCCGAGCGCGCCGCGTGCGCGTAATCCACTCTCATCTGCTGGAGGATCTCGATGAACACCACCAACGCTCGTATCCGGCGGGCCAGCTCGCCCGCCTACTACCTGGCCCGGCCGGCGGCTCTCTGGCTGGCCGCCTTCGCGCCGCGGCCGGAGCCGCGCCCGGCGGACCGCGCGGCGTGCACCGGCGAGGCGCGGGACGCGGCCGCGGATAACGCCTGAGGCGACGCTCCGCAGACCGGCTGACGCGACTGGACGGCTATACGACCCCACGGCCGCAGGGCTACATGGCCGCAGGGATCAGCCGGTTTGCGGATGTTTCGCGCCCGCGGCGCAGTCATGCTGAGGCAGCATGATGACCTATTACCGGGCGTGGGAAAACCGGCGGTTCGTGCGCAGGCTGCTCCGGGAGAAACAGCCGGAGCTGACGCTCCCGCACCCCACGCCTCCCAGGCGTCACATGGCTCCCTCTGGTCGCGCGGCGGGCGCCGCCCGGCCATCCGGCCTCGCTCGCGGCCGGAGGCCGCAGCCCTCGCGAAGTCAATGAATGGGCCTCTCTACCCCATGAATGAGGTAGAGAGGCCCATGCAGGTGGCGGCGGGCCGGGCCGAGGAACTCGAAGGCATGCGCCCGTTCGGCCTCATGACCGGAGTATTCGGCTGCACCAGGTCCGCGACGGATCCCCGGCGGGCGGCCATCGGGGACCTATTGTCCGGGGCCGCCGGCGAGCGGAACCCGATCACCGTAACCAGCGATCCCGGCCTGCGCTTCCGGGTCGTCGACGCGCTCGCCGACCTGGTGGAGGAACTCGCACTGGCCGGGCCGCTGGTGATCGGCGTGGACGACCTGCAGTGGGCCGATGCGTCGAGCCTGCTGACGCTGGCCGCGCTGGGGCGCCGGGCCCAGTACCTCCCGGTGGCCCTCATCGCGTGCTTCCGGCCGTCGCCGCGCTCCGGAGAGCTGGACCGGCTGGCCGCCTCACTGGCGGGGCCGCCGGGCCGGTACCTGAGCCTGGGCGGTCTCGGCGCGCAGGCAGTGGCCGACCTGGCCGCGGACGCGGTGGGCGCGGCACCGGGCCAGGGGCTGCTGGCCGGGCTGGCCGCGCTGGCGCAGGAGGGAATGATCGAGACTGCCGGCGGGCGGGCCGAGGTGGCGCAGACGGTGCTGCCGCCCACGCTGCGGCTGACGATCCTGCGCCGCCTCAGCTTCCTGTCCGAGGACATGCTCCAGGCGCTGCGTTTCGCCTCGATCCTGGGGTCCAGCTTCACCGTCACCGACCTGTCGGTGACGATGGACCGGCCGGTGGTGGAGCTGTACGGCGTGCTGGCCGAGGGGATCACCGGGCGGGTGCTCGAAGACGACGGCGACCGGCTCCGGTTCCGGCACGACGTCATCCGCGACGCCATCTACGAGGACATGCCGGCCACCATCCGGCACGGCCTGCACCGCGAGGCCGGGCAGCGGCTGGCGCAAACCGGGGCGCCGACCCTGCAGGTAGCCGAGCACCTGGCCCGCGGGGCCGCCCGCGGCGACACCGAGGCCGTCGGCTGGCTGTCCCGGGCCGCCCGGGAGGCCGCGGCGAAATCCCCGGACGTAGCGGCGGCGCTGCTGGGGCGGGCGGCCGCGCTGATGGCGCCGGAGGATCCAGGCCGCGACCGGCTGCTGGCCCGGCCGCTGCTCGACCGGGCGGCCGGGGGCTACGAACGGCTCGGCGCCACCCGCGGCCTGGCCCGCGCCGAGGCCGCGCTGCGCGAGGCGGGCGGGCGGCGCGGCCGCCGGGGCAGCCGGGGCCGACCGCGGTCCGGCTGGGACAGCCTCACCCCGACCGAGCATTCGGTCGCGGGCCTGGTCGCCGAGGGGCTGTCCAACCCGCAGATCGGCGAGCGCCTGTACATCTCCAGCCGGACCGTGCAGACGCACCTCGCGCACGTCTTCGCCAAGCTGGACATCTCCGCGCGCGCCCAGCTCGCGGCCGAGGTAACCCGGCGCAGTTCCGTCTAGCCGGCTTCGGCGACTTCGACCGCGGTCTGCAGCAGGCGCCAGAGCTGCTCGACGTCGGCCCGTTCGGTATTCTCCGCCCCGATCGAGACCCGCACCGACCACGCGCCGTCCAGCAGCGACGGCGTGACCAGGGCCGCGCCCGAGGCGTTGATCCTGTCCGCCCACGCGAGCGTGTGCGCGTCCAGCCCGTCCGCGTCCAGCCCGGCGGGTTCGTGCCTGAGCACGACGGTCTGCAGGACGACCGGGGCCAGTACCCGCCAGCCGGGGGCCGCCTCGACCTGCCCGGCGAGCCAGCGGGCGTTGTCCAGGTCCCGGCGCAGCCGGGCCCGGATGGCCTCGACCCCGTCCAGCCGCAGCTGGAACCACAGCTTGAGGGCGCGGAACCGGCGGCCGAGCGGGATGCCCCAGTCCTTGTACTGGGTCACCTCGCCGTCGACGGCGGAGCGCAGGTAGGACGGGTTCGTCGACATGACCCGGATCAGGTGGGCCGGATCCGCGACATACAGCAGCGAGCAGTCCCCCAGGGTGCCCAGCCACTTGTGCGGGTTCCAGTTCAGCGAATCCGCGCCCGCGACGCCGTCGACCAGCCAGCGCATCTCCGGCAGCAGCAGCGCCGAGCCGGCCATGGCCGCGTCGACGTGCACCCACATCCCGTACCGCTGGGCCAGCGGGACGATCTCGGCCAGCGGGTCCACGGCCGTGGTCCCGGTCGTACCGACGTTGACCACCACCGCGGCCGGCCGGCGGCCGGCCTCGACGTCTTCGTCGAGGGCCTTGGCCAGCGCGTCCGGGCGCATCGCGTACGTGACCGGGTCGACGGCGACCAGCCTGAGGTTGTCCCGGCCGTAGCCGGCCAGGGCCACCGCCTTCATGACCGAGGAGTGCGCGTGCTCGGTGGTGTAGACGGTCAGCGGCGCGCCCACGGCCTGCAGCCCGCCGCGCACCTCGGAGTAGTCCGTCGCGCGCTCGCGCGCGGCGAGCAGGGCAACCAGGCACGCGGTGGACGCGGTGTCCTGGATGACGCCTTTCCACGACTCGGGCAGCGCGGTCAGCTCGCGCAGCCACTCGACCACGACCTCCTCGACCTCGGTCAGCGCCGGGGCGGACTGCCAGGTGATGCCGAGCGCGCCGAGCCCGGCGCTGGCCAGTTCGCCCAGGGCGGAGCTGAGGGTCGCGTTGGCCGGGAACCAGCCGAAGTAGCGAGGGTGCTGGACCTGGGTCACGCCCGGGACCACGATGGCCTCGAGGTCGGCTAGGAGGCGGGAGAAGGGTTCGGCCTCCTCCGGGGCGTTGCCCGGCAGCTTCCCGGCCACCTCCCCCGGCCCCACCCGCGCCTGCACCGGCAGCTCCGGGATCCGGGCGCGGTAGTCCGCGATCCAGTCGATCAACTCGTGGCCAGCGGCCCGGAACTCCTCAGGTCCCATATCGCATCATCGCTTCCTCGCTGTCGGATAGTGGTCAGGCCGGAGGCGGTGGCGGAACCGGGATGCTCCGCGCGGCCATGCCGGCTTCGATGGCCGCGACCACGGATTCGACCACCTTCACCCTGGTCCACCGTTTGTCCTCGGCCTCGACCAGAACCCAGGGCGCGGCGGCGTGGTCGGTCCGGTCCAGCATCTCCTCCACGGCCGCCTTGTAAAGGCGCCGCTTGCCGCGATTGCGCCAGTCTTCCGCGGTCAGCTTCCACGTCTTCAGCGGATCCTGCTCCCGCGCCTTGAACCGCTTGAGCTGTTCGGCGGACGACAAGTGCAGCCAGAACTTGATGATGATCATGCCTTCGTCGGCCAGCGTCCGCTCGAACTCGACGATCTCCCGGTAGGCGCGGCGCCACTGCTTCTCGGTGGCGAATCCCTCGACCCGTTCGACCAGGACGCGGCCGTACCAGGACCGGTCCAGCACCGCCATGCCTCCCCAGCCGGGCAGCGCCGGCCAGAACCGCCACAGGAAGTGATGGCGTTTCGCGTCGTGGCTGGGCGCGCCGAACTGGGCGACCCGGACGTGCCGCGGGTCCAGCGGCCCGACCAGCCGCTTGATCGCGCCGCCCTTGCCGGAGGCGTCCCACCCTTCGAAGACCACGCAGACCGGCGGCCCGATCTGCGGATCCTTCCCGATCAGGCCGCCCAGTACCAGCCTCAGCTGCAGCAGCCGCTCCTGCGCCGCGGTGAGGCGGGCCTGTTCCTCTCCGGGGGTGAGCTTCAGGCTGAGATCCAGCCCGGCCAGCGCGCCACCCTTACCAGCCATGCGCCACCCCTGCCCTGGCTACCTGGGACGGGGTTGGGGCTCGTCGAGCGCGGCGAAGATCAGCCCGCCGATCATGGCCAGGTTCTTGTGGAACTGGATCCGCTGGATCTTGCGGGTGGCCGGATCCTCGATCGCCCAGTACGAGTGCCCGGCCAGGGTGGTGGGGACCAGCGAGCCGGCCAGGACCAGGGAGGCCAGCCGCGGAGCGCGCCCCATCGCCAGCAGCGCGCCGCACACCACCTGCACGGCGGCGTTCGCCCGCACGACCAGCTCATCGTCGTCAGGAAGCGGGACCGCCTTGCGGATCGCGGCCAGCATCGGGCCGGCCTGCTCGACGCGCGCGCCCGGCGCCCGCAGAGCGTCGAAGCCGAGCAGCACATAGGTGGATCCCGTGAAGCTGCGGGCAACAGGCCGCAGGGGTGCCAGCACCCTCGAGCACATGGTCATAGCGCCTCGACAAATGTTCGGAGGACCTTCACTCGTAGGACTGTACGCGCCGGCCGGGCGGCGATGGCGCGGGGTACTGGCGGGTTGGCTTGCTCCATGCCGCTCACCGTAGAACCTGGGCCGATGTGCGTAGGGTTGCATGATGCGGTCCGGCAACCTTCCGGCTCAGCTGACGAGCTTCGTCGGCCGGGCGAGCGAAGCAGCCCAGGTGCGCGCCCTGGTCACGACCCGGCGGCTGGTGACGCTGGCCGGGACCGGCGGGTGCGGCAAGACCAGGCTGGCGGTCCGGGTCGCGGGCGAGCTGGCCGGCCGGTGGCCCGACGGCGCGTGGTGGGTCGATCTCGGGTCCATCGCGGACCCGGCCATCGTCGCCGAGCTAACCGGGTCGACCCTGCAGGTACTGGTCGACCCGACGGCCGCGCTGGCGTCGCTGATCGCTCAGCTCACGACCCGCCGGATGCTGCTGTGCCTGGACAACTGCGAGCATCTGGTGGAGGCCTGCGCCGAGCTCGTCCGCACGGTGCTGGGCGCCTGTCCCGGGGTGACGGTGCTGGCGACCAGCCGCGAGCCGCTCGGCGTCCCGGGCGAGACGGTGTGGCGGGTGCCCTCGCTGCTGCCCGGCGAGGCGGTGGCGCTGTTCGCCGACCGGGCCGAGCTGGTGCGTCCCGGGTTTCCCGCGAACACCTACGCCGAGACGATCGCGGACATCTGCCAGCGCCTAGACGGGATCCCGCTGGCGATCGAGCTGGCCGCGGCGTGGGTGCGGGTCCTGTCCCCGGTCGAGATCGCGGCCGGGGTGAAGGACCGCTTCAGGCTGCTGACCAGCGGCGCGTACGGGACCGTGGCCCGGCACCGCACGCTCGCCTCGTCGATGGCGTGGAGCCACGACCTGCTGGATGAGCAGGACCAGGTCCTGTTCCGCCGGCTGGCCGTCTTCTCCGGCGGCTTCACGCTGGAAGCCGCCGGGGAGGTCTGCGCCGGGGACGGCGGCGGCGATCTGATCCCCGCGATCGGCCGCCTTGTGGACAAGTCGCTGGTCATCGCGCAGACCGACGGGCCGGCCACCAGGTTCCGGCTGCTCGAGACCGTGCGCCAGTACGCCGAGGACCGGCTGGTGCAGGCCGGCGAGGTGGCCGCCGTCCGGGACCGGCACCTCGACTACTACCTGGGCTTCGCCGAGCAGGGCGACCCGCAGCTCGAACTCGACCAGGACCGGTGGCGAGCCGTGCTCAACGCCGAGCGCGGGAACCTGCGGGCCGCGCTGGGCTGGGGGCTCGAGGCGCCGGATCCCGGCCGGGGCCGCCGGCTGGCTTCGGCCCTGGCCCGGTACTGGTTCTTGCACGGTCACAGCGAGGAGGGGCTGGGCTTCCTGCACCGGGCGGTCGACCGCGTCCCGGACGACCGAACGGGCGTCCAATCCGCGCTCTGGTCCGGCATCGCCCTGCTGGAGCTGTCGTCGGCGCGGGTGGACCTGGTCGACGAGGCGGCGGGGCGCGGCCTGGCGGTCGCGACCGCGATCGAGGACGACCGCGGCCAGGCCCGCTGCCTGGCGCTGCGCGCCTACGCCAGCATGTACAGCGACTTCGCCGCGACCGACGAGCTGATCGAGCAGGCGTGCCGGTACGGCGAGCGGGCGGGCGACCTGCTCGCCGTGGACCTCGCGCTGACGATCCAGGCCAGCCTGCGCTCCCTGCAGGGCCGGCACGCGGAGGCGCACCGGCTGGGCGAGCGGCTCTACCAGCGGGTGGCGCCGCGCGGAGTGCGGTTGTCCATCGCCTTCGCCCTGGAGCCGCAGGCCTACGCCGCGCTGTTCACCGGGGACGTCAGGAAGGCGGTCGACCTGGCCGCGCGGGCGCGGGACGCCGCCGTGCCGCTGGGCGACTACTTCACGGTGAGCCACATCACCAACAACCTGGCCTGGATACTCGCCTTGAGCGGGGACCTCGACGGCGCCTGGCGGACCATCGAGCCGGTGGTCCGGTCCACCGAGGCGGCCGGCCTGGTGGAGGCGTCCTGGCTGGCGCTGGCCGTGGGCACGCTGCACCTGGCCGGCGGGGACTTCGGCCGGGCGGTGGAGTGGCTGCGCCGCAGCGCCACCTTCCTGGCTCCGACGGAGGAAAACTGGGCCTCGGCCCGGGCCCTGCCCGGGCTGGCTCACGCCCTGCGGATGACCGGCCAGCACGACCAAGCGCGGCAGACCGCCGACCGGGCGCTGGCCATATCGCGCAAGCTGGGCGCGCCGGACCTGGTCGCGGCGGCGCTCGAGCAACTCGCGTTCCTCGCCGAACCCGATTCGCCGTGGCAGGCTGAGGAGCTCCAGCACCAAGCCCTGGCCGTTCGGGTCGAACACGACCTGCGCACCTTCTACGCGGACAGCCTGGACGCCCTGGCCGGCCTGGCCGCCGCGGGCGGGAGTAGCGCGGAGGCGGCCGCGGCCGCCCGGCTGCTGGCGGCGTCCGGCACCGCCCGCCATTTCACCGGGTACCCGCGGCCGCGGTGCGTCCGGCCCGCCCACGACGCCGTGGTGGCCGCCGTCCGGGCCGCGCTCGGCGAGGAGCCGTTCGCCGAAGCCTGGGCGGCCGGAAGCCGGCTCTCGCTGGACGAGGCGGTGGACTACGCCACCAGGGCCCGGGGCCGCCGCCGGCGGCCGGCCAGCGGGTGGGCCAGCCTGACCCCCACCGAACTCCGGGTCGCCGAGCTGGTTGTGCTGGGACTGACCAACCCGCAGATCGCCGCCCGGACCTGCTGGCGGTCATCGCCGCAGCCGGCGGTCGCACCCATCTGTACGGGATCTCCTCGGGCGGGGCGCTCGCGCTGGAGGCGGCCCGCCGGCATCCGGGCAACGTCGCCGCTCTGGCCCTGTACGAGATCCCCTACGTGGTCGACGGGTCCCGGCCGCCGGTCGGGGAGGACCTCGAGGGCCGGCTCGCGGACCTGGTGGCGACCGGGCACCGCGGGGCCGCTGTCCGGCAGTTGATGAGCGAGGTGGTCCGGCTACCGGCCCCGCTGGTGACCCTGATGCCGGTGTTGCCCGGCTGGTCGAAAAACAAGGCCGTCGCGCACACCCTGCCATACGACGCCGCGCTGATGGCGGGCACGCAGGCAGGCCGCCCGCTGCCGGTGCAGCGGTGGGCGTCCTTCGGCGTCCCCGCCCTAGTCCTCTACGGCGGCAAGAGCCCCGCGTGGGTGCAGGCCGGCACGAAGGCGCTGGCCGAAGCGCTCCCCGGCGCCCGGCTGCGGATGCTCCCGGGACAGACGCACTACGTCAAGGCGGAGGCCATCGCACCGGTCCTGCACGAGTTCTTCGCCAACGCTGGTACCCGAGCCTGAACCCACCTGGAAGGAATCGCCATGCCTACGGTCACGTCCAACGACGGCACCTCGATCGCCTTCTTCGGATAGCCGGGATCCCCGATGCGCAGCATCATCACCTCGGCCTACATGTCCCTGGACGGCGTCGTGCAGCGGCCCGAGCTGTGGACCTTCGACTACCGCAGCGACGACGCCGCCCGGTTCGCGCACGAGCAGCTGTTCGGCAGCGACGCGCTCCTGATGGGGCGGCACACCTACCAGATCTTCGCCGGGCACTGGCCGGACGCCACCGACGAGGAGGGATTCGCCGACCGGATGAACACGCTGCCCAAGTACGTCGTCTCGGACACCCTCGACGGACCCGCGCCGTGGGACAACACGATCGTGGTTCCCCGTCACGACGCCCCCGCGCAGCTCCGCGCGCTCAAGGAGCAGCCCGGGCAGGACATCCTGCAGTACGGCTACGGGCCGGTCACCGCCACGCTGCTCGAGGCTGGCCTGCTCGACGAGCTGCGGATCTGGCTGCACCCCCTGCTCGTCGGCGGCAAGGACCCGGACGCCCTGCTCGCTCGCGCCGGCGCCCGGGCCAGGCTCGCCCTGGCCGACGTGACCCGGTACGACTCTGACCTGCTCATCCTGCGCTACCGGCCCGCGGCGGAAGGGCCGGGCTGAGGATCCCGGTGAGGTTCTCCACGCCATCTGCACGGGTTCTCCCCCATGCCTGCATGCCGATGCCGCTTGCTGATTGGTAGGCAGTTTGGCTGCGCCGCGGCGTGAACCGGAGTGGGATGGCCGTTCCGCCCTTCGGCCATGGTCCGGTACCGTGGCGTGGCCAACTGCCAGGTGACGAGGAACAGCGGTGCCGATCGTTTGCTTGCCTGCGCTGACCGAAGTGGGCTAGATGGCCGAAGACGAGATGCCGCCTCAGGAGGACCCTGCTCCCGAGGCCGGAAGCGGGACCGGCGCGCGCCCGGCGCTGATGTTCCGGTGGGGTGTGTACGTGAGCCTGGGCGTCCTCGCGGTCCTCGCCGCGGCCGCCGCCGTCTACACCACGCGGGCGGTGCTGGTCCGAGTGCTGATCGCGCTGTTCATCGCGATCAGCCTGGACCCGGCGGTACGCGCGCTGACCCGCCGGGGCGTGCGCCGCTCGCTGGCCGTGCTGGTGATCTTCCTGGTCGCGGGCGGCCTGGCGGCGGCGTTCCTGGTCTCGGTCATACCGGCGATGGTCCACCAATTCCAGTCCCTGGTGCACGATTTTCCCGGTTACATCGCGAGCCTGTCCGACCGTTCGGCCCGTTTCCGGCAGCTGACCGACCGCTTCCACCTGACCAGCAAGGTCCAGGACCTGCTCGCGAGCCTGCCCGGCCGGCTCGGCGGCGGCGTGCTCGGGTTCACCCGCCGCCTGTTCGGCGCGCTGTTCGACACGCTGACGGTGGTGGTGCTCGCCATCTACTTCATGGCCGACATGCCCCGGCTGCGGCACAATGCGATGCGGCTGTTTCCGCGGGCCCACCGCGTGCAGGCGGGCCGCGTCGCCGATGTGATGGTGGACAAGGTCGGCTCCTACATGATCGGCAACCTGCTGATCTCGCTGGCGGCCGGGCTGGCCTCCTTCGCCGTCTTCGCCGCGCTCGGGATGCCGTTCGCGGTGCCGCTGGCGTTCGCGGTCGCGGTGTGCGACCTGATCCCGATGATCGGGGCGACGCTGGGCGCGGTGATCTGCGTGCTGGCCGCGCTGCTCACCACCGAACTCTGGCCGACCACGGTGGTCGTGGCCATCTTCTTCGTGGTCTACCAGCAGGTGGAGAACTACTTCATCGCGCCGCGCATCCTGCGCTCCACGGTCAGCCTGAGCGCGGCCGCGGTGCTGCTGGCCGGCCTGATCGGCGGCACGGTGCTGGGCCTGATCGGCGCCCTCATGGCCATCCCCGTCGCGGCCGGCCTCAAGGTCGTGCTGGCCGAACGGCTGCAAGTACGAGACTCGGCCGACGCAGAGCCCGCCGACGTGGAGCCCGCCGACTCAGGGCTGGCCGACTCGGAGCCGGCCAACGCCGGCTCGCGTGGCACGGCCGGGAATTGAGCGGGCGAGGAACTCGACGGGAGACCCGCCGGTGAACTGGCGGAAGTCGCGGATGAGGTGCGACTGGTCGGCGTAGCCGCCGTCGGCCGCGATGCGGTCCCAGTGCCCCGGCTCGCCATCGTCCAGGCGGCGCCAGACGTGCTCGAAGCGGAGCAGCCGGGCCGCCGTCTTAGGCGTGAGGCCGACCTGCTGCCGGAACTTCGTGATCAGGTGCTTGTGACTCCAGCCGACCTCGCGCGCCAGCGACCCGATCGGCACGGCCCCGGCCCTGGTGACCAGGCGCCGCCACGCCCATCGCACTTCGGGTGCCCCGGCAGGCGCACCGTCGGTCCGGTGCAGCAGGAACTCATCGAGCGCGGTGAACCGCTCGCCCCAGGTCGCCAGCCCGCGGATCGTGTCCCCCAGCCGCCGCCCGTCGCGGCCCGCCAGGTCGTCAAGATCGACAAAGCTTCCGCTGAGCTCGTCCATCGGCGTGCGCAGCAGCGCGTAGGCACCCAGTGGCGACAACCATGCCTCCAGGTACGAGGGTGAACACGCCCCATCGACCACCGAGAACGAATCATGCGCGCCATTGACGAACTCCGGCGGCCGGAGCGCCGAGTCCTGAATCTTCATCACAACGAGCACCGATGTGGTGGCGGGCAAGACGAAACCGCCCGATGGCTCGGTCACGTCGGTGAATCCGGCGTAGTCACGCGCGACCACCGACCGCAGCGCCGGATGCGGCACCCCTCGCACGCCCGGCCACCGCGCCCGCTCCGAGAGCGGCCCCCGCGATTGTTCCGGTCTCACACCTGTGCAACCGGTCAGGCCAGCGCGGTGTTCCCCGGTTAGCGCGCGCACGGCGAAGGTCAAATCCGTTCAATACGGCGCCGCGGACCGGCCATATGGTCAAAGGGACCAGGCCACCCGGCGCTGGCCAACACGATCACACAAGGATGCAGCCATGGTTACGCGCACTGGGCCCTTCTGGGACGCGGTCGAAGGACGCGCACCGATACCGCGTGCGGCCGCGACCCTGGGGGCGGAGTTCATCAGCGCCGATCCCGAGAACGGCACGATCGAGCTTGCCTTCGAGGCCACCGAGGACTTCACCAACCCGGCCGGGAACGTGCTCGGCGCGTTTCAGGCGGCGATGCTCTTCGACACGGCCGGTCCCGCACTGCTCGCCACGCTGGCACCTGATGAGTTCCAGTCGACGATGGGACTCAGCGTGTCGTTCCTGCGGCCGGTCCGGCCGGGCAGGATCACCGGCCGAGGACGCGTCGTGCACCGCGACGGCGAGCTGGCCTTCCTCGAGGCCACGCTGGCGGACTCCGACGGCACGGTGATCGCAACCGCCACTGCGACGGCCCGGGTCATCGCCCTCGACCAGGCTCGTTCGGCCGCATGACTGAGGCTGAGCTTCTCCGCGTCGCTCCGGGCGGTCAGAGCGCAGCGATCGCATCCGCAGTGGCTTCGCCGCTGCGGACGGCGCCCTCCATGTAGCCGTTCCATTCGGGTGCGCACTCGGCGCCGGCCCAGTGGATGCGCCCGATCGGTGCGCGCCACGCCTGGCCGTAGGACGTCCAGACGCCGGGGGCGAAGTGCGCGCCGTAGCAGCCGCGGGTGAACTCTTCGGCCATCCAGTCCCGCTCGACGTACCGCTCGGGGCGTGCCGCCGCCTGGCCGAAGTAGCGGACGAAGCAGGCGGTTACCGCCTCCTGCCGTTCGGCCTGGGTGCGGCGGGCCCACATGCGCGCCTCCTTGCCTTCGATGAAGCCCATCAAGACGCCTGGCCTGCCGGACGGCGGTGAGTTGTCGAAGGTCACCTTCACTGGTCCGGTGTCCGAGGCGGCCTGCCCGTTCAGCCCGTCGTCGCGCCAGAACGGTCCGGGGTAGATGGCGTATGCCTTGATGACCGAGCCGGCCGGCATGCGCTGGGTGAGCTGGTCTCGCCAGGATGGCAGGGGCGGGTCGTACTCCAGCCGGCCGGCCAGCGTCGGGGGCAGCGTCACGATGGCCGCGTCGCCCGGATACTGCGAGCCGTCGCGGGCGGCGACGCGGACCCCGTCGCCGTCGTGCACGATCCGGCGCACCGGGCATCCCAGGATGACCCGCTCGCCCAGCGCGGCGGCCATCGCCTCGGCGACGCGGACCGATCCTCCGGTCACCCGGTCCTGCTGCGCTCCCCGGTCGACGGCGAGGAGCGTCTCCAGGTCGGCGTTGGAGTGCGTGTAGAACAGCGCGTGCAGCAGCGATATGTCGCTGGCGTCGGCGGCGAATACGGCCTCGCAGGCGACATGGAAGTAGGCGCGTCCCGCCTTGGTGCGCAGGTTGCTGCGGATCCAGCTCTGGAAGGTCCGCCCGTCGAGGACCTCGGCGCCCGGGGTGAGCCACGGCCGCTGCAGGTCGGTGCGCGCGGCCAGCCGGGCGAAGCGCAGCAGGCCCTGGCCGAGGTCGGCGAGCGCGAACGGTGACAGGCGCGGGACGGCGCCCTTGTCCGGCTTCATCGTGGACCGCTTGCCCTGCAGGTCCAGCAGCAGCCGTCCCTCGTCGTTCCAGGTACGGAACGTCGACAGCCCCAGTTCGGCGGCCAGTTCGTGCATGCGGGTGTGCCCCTCGCCGAGCCATTGCCCGCCGAGCTCGAGCGGCGTGCCGTCCTCCAGCACCAGGCCTTCGGTGCGCCCGCCGACGCGGTCACGGGCCTCCACCACGGTCACCTCGTGCCCGCCCGCTACGAGCCGCCGGGCGGCGGCCAGCCCGGCGAGCCCGGCACCGACCACGACGACGCTGCTCATCG
>WNGJ01005905.1_pt1 | contig 14592 bp, 13 predicted proteins | sample 5400611 | NCBI WGS metagenome assembly WNGJ01 (sample SAMN13153375, study PRJNA577476) | soil metagenome | isolation source: 40 cm soil or saprolite under Garry oak tree replicate 1 | place: USA:California | collected 2016-06-15
TGCGGTCACACTGGAGTTTGGAATCTTCAGTAATGGAAGGAACCAAGCGGCACTGGCCGGTGTGGGCTTCGAAACGCCAGCCATGGTAAGCACATTCGACGGTGTGTCCATCGTAGCGTCCAAGCGATAACGGGAAGGCCCGATGCGGGCAGACGTCGCGGAGAGCGAAAGCTTTTCCGGCGCCATCGCGCCCAAGGACCAGGGGAACTTCGAGGCGCGCGGAGGTCACCAGCCTTCGGCCACGAATTCGATTGCTTCGCAGAACCGGATACCAAAAACCCCAGAGGAATTCGTCCTCTCCTTGCGCGGGGCTCGAGATTGCGAGTGGCAGGGTTTGTTCCATTCCAGTGTAAATCCCATGATAACCGCCGCCCGGATATACGGTCCACCACGTTGCCCAACCGCGAGCCGGATGCGTTCGTGGTAATGGACGGGTTTCTTGCGCCGCGAGGTTACGGTATCCTGTCCGGCCATGCATGATCTCAACTACTTCCGCGAGCACCTGCCGGACTTCGAGAAGATGGCCGCCAATCGCGGCGCGCGCATAGATTTCGAGAGCTTCCGTGCGCTGGATCGCGAACGGCGTGAACGCATTACCGCCACCGAGCGCCGCAAGGCCGAGCGCAATCGAGCGAGCGAAGAGATTGCCCGGCGCAAGCGGGCCGGCGAAAAAGCGGACGATCTGCTGGCAGAAATGAAACGGGCTTCCGAGGAGATCAAGCATGCGGATGAGGAGATTGCACGCTTCGATGCCCAGCTACAAGAATTCATGCTCTCGGTGCCGAACCTCCCGCATGCCTCTGCCCCGGTCGGTCAGGACGCCACGTGCAATGTCGAAGTTCGCCGCTGGGGCAGCCCTCCACAATTTGATTTTGCGCCGAAGCCGCATTGGGAAGTCGGCGAACGCGCCGGCATTCTGGATCTCGCGCGAGCAGCAAAAATATCGGGTGCGCGTTTTGCCCTTTATCGCGGGTTAGGAGCGCGGCTCGAGAGAGCCCTGGCGAATTTCTTTCTCGACGCGCACACGCGCAATGGCTATACGGAATACCTTCCGCCGTTTCTGGTGAACACGGCATCTTTGATCGGCGTCGGACAACTCCCGAAGTTTGCGGCTGAAATGTTTCGCCTGGAAGGGAGCGATCTCTGGCTCACACCCACGGCGGAAGTCGAGCTGACCAGCCTTTATCGGGACGAAACTCTCGATGCGGATCAGTTGCCCATCAAAGTCTGCGCGTGGACGGCGTGCTTTCGTTCCGAAGCGGGAGCTGCGGGCAAGGATACGCGCGGCATTCTCCGGCAGCATCAATTTCAAAAAGTAGAGATGTTCAAATTCACTCGGCCCGAGCAAAGCTATGAGGAACTGGAATCACTGGTTCGCGATGCGGAATCGCTCCTGCAGAAGCTCGGACTGCATTATCGAGTTGTCTTGCTTTGCACAGGGGACATGGGCTTCGCCTCTAGCAAGACTTACGATGTTGAAGTCTGGCTGCCGTCCGCCAACGAGTTTCGCGAAATTTCATCCTGCTCGAATTGTGAAGCGTTTCAGGCACGGCGAAGCGGCATTCGGTTCAAGCCCAAGGGCGGCAAGAGTGAATTCGTACACACGTTGAACGGCTCAGGCCTGGCAGTGGGGCGCACCTGGCTGGCATTACTCGAAAATTATCAACAGGCTGACGGATCGATCCTGTAGAGCCGCCGGCCGTGTCCTAAGTTAAACCAACCAATTCGACAGAACCTGCCAGATTCAATTGACAAGCCCTTTTGCTACTCAATACACTGCGCGCTTGTTTGGGATCAAACTGAGGATTGAGTGAACTCACTCAGCCGCATATTTCGGGCCATCCTGTGGGGGGTCGTGACCGGTGAGTTGCTATGCTTTGTGCGGCGATGGAATGCGTCTGGTGCGCGGCAGATGACCCACGGCCAGCGGCCGGAAAAGTCTTCCGCCGCAATCCGTCTGCATCGGGACCCTGTTTGCGGCACTTACGTCTCCCCGGAGATTTCATTTAAGGTAGAGAAATCGGGTCATCTCACGCATTTCTGCTCCACCAATTGCCGCGACCGTTATGCCCAGCCGGCCGCACGCGCGGCAAGAACCTAGAAGAGCACGGCGCCCCAAGCGCCAAAACGAGAAGGAGATACTGGATGGGAACGGTCGCCAAAGCTATCCCGCAACCGGTGATTCCGAAAGTGGCTCCTCGCGAGGATCTCAATCCCTTCCGCATCGCTCAGATTCAATTTGATATGGCGGCGGAGTTTCTGAAAATCGACACGGGATTGCGGCAGATTCTGCGCACGCCAAAGCGGGTGATGGAGGTTTCCATTCCCATCAAGCTCGATAATGGCCAGGTGAAGGTCTTTTCCGGTTATCGCGTGCAGCACAATACCGCGCGAGGCCCGGCCAAAGGCGGCGTTCGTTACCATCCCAATCTCACGCTGGATGAAGTCAAGGCGCTTGCTTCCTGGATGACCTGGAAGACGGCGACAGTGAACATCCCGTACGGCGGCGCGAAGGGGGGCGTTATTTGCGATGCGAAGCGAATGTCACGCGGCGAATTGGAGCGCCTGACGCGGCGGTTCACTTATGAAATTTCTCCCATCTTGGGCCCCGAACGTGATATTCCGGCTCCGGACGTAGCCACTGACGCGCAAACCATGGCGTGGATGATGGATACCTATTCGACGCTGGCTGGCCAAGCCGCGCTGTGCTCGGTCACGGGCAAACCCATTTCGCTGGGCGGTTCCGAGGGCCGCGCTGACGCTACCGCGCGGGGCCTGCTTTTTGCTATCGAGGAAGCCTGCAAGCTGAAAAAGGTATCCTTGCGCGGGGCCAGCGTGGCGGTGCAGGGTTTTGGCAATGTGGGTTCCTCAGCGGCCCGCATCCTCTTTGAGAAAAAAGCAAAAATTGTGGCCCTCAGTGACACGCGGGGCGGGGTTTTTAATGCGCGCGGGATTGATCCGCTGAAAGCTTACCGGTATAAGGAACGCGCCGGAACCGTCGTCGGCATGCCCGGCGCCTCGCGCATTTCAAACGAGGACCTTTTGGCGCTCAAATGTGACATTCTCATTCCCGCGGCGTTGGAAAATGCCATAACGCTGCACAATGCCGACCAGATCAAGGCCAAAATCCTGGCCGAAGGGGCCAACGGACCTACCACACCGCATGCCGACGAGGTCTTGAACCGCAAAGGGATCTTCGTCATCCCAGACATCCTGGCCAACGCCGGCGGAGTCGCCGTCAGCTATTTTGAATGGGCCCAAAATCTGCAGGGCGCGCACTGGCAGGATACGGAAGTGAACCAGAAGCTGGATCTCGTCATGCGCCGCGCCTTCAACGATGTGTACATGACTATGCGCAAACACCGCACCCACTCGCGCGCGGCCGCTTACGTGCTGGCGGTCAGCCGTGTTGCGGAAGCCATGCTGGTGCGCGGCCTCTTCCCCTGAAATTTTCGGCTCGATTGCACGTATCCTACCCTTCTGCCACGCATCTTAAAAAGAGACGCGGACGGCTCTCGAGTTGGAAAAACTTTTTCATCCCACGAAAAAAACTTGCACGCGCGCGTCGAGGCGCGTAAATTCTGCTGTGCTGGTTCGTTCCGGGAGTCGGAGTGGCCGGCATTTGTGCCTGGCGCGGAGGGCACGACGCGTTGAATAATCATCATCACTTTTCTTTGCCCATTGTTTTGACAATCGCGGGATTCGATCCTTCCTGTGGCGCTGGAATCGCTGCCGATTTGAAGACTCTGTCGGCGAACAATTGTTATGGCGTCGCGGCGATCACCGCGCTCACGGTCCAGTCCACTCAGGGCGTCAAAGCCGTCCACGTGACGCTGGCGGCGACCTTGCGGGCGCAACTCGATACGCTCGCGGAGGATTTGCAGATCGCGGCGATAAAAATCGGCATGCTGGGCAATCGCGCCAACGCCGTCGCCGTGGCTGAATTCCTGGACAAAGCAAATTTTGCGAACGTCGTGCTGGATCCCGTGGTGCAGCCGACGGCTGGCGGACCGGACTTACTCGATGCCGGCGGGGTGAAGTATCTCGCCGACGAATTAATGAAGCGTGTGTCGGTCATCACGCCAAATGTTCCGGAAGCGGCGTTGCTTGCAGGAATGGAGATCAAGGACATAGGCGATATGGAGGCTGCGGCGCGTAAGCTGGTGGAGCGCGGGGCTCACGCCGTAGTGGTCAAAGGCGGCCACATGGATAAAGCCGTTGATCTCCTTTTCGATGGCTCCGAAGCGCTGACGCTGGGCGGCGACCACGTCCGCACAGAACACACCCACGGATCCGGTTGCACCTTCGCCTCAGCGATTGCTGCGCAGCTCGCTTTGGGACGCGGCTTGCGCGAAGCGGTGATGCTTGCGAAAGCCTATGTAGTGAAAGCCATCGAAAATGGATTTGCCATCGGAAAAGGGCCCGGCCCCCTCGATCATTTCTACCGCGCCCATTACGAGCCGCCGCTGCGCGGGGTCCACGAAGTGCCGCAGCACGGCATGCATCCGGCAGCCGAGCCCGCCACGCGCTGAGCTTCTTTCGTCGCTCGCACCTCAGCAATTTATCCCGAGACAAATCTGTCGGTTCATGCGTCCCGGCGATAGACAATGCGTCCGGCGACCATGGTGATCATGGGAGCGCCGCGGAATTTGCGGCCGTCGAATGGGGTGTTGGTTGACTTGCTCGCGGATTGTTTCAAGTGAAACGTCCAGGGGTGGTCGGTGGAAAAGATCGTGAGGTCGGCCGGCTCGCCGGCCACGATCGAGCGCTTTCGCCCGAGAACGCGTGCCGGACCGGTGGTAAAGAGTTCCACCATGCGCATGAGCGACAGTTTTCCGGCATGGACCAGTTCCAAAGCCAGAGCTAATGCGGTTTCGAATCCGGTGATGCCGAAGGGGGCGCGGTCAAATTCGACCTCCTTGATGGCCGCCTCATGCGGCGCGTGGTCGGTGGCAATAGCGTCTATTGCTCCATCGGCGAGCCCCTCGATCAATGCCGAGCGGTCCTCCGCCGAGGCAAGCGGAGGATTCATCTTGAAACGCGCATCGTAGACGACGTCCTCGTCACACAGCGTGAAATGGTGCGGAGTGACCTCACAGCTCACACGCAACCCGCGCTTTTTAGCGGCACGGACCAAATCAAGGGAGACGCGCGAAGATAGGTGCGCGACGTGAAAGCGGCAGTCCGTCAATTCCGTCACCTGAATATCGCGCCCCACGGCGATGGATTCGGTAGCCGCCGGCATGCCGCGAAGACCCAGGCGCACCGATTGCCGGCCCTCACGCATAACCGCGCCGGCAAACAGCGAAGAGTCCTCACAATGATCGATTACCGGCAGATCAAGCGCGCGGCAATAGTCCATCACCTGGCGCAGCAGTCTGGCTGTGGCGATAGGATGCCCATCGTCGCTGACTGCGATAATGCCAGCCTTTTGCATGGCGCCAATTTCCGCCAGAGATTCGCCGCGGCTTCCTAGAGACGCGGCGCCGATGGGCCACACGTGCGTGCTGGCCACGGCGGCCGAGCGCTCCAGAATGGCGCGTGTGACCGAGGCGTTGTCATTGACTGGCCGCGTGTTTGGCATCGGGCATACGGCCGTGAAGCCTCCGCGTGCGGCTGCGCGCGTTCCCGTTTCGATGGTTTCGGAGCTTTCGCCGCCGGGCTCGCGCAGATGACAATGCAGGTCGATAAAACCGGGCGCAACGACCAGGCCAGCGGCATCAAGCGTCTCGCCATTTGGCGATGCAGAAGAATCTCCCGGAGCTTCCGCCGCCGCGAGGCGCGCGATGCGTTCCCCATCAATCCAAATGTTGCGCCGCGCATCGGTTCCACTGCCCGGATCGATGACTCGCCCATTCTTAATGAGCAGCATGGGCAGATCCTTTGGCTTCGTCGGTTTCCGACCCCGTTGCAAGCATGACGAAGAGCAGGGCCATGCGCACGGCGAGGCCGTTAGTGACCTGTTCCAGAACGCAAGACTGCGGGCCATCGGCTACGGCCGGATCAATTTCCAGCCCGCGAATCATCGGCCCGGGATGAAGGACAAGCGCATCCGGCCCGGCGATCTTGAGGCGTTCAGGCGTAAGCTGATAGAGCAAGATGTATTCGTCGAGCGGCAGGGCGGGTTCATGCAAGCGTTCCTGCTGGACCCGCAGAACGATGACCGCATCGGCCCCCTCGAGGGCATCTTCGATTCTGCAGGAGCGCCGCACTTGCTTGCTCAGGCATTCAAATTCCCGCGGCAACCACATAGGCGGGCCACAAAGGGTGAAACGGCAGCCGAATTTACCGAGCAGGTGGAGATTAGAACGGGCCACACGGCTGTGCAGGATGTCGCCGATGATGGTGACGTTCAGATTTTCTATACCGCCGCGGCGATCGCGGATGGTGAGGGCATCGAGCAGCGCCTGAGTAGGATGTTCGTGCGTGCCGTCGCCGGCGTTGATCACCGGAATATCCAAATGCCGGGCGACGAAATCCGCTGCTCCCGAGGAACTGTGGCGCATGACAATGCAGTCCGGCTTCATGGCGTCGAGTGTGCGCGCCGTATCCAGCAGAGATTCCCCCTTTTTCAAGCTGGAAGACTCGGCCTGCAGGTTCATCGTGTCGGCGCCGAGGCGCGAGGCTGCGGTTGCGAAGCTGATGCGCGTCCGCGTGGAAGCCTCAAAGAAGGCCAGTGCGACCGTTTTGCCGCGCAGAGTGGCCAGCTTTTTCAGCGGATAACGTTGAAATTCCTGGAACGGCTTGGCCTCATCGAGAAGGAAAGCGATCTGCTCCGCGGTCAGGTCCTCAATGCTCAGCAGGTCGCGCAAGCGTTCTGCCACTTCGGCTCCTCACAGAGATTTGCGACGGGCGCCAGCTCGCCGCAACGCTGGCCGCTGGTTATTCCACGCGTTCGACCAGCATTACGCGTTCTTCCCGATCGGTTTCATGCAACCGGACCTCAACGATCTCATGGCTACTGGTCTGCACGGATCGGCCGACGAAGCTCGCTTCAATCGGAAGTTCGCGATGGCCTCGATCAATCAGCACCACCATGCGCACACGGCTGGGGCGGCCGAGATCGAAGAGACCGTTCATGGCTGCGCGCGCGGTCCGTCCGGTGTAGAGAACGTCGTCCACCAAGAGCACGTCCTTATCGTCCACGGGAAACGGTATTTCGCTCGAATGCAGCACAGGCTGTGAGGCGATCTTGGAGAGGTCGTCGCGGTAAAGGGTGATATCCAGTGTTCCAACCGGCACTTCCACGTGCTCGATGCCTTGCATAGCGCGAGCGATCCGCTGCGCGAGAGGGACGCCCCGCCGGCGTATTCCGATGAGCGCCAGGTTCACCGTGCCGCCGCTTTTCTCCACGATTTCGTGAGCCAGGCGCTGCAACGTGCGGTCGATCTCCGTGGCGGACATCAACTGTGTTTTCTCGACGACGCGCATCCGGGCGAACATCCTAGCATAGGAGAGCGAAGGCGCGGCACCCGCCTCCCGCACGCCCAACGCACCGAACTGGGGCTTCCGCAAGGCCTTTCGGGTTTACGCGCGGGCTTCAGCCGCCAAATTTAGGTCATTTCGCATGTTAGACTAGCGCGCAGTGAACCCTCCGGCGGCAGTGGATCTCTCCGTAGAAGTCGGCGCACTGCATCTCGCTAATCCCGTTATCGCCGCCAGCGGTACCTTCGGATATGCCATCGAGTTCGCCGAGCTGACCGACCTCAACCGGTTGGGAGCCATCGTCGTCAAGGGCCTCTCGCTCGAGCCCATGGAGGGCGCACCGGCGCCCCGACTAACCCCAACGCCTGCGGGCATGCTCAATGCTGTGGGCCTGCAAAACGTAGGCGTGCGGCGGTTTATCTCCGAAAAGCTGCCCGCCTTGCGATCCTACCGCACTCCGATCGTTGCTAATATCTTCGGCCGATCTATGGAAGAATACGCCGAAGTCGTCCGGCACCTCGAAGGTGCCGAAGGCTTGGCGGCCTATGAGTTGAATATCTCGTGTCCCAACGTGGCCTGCGGCGGAATTCAGTTCGGCAGCAACGCGCAGATGGCGGCAGAGGTCGTAGCGGCGGCACGAAAAGTGAGCCGCCGGCCATTGTGGGTGAAGCTTTCGCCAAATGTGGCCGATATCGGTGCGATTGCCAAAGCGGCGGAACAGGCCGGCGGTGATGCTCTCACTGTCGCCAACACCTATCCGGCAATGAGCGTCGATTTCAGGAGCCGGAGATCACGCATCGGAAATCCAACCGGAGGACTATCTGGCCGCGCCATCAAACCGATCACTCTCCGGCTGGTTTATGAAGCTTCACGGGCGGGAGGCATACCCGTCATCGGACTGGGGGGCATTGATACGGCGGAGGATGTCCTGGAATACTTCGTCGTAGGCGCTTCGGCCGTTCAGGTGGGCACGGCAAACTTCGCGGACCCGAACTCATGCGTCCGGATCATCGCTGATCTGGAGAAGCTGTGTACTTCCGAGAACATCCATAGTATCATAGACTTACGTGGCACATTTAACGCAGAAAGCCATTGAGCCGATGCGGGGTCGCATAATCTCCCCAGCCAGTCAAAAGCTAATCCTGGCGCTCGACTTCGGCCGCCTGAACGAGGCGCTGGACATGGCGCGCAGCTTGGCCGGCCTAGTCGGGATGTTCAAAATCAACATCCATCTATTCACGGCCGAAGGGCCGGAGGCGGTTCGCAAAATCGGCGCGCTTGGTCCCGGCATATTCCTCGATTTGAAGTACCACGATATTCCGAACACGGTTGCCGGAGCAATTTCCGCCGCAGCGGAGCTATCCGAAGTGCGGTTGTTGGATCTCCATGCGACAGGAAGCGAGGCCATGATGCAGGCGGCGGTGCAGGCGCTCGCACAGAGGGGCGCGGATCGTCCGAAACTGCTCGGCATAACGATACTGACGAGTTTGAACCAAGCCGACCTGCGTCATGTGGGGATCGCCGGTACGCCCGGATCCAGAGCGCTCAGCCTCGCGCGGATTGCGAAGCGATGCGGCTTGGATGGAGTTGTGGCCTCGCCGAAAGAGGTTCGGCGGATTCGCAGCGGCTGCGGGCGCGATTTCCTGATCGTTGTGCCGGGCATCCGGCTGGCGCAAGAGGCGCCGAGCCGCGCGGATGATCAGGCGCGGATTGCTACGCCGGGGGAGGCCATTCGCGCAGGGGCCGACTATCTCGTCGTGGGCCGACCCATCACGGCGTCGGCGGACCCACCGGAAGCGGCGCGGGAGATCGCCGCAGAAATCGCCGCAGTCCTGCGGCCGGCCTGAAGGCGTGGGGTCGCAGTTTGATCCTAGCCGCGCTCTTCTGTAGCATCAGCTAAAGATTTCAGTGCAGTCGCGCTACTATGCGAAATATCGTCGTCGGCACAGCCGGTCATATCGATCATGGGAAATCCGCGCTGGTTGAGGCCCTGACCGGCACGCATCCCGACCGCCTGGAGGAAGAGAAGCGGCGAGGCATTACCCTGGATATCGGCTTCGCATTTCTCCAACTGGGCGACGTTAGCCTCGGTTTTGTTGATGTGCCGGGACACGAGCGGTTCGTGCGTAACATGCTCGCGGGCGCCAGCGGTTTCGATCTCGTGCTGCTGGTGATTGCGGCCGATGAATCGATCAAACCGCAAACGCGAGAGCATTTTGAGATTTGCAAACTGCTCGGGATTCCCCGCGGCCTGGTGGTGCTCACAAAATGCGATCTGGTTGAGCCCGAGGTCCTCGAATTAGTGCGCCTCGAAACCGAGGAATTTATCCGCGGCTCGTTTCTCGGTGGCGCCCCTATTGTTGCGGTAAGCGCAAAGACCGGCACAGGATTGGACGAGCTTCGCCGGCAACTCGCTCGGATCGCGAGCGAAACGCCTCCCAAAGACGCCTCGCGTTACTTCCGGCTGCCCATTGACCGCGCGTTTGTCATGAAGGGTTTCGGCACGGTAGTGACCGGCACACTGATCGCCGGAGAGGTGAAAGCCGAAGATGAAGTGGAGTTGTTCCCCTCGAGGCGCCGCCTGCGCGTTCGTGGTGTGCAGTCGGCCGGCCGAGTGGTGCTCGGCGCCGTAGCCGGACAGCGCACGGCATTGAATCTCGCCGGAATCGAGCACCAGGAGGTGCGCCGGGGCATGGTGCTTGCCGCGCCCAAGCGCTTTGACGCTACCGCACGGCTGGACGCGCGCATTGTCCTGCTTGCTTCGGCAAAAAAGTTGAAGAATCGCGCGCGCGTACACTTCCACCACGGCTCGTCGGAAACGATTGCAGAGCTCCATTTATTCGGTGCGAGGGAAATGACGCCAGGGAGCACGGGCCTCGCGCAGTTGCGCCTGGCCGATAGGACGCTCGCTCTTCCGGGAGATCACTTCATCCTGCGGCAGTTCTCGCCGGTAGTCACGATCGGCGGCGGCACGGTCCTGCATATACCGCGCGGGGGGCGGCTTCGCGAGCCGGAAGCGACGAATTTTCTCGAGGTGCAGGAACGCGGCCTGGGCGGCGATCTCCTTGCGCGCGCGGCCGCCCTGGAGGCCATCATTTCTGCGAGTGGGGAGGGAAGCACCCTGGCAGAGCTGGTATTGCGTACCGGCTGGGCGGAAGAGGATCTTCGCAGGATAGTGGAAGATCTCGCGGCGGAAGGCAAATCGCGGATCGTCGCCGAACAGCCGTTGGTGGCGGTTTCGCCGTCGAGTATGGCTTCCTGTGCGAACCGGCTTTTAAGGGAAGTCGAGCGATTCCATCGCGCGAATCCCTTGGCGGAGGCAATCTCGAAGGAGGATCTGCGCACGCGCTGCGCCTCGGGTTTGCGTGCGGATATATTCCGCGCTGCGCTCGAAGACGCCGTTTCGGCGGGCAAGCTTGCGCTCGCGGGCGATTTAGTGAAGCGCGCCGGGCGTTCGATCCATCTGCAGCCGGGCGAGGCGCGCGCCAAGGAACAGATTGAGCGAGAATTTGCGCGCGGTGGGCTCGCGGCGCCCGGAGTCGAGGCGGTACTGACAACGCTTCCTGTTGAGATGAGCCAAGCTCAGAGGCTTTTCCAATTACTGCTGCGCGAGCAGGTCCTGTTGAAGATCAGCAACGATGTCGTGCTTCATCACAAAGCCGTCGATCGCGTTCGGGAGTTGCTCGCAGAATACAAGAAAACGCGAGGAGAACGGCTGGCAGTTGCAGATTTCAAGGAACTTGCGGGCATTAGCCGCAAGTATGCCATCCCGCTTCTGGAATATCTGGATCGGACCGGGGTTACCCGGCGCGTTGGAGATTACCGTGTTATACTGTAGCCGTCGGGCCTTGAGCGGGGGCCGGAGTAGAAGTATCTTCAAAAACGCGTAAGAGTGGCAGCTTTAAAAGGCGAGGTTAATCATGGGTGAGTTTAGCCCGATTCACTGGCTGATCGTTTTGGCGATCATCGTAATTTTGTTTGGCGGCAGGCGCATCCCCGAGGTTATGCGCGGCATGGGCGAAGGCATCCGCAGCTTTAAAGAAGGTATGCGGGGCGATACGTCCAACAATGCGCAACAGAATCCAGCTCCGCCAGCCAATACCGCGGTTTCGAGTTCGGCTGAGAAGAAATAAGCCCGCGGACCGGCGTGCGCTTTGCTGAGTGGCCGGCCGCGCACAGGTTACCCTGCGTTTTTGCCTCTCCTACTTGGCGCCGCAGGGCGCCAGCCGAGATTGATGAGCATGTGGTAAAGCCGCGCCAGAGGTAGCCCCACCACGTTGAAGTAGCATCCCTCAATCTTTTCGATGAACCGACCGCCAATTCCCTGCACCGCATAAGCGCCTGCCTTGTCGAGCGGTTCTCCGGTCGCCACGTATTCGGCGATTTCCTTTGTCGTCAGGGCCGCAAAGCGAACTCGCGTGGATTCCGTCGCTGTCGTTTCGGCATAATCTGGAATACGGATTGCTACAACGGACGTGACCACGCGATGGGTTCTTCCGCCCAATTTCATTAGCATTTCACGCGCCGCTCTGGGAGATTGCGGCTTTCCCAGGAATTCGCCGTTCACTTCAACAATTGTGTCCGCGCCGATTACGATAGCGTCGGGTAGCTCGTTTCCGAGCCTCTCAACTACGGTATGGGCTTTGGCTTGGGCCAGACGCCGCGTCAGAAGGCGAGCAGTTTCCCCTCGCTTGCGACGCTCGCTCACGTTCGCCTGTGCGAGCTCGAAGCGCAGGCCCGCATCGCGGAGGATTTGCGCGCGGCGCGGTGAAGCCGATGCCAGAATCAATTTCATTGCACTGCCAGTGTGAGAGGCTGTGTCAAGAATGCGGCTAAAGCGCGAGCGTCTCCTGATGCTCCCCGAAGACGCGGCGCATGGCATCGGAGATTTCGCCCACAGTGGCATAAGCCTCCACGGCCGCGAGGATCGCCGGCATGAGATTTTCCCCCGATCGGGCGCGGGATTCGACTTCGGCAATGGCTTTCGTGGCGCGCGGAGTATCGCGGCGCGCTCGGAGCGTGCGCAGGCGCTCGATCTGCTCGTGCTCGATGGCTGGGTCGATGCGCAAAATGGGAATGGGCTCCTGGCGCTCGGTGCGATAACGGTTCACGCCCACGATAATGCGTTCGTTGCGTTCCACACTCTGCTGGTATTCGTAGGCGGCTTTTTGGATCTCGCGCTGCACATAGCCGGTTTCTATGGCCCGCAGCATGCCGCCCAACGCGTCGATACGCTGGAGGCAGGCGCGCGCGGCGGCCTCGATCTCATCGGTCAGGCGCTCGATGGCGTAGGAGCCGCCAACGGGGTCTACCGTGTTGGCCACTCCGCTTTCGTGAGCCAAAATCTGCTGGGTGCGAAGGGCGAGCCGGGCGGACTCCTCCGTAGGCAGCGCCAGCGCTTCATCGAGCGCGTTGGCGTGCAAAGATTGGCATCCGCCGAGCACGGCTGCGAGCGCCTGGATGGCTACGCGCACAATATTGTTTTCCGGCTGCTGTGCCGTGAGCGACGAGCCGGCGGTCTGCGCATGGAAGCGCAACATCATCGAGCGCGGGTCGTTAGCGCCAAAGCGGTCGCGCATTAGCCGCGCCCAGAGCCGCCGCGCCGCACGGTACTTGGCGATCTCCTCGAGGAGATCGCTATGCGCATTAAAGAAAAACGAAAGCCGCGGCGCGAACTCGTCCACGCGAAGGCCTGCGGCTATTGCCGCCTCGACGTAGGCAATGCCATCGGCGAGCGCAAAGCCCACTTCCTGGGCGGCCGTTGATCCGGCTTCGCGGATGTGGTAGCCAGAGATAGAAATCGTGACCCAATTTGGCAGTTCCTCTTTGCACCAGGCGAAGACGTCGGTGACGATGCGCATCGCCGGCCCCGGCGGATAGATGTAGGTTCCGCGCGCGATGTATTCCTTGAGAATATCGTTCTGCACGGTTCCCGAGAGCTTTTCGAGGTCTGCCCCCTGCTGCCGGGCTACGGCTGTATACAGCGCCAAAAGAATCGCCGCGGTGGAATTGATGGTCATGGAAGTGGATACTCGCGCGAGCGGAATGCCTGCAAACAGCGTCTGCATGTCTTCGAGCGAGCAGATGGCCACGCCGACTTTGCCCACCTCGCCTCGCGCGCGGGGATGGTCGGAATCAAAGCCCATCTGGGTGGGCAGATCGAAGGCGACGGAGAGGCCCGTTTGGCCCTGCGCCAGCAGATAGCGATAGCGGGCGTTCGACTGGCTCGCCGTGCCGAAGCCGGCATATTGCCGCATAGTCCAGAGTTTGCCGCGGTACATCGTGGAATGAATTCCCCGGGTGTAGGGGAACTCGCCGGGAGAGCCGAGCGGCGATTGCGAGTCGAAATCGCTCAGATCTTCGGGCGTGTAGACAGTTTTGAGCGGGATGCCGGATAAGGTCGTTCCGCTGGAGGGAGGGAAAGCAGGGTTCGGCGTGTCGCGGGAATCGGCAACTCCCGCGCGCTGTGGGCCCGGAGACGTGCGTTCGTCCTGATGTGGCATGTCATCACGAAAGGAGCGAGAGCGATCAGCGAACGCGGCGCGCGGCGCGAAATGAGGCCAAGCCGAAGAGCGCCATCACCAGGGCCATGCCTACGCTCGTCCTCCATTCCCAATTGGGCGCACGCTGCCGCCAGTAGCGCAGCGCCGCATTCGTCCAGGTCAAAGCCAGAAGGAAAAATACCGCGCCGGTGGTTTCGTGGAAGACCTGCCGAACGGCACGCCAGAGCGCGCGAAGAAAGCCGCGCGGCCTTGTGGCTGCCGGAGTGGCGCTTTCCATAAAACGATTCTAACGCAAAACGCGGGGGCAGCGCTCTTGATCACACGCGGGCGATGCAAGACTTGTATCGGCGCGCTCGAGCGCCTACAATTCCGGTAAGTAGAGTACGGGAGGGACGCACCTTGCAACTCGACGACCACCTGAAGCGCCTGCTTCGCGAGTTGGGCCATGCCATCAACGACACTGTTTCCGAGTCCGACCGGATCAGCGAAGCGATTTCGGGAGTTCGCGCCGCCGGATATGACATCGTGTTGAAACTGGATGCCACCATTGGGTTGGCGCGTCGCGAGCCGAGTGCTGGCCAGATCACATCCAACGACCGGCGCTTCCTGGAATCGCTACACATTCAGGTGGATCAGGATGTGCTTGACGAAGACAAACACGAGG
>WNGJ01021611.1_pt1 | contig 14592 bp, 10 predicted proteins | sample 5400611 | NCBI WGS metagenome assembly WNGJ01 (sample SAMN13153375, study PRJNA577476) | soil metagenome | isolation source: 40 cm soil or saprolite under Garry oak tree replicate 1 | place: USA:California | collected 2016-06-15
CGACCAGCTCGATCGCCGGCAGCCTGGCCGCCATCGCGTTCACGGTGAAGTCGCGCCTGGCCAGGTCGGCGACCAGCGACGTCTCGTACTTGACCTCCGGTTTGCGCGAGGTCCCCTCGTACTGCTCGCTGCGGTAGGTGGTGATCTCGAACTGCGTGTCGCCCTTGAGCAGGCCGACGGTGCCGAACTTGATCCCGACCGGCCACGTGGTGTCGGCCCAGTCGGCCGTGATCGCCAGCACGCGTTCCGGCGGCGCGTCGGTCGCCAGGTCCAGGTCGTTGTGCGGCCGGGCCAGGAACGCGTCCCGGACGGGACCGCCGACCAGCGCGAGCTCGTGGCCGTGGCGGGCGAAAATGCGGGCCAGCTCGTCGGCGCGGCTCAGGCCGGAGGACAGGGCCGAGCGCAGCAGGGCGCTAGCCGCGCGCTGCTGTTGCGGCGTCATGGCAGTGGGATCGTGCACGGGCATCGAGGGTAGGCGCTCTGCCGGCCAGGCCGGAAGCCGGGCTGCCCAGACGGCATCGACCTGATCCGGACGACCTGGGGAATAGCATGTCCGCCATGACCCGCTCGCACCCAGCCAGGCGCCGCGCTGGCCAGGCACCAGCCGCGGGCCGGGCGGCGCGGCCGGGCGCGTCCCGCAGATCCGGGGCGGGACAAGCCCTGGCCCGCCAGGTGCGCGCGGGGGCGGCGGTGGCGGCCGCCGGGCTCTGCGCCCTGCTGCCCGCGCTGGCCGAGCGGGCCAGCGCACAGGCGGCTCAGGCAGCCACCGCGGGGCAGGCGGCTGCGGCCGCGACGGCCGGGTCGGTCACCGCGCCGCTCGCCGTGACCGTCACGTCGGTGAGCCCGCCGTACGTGCGGGAGGGCCACACTGTCACGATTACCGGCCTGGTCAGGAACCTGTCGGGCTCGCCGGCCAGCGGGCTGTCGGTGAAGCTGCTGACATCGGCGACGAAGCTGGCGTCGCGGCTGGACCTGGCGAACTTCGCCGCTGGAACCGAGACGCCGCCGACGGAGACGGAGGTCAGCATCCAGGACCCGACCAGGCAGGCTCTGGACGCCGGGCAGAGCTGGCGGTGGAAGGTTAGCCTTCCCGCCAGCAGCCTCGGCCTGAGCTGTTTCGGCGTCTATCCGCTGACCGCCGAGGTCATCGACGCGGCCTACCAGTCGGCCACGGAGCCGGTGCCGCTGCCGTACTGGCCGGCGCAGCCGACTAGCTGCGCCGGCCAGACCAGGCCGCGGCCGTTCCCGATCTCCTGGATCTGGCCGCTGATCGACACCCCGCATCAGGATGCCTGCGCCGGCCTGACCGACAACCGGCTCGCGGCGAGCATCGCACCGAAGGGGCGGCTCGGCTACCTGCTGGCGATCGGCGGCCGGTACGCGGCCAGCGCCGGGCTGACCTGGGCGATCGACCCCGCGCTGCTCGACAGCGTGCGCGTGATGAAGCAGCCGTACCCGGTCGGCGCTCCGGCTACGTGCCGTCCCGGCACCCAGCACGCGGCCAGCCCGTACGCCGCGCGCTGGCTCTCCGGCCTGCAGAACGAGACGGCCGGGCATCCGGTGTTCGCCACGCCGTACGCGGACGTCGACGTGGCGGCGCTGGTCGAGCGCAGCGGCGCCGACCTGCGCAGCTCGAGCGCGGACGGCGATCAGGCCGCGCACCGGATACTCGGGCGGGGGCCCGTTCCCGCCCCGCTCCCGGCCGGGCGCCGGCACCTGGCCGCCATCGCGTGGCCGCCGGGCGGGACCGCCAGCGACGCCCTGCTCAACTACTTCGCCACGCCCGCGGCACACGTCAGCACGGTCGTGCTGGCCGCGCCGCCGATCTCGCCGGTCAGATACACGCCGGGCGCGGTGACCACCACCCTCACCGAGATCGGCAAGCGGCTGCAGATCCTGCTGGCCGACCGATCGATCACGGCGCTGCTGCGGTCCAAGCTCACCTCGTCGCGCAGCCCGGGGGCGCGGTTCAGCGTCAGCCAGCTCTACCTGGCGCAGACCGCGATGATCGCCGCCGAGGCACCGGCCAGCCCGCGGCCGATCGTGGTCGCGCCGCCCCGGCGCTGGAACCCGACCAGGAGCCTCGCGAGCGACCTGCTCGCCGAGACCGTGCACGCGCCGTGGCTGAAGCCGTCGACAGCGGGCCAGCTCGTGGCGATGAAACCCGAGCACGTGTACAAGAAGATCACCCAGCCCGGAGCGACGGGCCCGCACTCGAGGCAGCTTCTGCGCGGCGTGTCCGCGCTGGACCACCAGATCGCGCTGCTCCAGTCGATCAGGGTCAACCCGGATCCTGAGCTTGACCGCGCCGTGTCCGGCATCGCGTCGTCGGCCTGGCGCGGCAAGGCCGCGAACCAGGCCACGGCTATGCTGGCCAGGACCAGGCGCTACGTCAGCAGCCAACTCCACGGGGTGTCGATCCGCGGCGGCACCAGGCACGCGCCTTATCACGTCACGTTCGGCGGCACGACCAGCCCGGTAAACGTGGTGATACACAACAACCTGCGCTACCAGGTCTCGGTCGGGCTGCTCGTGCGGACGAGCAAGGCCAAGGTGACCGGAGAGCCGGCCTCGATCACTATCCCGGAGGAAGGCTCCGCTTCGGTCAAGCTGACCGTGCACGTGACGGCGAACCAGGGCCGGATCTCGCTGCGCCTCGTCGCGCCAATGGACTCGCGGCGGGCAGGCCGTCCGCTCCCGGCCTACCCGGTGGTCATCCTGGTTCATCCCACCGACTTCGGCACCGTCGCCCTGGTCATCGTCGCGGTGGCGCTCGGCGTGTTCGTCATCGCGTCGGCGTTCAGGGCGATCAGGCACGGCCGTCCGCCACCTCCCGGCGAGCTGTCCCCGGGCGAGCTGTCCCCCGGCGGGGCTACGATCCCGTACCGAGGTTTCCCGGATCGGGGTAATCGGCCCGAACATACAGATAGCGTCGGTCATGACCGAGCCGAACCGACGTCTGCTGGTCCCTCGGTGACCGACCAGGAGCCAGCCGCGCCCCATAGACGAGCCACTGAGGAGCGCAGATGAGCTCGCGAGGATCCGAGGCCAGGCCGACCGCGGGCGGTGCCGACGAGGGCGACGGACTCCGTTCCGGCAGCGGGCAGAACGGCGCGGGCCAGCACCGCCGCCAGCCGGGCGGCCGGGCACCGGGTGCGCACCGCGCCAGCAAGGCCGACGGCCTCATACCCGGCTTCGGCCGGGCGCGCGGCAAGCAGAACCGCGATGCCGGGCCAGGTACCGGACCGTATCCCGCCGACGTGCCGTCATCCGGCGAGGCCGGACCGGACGGCGGCTACGGCGTGAGCACCGAAGGCGAGCTCAGCGTGGCCGAGCTGATCAGGGCCAGGCTGCGAGCCGCCCAGGCGAGAGCCACCCAGGCGGGCGTGACCCAGCCGATGCCCATCGTGCCCGGACCCGCCGGGCAGGAGGCAGCCGGGCAGGAAGCAGCCGGGCGGGGAGCCGGCGGGCCGACCAGGCAGGACCGGGCCGCGAGTACCAGCCTGGTCCGCTCCAGCGGCGTGATGGCGCTCGGCACCCTCGCCTCGCGGGTGACGGGCCTGCTCCGAACGCTGATCCTGGTGCCCGCCATCGGCCAGATGGCGCTCGCCAACTCCTACAACTACGCCAACACGCTGCCGAACACCGTCTACAACCTTGCCATCGGCGGCATCCTCACCTCCGTCATCGTCCCGCTGCTGGTGAACGCGGCCAAGCGGGACCACGATCGCGGCGAGAGTTACGACCAGCGAATGTTCACGCTCGTCACCTTGGTGCTCCTGGGCATCACGCTGGTGGCCACGGCCGCCGCCGCGCCGATCGCCCGGCTCTACGATGCGCAGGCGGGCCCGAACGAAGAGCACATCCTGGTGATCTTCGCCTACTTCTTCGTCCCGCAGATCTTCTTCTACGGCGTCAGCTCGCTGGCCGGCGCGATCCTGAACGCCCGGGGTCATTTCGCCGCGCCGATGTGGACCCCGGTCGTCAACAACGTCGTCGTGATCCTGGTCACCGCCGCCTTTATGGTCATCGCCGGCGTGAACCAGACCGTGAAGTCGATCACGCCGTTCGAGGTCACTTTCCTCGGCATCGGCACCACGCTGGGCATTGTCGCGCAGACGGCCGCGCTCGTGCCCGCGTTGCGGCGAGTCGGCTTCCGCTGGCGGCCCCGGTTTGACTTCCGGCGGGCCGAGGCCGCCGAGATCGGCCGGATGTCCGGCTGGATGTTCTGTTACGTGGCGACCACGCAGGTCGCCTTCCTGGTCACGGCGCGCGTTGCCAGCACCGCCGGCAACGCGGCGCAGACGAATGACGTGGGCGCCGGCTTCTCCGCCTACAGCTACGCCTGGCTCCTGTTCCAGTTGCCCTACGCGGTCATCGCGATCTCCGTGATCACGGCGCTGCTGCCACGGATGAGCGCGAATGCCGCCGACCGCAGGTACGACCTGGTGCGGTCGGACTTCTCGACCGGCATGCGGCTCGGCTCGGTGATCGTCGCCCCGGCCGCGCTCGTCCTGGCCGTGCTCGGGCCATCGCTCGCCGAGGTGCTGCTCGGCTGGGGCAACAACAGCGACGCCAGCGCCAGGTACCTGGGGCTGGTGTTCGCGATCTTCTCGCTCGGCCTGATGCCGTACATGCTGTTCCAGTTGCTGCTGCGGGTGTTCTACGCCCTGCACGACAGCAAGACCCCGGCGCTCATCGGCGTGGTGACCATGGTGGCGAACGTGGGCGCGAACCTGCTCGCGCTCGCGCTGTTCCCCAAGAGCGAGGTGGTCGCCGCGCTGGGCGCCGGATTCGGGCTCGCCAACCTGGTCGGGAGCGCGTGCGCCTGGTGGGTGCTGAGCCGCCGGATCGGCGGACTGGCCGGGAGGCAGATCAGCAGCAGCCTGGTGCGCATGCACGCGGCCGCGGTTCCGGCGGCGGCGTTCGCCCTGGCCGTCGCCGTGACGGTGACCACGGTGTTCTCCACGTCCAAGGTCTACGCCGCGATCGTGGTGCTCGTCGGCGGGGCGGGCGCGCTGCTGCTCTATCTGGTGTTCTCGAAGCTGCTGCGGGTGACCGAGGTGACCGACCTGACTGGCATGGTGCGGTCCCGCCTGCACCGGTAAGGTGATCCTCAGGTGCTGCCGGACCCGGTGATCACGCCGCCTCCCTTCCGTCTCCGGCTGGTAACGGTTTGCGGAGCGGTAGGGTGGCAGCGGAACACCCGGGGCATGTTGTGCCGCATCATTGAATTGTCCAGACCCGATGACCAGCTTCCGGCACCAGGAGGAAGCGTCGAGAGCCTGAGCTGACTCGGCGCGAGCGATCGATGACCACGTATGCGTCCGCGCCAGGTACCAGGCTCGGCGGCCGTTACCGGCTCGAGGACCGGATCGCCGCGGGCTCTGGCTGGGATGCGTGGAAGGCGATCGACGAGACTCTCGCCCGCGCCGTCACCGTGTTCACGTTCGCGTCGGGGTTCCCCAGGGTCGGCGATGTGGTCACCGCGGCCCGGGCGGCCAGCCGCCTGACCGATCCGCGGCTGGCCCAGGTGTTCGACGTGGAAGACGACCGGGAGAACGCCTACATCGTGATGGAGTGGGCCGCCGGGGAGACCCTCGGCGACCTGGTGATGCAGGGCCCGCTCGAGCCGTTCCGTGCTGCCAGGATGATCGCCGAGGCCGCCATCGACGCGGCGCTGGCCGGCATCGACGCGGACGAGCCCGTGGTGCGGGACACGCAGGGGCTCGGCCGGCTGCTCTACGCGGCGCTGACCGGTCACTGGCCGGGGCACGAGTTCCCCGCGCTGCCTCCCGCGCCGGTGGCCGGCGGCGAGCCGTGCAGCCCGCGCCAGGTGACAGCCGGGATACCGCTCGCGCTGTCCGACCTGACCTGCCGGGCCATGCAGTTGGATTGCGGAGAGTCGGACCAGCCGCTGACGACTCCCGCCGAACTGTCCCGCGCGCTGCGCGCGACGCTGCCGCCGGTCCCGCTGCCGGCCGCGCCTGCGCCGCCTCCCTGGCGTGACCAGGCGAGCAGGACACCACCGGACACGGGCTGGATCCACGGCCGCGCGGAGGTCGGGTGGCCGGCCGGCGGCGCCCTCGCCGACACCGACTGGTCGACCGATGGCGAAGCCGGGTACGACGAGCCGGCCAGGCCGGGTCAGCGTGCTGCCAGGCGCGCGGGCCGCGGACCTGACCGGCGGCTTTCCGGCTCTGGCCGGCCGTCCAGGTACACCCAGGGCATCCTCGTCGCGGCCGGTGTGCTCGCGCTGGTCGCGATCGCGGCCTTCACGCTATGGGGAGGCGGGGGCTCGGCTCCCGGGCACCCCAACCCCCGGCGGAGCACGCCGCTGACGTCCGTGACCAGCTTGCAGCCCACCCACGCGACCGGCTTCGACCCGCTGACCAGCGTGTCGGCCGATCCGGGCAACGAGGAAAGCCTCTACGGCAAGCTCGCGATCGATGGTAACCCGAAGACCGACTGGACCTCGCAGTGGTATGCGACCCCAGAGTTCGGCCAGCTCAAGGCCGGTTCTGGCCTGCTGATCGACATGGGCAGGCCGGTCAGGTTCGCCTCGGTCACGGTCACGTTCGGTTCGGAGCCCGGAGCGGACGTCAAGCTCCTGGTTGGCAACTCGGCGGACCGCAGCAAGCAGAACCTGGACTCGATGACAACCGTCGCGACCCGGAACGACCCGACGGGGACGGTCACCTTCCCCATCACGAGCACGGTCACCGGACGGTTCCTGGTTGTCTGGTTCTCCCGGCTGCCACCCCAGCCGGGCTCTTCGGGAAAATTCGAGGCCCAGATCTTCAACGTATCCGTCCGGGGCACTCCCGCGGGAAGCTGACCGTGGCCGGGCGGCGCGCCGCCTCGCCGCCGCTGGCCACTAAGCTACGACAGGTGGACCGGGTCGCCCCGGCCAGGCCGGGGACATCTGCGAGGTCCACAAACCCAGCGGTGACGCCCGCGGGCACCCACGGCACCAGGCAGACCGGGAGAGGCGACGGAATCTCAAGACCCGGGCAGCTCACAGACGGCTCGGCCCCGGTCCGCTCGGCGCGAGGCTCTGGGCAACGCGCCGGCTCCACGCCGTAGCCCCGGTGCCGCCTGCGCCCGCGGCGAGCTCGGTGACGCCGAACTGCTCCGGTTGCACGTCGAGGGCGACCCGGACGCGTTCGGGGAACTGTTTGCGCGGCATAGGGAACGGCTGTGGGCGGTGGCCGTCCGGACGCTGTCCGACCCCGAGGACGCCGCAGACGCGCTGCAGGACGCCATGATCTCCGCTTTCAGGCGTGCGGCCAGCTTCCGCGGTGAGTCCGCCGTCACGACCTGGCTGCACAGGATCGTGGTGAATGCCTGCCTGGACCGCATCCGCCGCCGCAAGGCGCGGCCGGAGGTTCCCGGCGGCGACGAGCGACTGCTCGACATGATCGCGGCGTCTGGCACCGCCCCCGATCCCGCGGTCGGGAGCGAGATCTCGCTGGAGGTGATGGCCGCGCTTCGTAGCCTGCCGCACGATCAGCAGGTGGCCCTGGTGCTCGTGGACATGCTGGACTATCCGGTTGCCGAGGCCGCCGATGTGCTCGGCGTCGCTCAGGGCACCGTCAAGAGCCGCTGCGCGCGCGGCCGGGCCCGGCTGCTGCCCCGGCTGGCCCACCTGCGCCAGCCAGCCGACGTGGCCGGCTGGAGCGGGCCTGCTGCCGATTCCGGGCATGAGGGGCGGAACCGATTCTCTCCGGGATCCGTCCTACCTGGGCAGAGCGGGGGTGACGACGAAGAGTGAGCCGCCATGTCAGAGCCGAGACCCTGGCCAGGCGCCGGGAAGGCACGCTCAGTGCCCGGAAGGAGGCCAGCATTGACGCGCACCTGTCCGGCTGCGCCCGCTGCGCGGGCACCAGCGCGGACCTCGCCGCCGTCTCGAACCTGCTCGCCCGCACGCAACTGCCGCCGATGCCGGACTCCCTGGCTGAGCGTGTCCAGATGGCGATCGCGAGCGAGTCGGCAGAACGCGCCGCCAGGGTCCCGGCGCCGGCCACGGGGAAGCAGGCCGCAGGCCCGGTCGACGTCGCGGCCGACGTCGCGGCCGGTGCCGCGGGAGCCGGGCGGCGCCGGGCGGCTCGGCGGCTCCGGCGGCCAAGGCTGTCCTCACCCCTGGTGCTGCGCGGACTGGCCGGCACGGCCGCGGTCGTCGCCGTCGCCGGAGTCGGCTTCCTGCTAGCTAGCGGGCACACTACGCAAAATGGACAAAATAGGTCGGCCTCCGGTGCTCCTGCCGGCAGCGGCGCTCATCGAGCGAGCTCTACGACGCGACCGCTCGTCAACGGAGCGGGCCAGTCTCGCCCCGTTAGCCTCCATTACCGGCTAAGAGGCAAGATCGCCACCACGACCGCGCTAAGCAGCAGCACGAACTTCCGGCGCGACTCGCTCGCTCGGAACGTGCGCAAGGACGTTGCCACCACCGCCCGGTTCGGGCCGAACGCCAGCGCTGTGCCCACGCCCACGGGCCTCTATGCCAAGACAGCGCTGCCCGAAGGCTTGAGCGTGTCGCGGCTTGAAGGGTGTCTCGGCCGGGTGGACGCGGGCCGGAAGATCCTGGTTGTCACCATTGCGCGGTTTCAGGGTAAACCGGCGGCTATCGTCGCGTTCCGGTCGCTGAGGGCCGCGGACCTTTTCGATGTCACGGTCGTCGGACCGTCCTGCTCGGCATCGCATGCAGACGTGATCTACCAGACGACGATCCCGGCTAGCTGAGACACCGTGCCCGCCCGCCCGCTACGTTCGCCCGCCCGTGCCCGCACACCAGCGCCTGTGTCGTTGCCCGGCCGGTCACGTGCCCGTACCCTGAGCCTGCCAGTCCCCGCGGTGGCGCCTGCCCAGCCGGCGCGGCGGGAATCTGGCAGGCACTCGCTCCGTTGACTCCGGTGCAGTTCGATGAAGGAGAAGCCAGAAGTGACCGACATTCGCGACGTTGTCGTCATCGGTTCGGGGCCGGCCGGGTATACGGCTGCGCTCTACGCGGCACGGGCCCGACTGAACCCGCTGGTGTTCGAGGGTTCGGTGACGGCCGGCGGTGCGCTGATGAACACCACCGACGTCGAGAACTACCCTGGCTTCCCCGACGGCATCCTGGGACCGGACCTGATGGACTCGGTCAGGAAGCAGGCCGAGCGGTTCGGCGCCGAACTGGTCGCGGACGATGTGCTCGAGGTCGACCTGACTGCTACGCCGAAGGTCGTGAAGACCGCCGACTCGGTGTACCAGGCTCGCACGATCATCATCGCGACCGGGTCAAGCTACCGGGAGCTTGGCGTCCCTGGCGAGAAGCGCCTCTCTGGCCACGGTGTCTCGTGGTGCGCGACCTGCGACGGGTTCTTCTTCCGTGAGCAGGACATCGCGGTGATCGGCGGCGGTGACTCAGCGATGGAGGAGGCGACGTTCCTGACGAGGTTCGCCCGGTCCGTGACCGTCGTTCACCGCCGGGACAGCCTGCGAGCCTCGAAGATCATGCAGGACAGGGCGATGTCTAACCCCAAGATCCGGTTCGCCTGGAACAGCGAGGTGGCCGAAATGATCGGCGAGGACAGAGTCGCGGGCCTGCGTCTGCGCGACGTCGGCACCGGCGAGGAGACAGTCCTGCCGGTGACCGGGATCTTCGTCGCTATCGGCCACGACCCGCGAAACGACCTGTTCACGGGTCAGCTAGCCACCGACGAGGAGGGCTACCTGCTGGTCGAGCAGCCCTCCACCAAGACCGCGATACCCGGCGTTTTCGCCTCGGGCGATGTCGTCGACCGGCACTACCGGCAGGCCGTCACGGCCGCCGGCACGGGGTGCGCGGCAGCACTCGACGCCGAGCGCTGGCTGGCCGACGAGCAATTGTAGTTCGTCAGTTCCTGCGGACTCAGCAGCCCGCAGCAGACTAGGTAGCAACGAGAGGAAGTCCGGAACGTGGGCACCGCAACGAAGGCAGTAACCGACGCGACCTTCGAGTCAGACGTGCTGAAGAGCACCAAGCCCGTGCTGGTCGACTACTGGGCGGAGTGGTGCGGTCCGTGCCGGCAGGTTGCGCCTGTACTGGAGGAGATCGCGACCGAGTACGCCGGCAAGATCGACATCGTGAAGCTGAACGTCGACCAGAACCCGGGCGTAGTGCGGACCTACGGGATCATGAACATCCCGACCCTGGCCGTATTCAAGGACGGCCAAGTCGTGAAGGAGATCGTCGGTGCCAAGCCGAAGTCGGCGCTGCTCCGTGAACTCGAGGACTTCCTCGTCTGAGGATCTAGGCCCGAGTATCCGGGCGACGTCGGACCGGCTAAGCCAGCCGCAGCGGCCGGTCCGGCGTCATCGAGCCGAGCAGGCGCTCCAGCGCGACTTCGACGTCCTCGCGCCAGGACACCGCGGTCTTGACCTCCAGGCGCAGGCGCGGGTAGCGAATGTGCGGGCGGACCGTCTTGAAGCCCACCGCGAGCAGGTAGTCGGCGGGAGTCACGCAGCTCGACTCGTCGGGCTTGAGGTCACCAAAGGCCTCGACCGCCCTGATCCCCCGGCGGCTCAGGTCTTTGACCAGGCCCTGCACGAGCATTCTGCCTAGGCCGCCGCCGGAGAACTCGGACAGGATGTGCGCGGTCATTAGCAGCACCGCGTCCGCGCTGACCGGGCTGGTGGGGAAGGCGACCGACCGTGGGACGTACTGGGGCGGTGCGTACAGCACAAATCCCGCCGCGACCCCGTCGACGTAGACGATCTTGCCGCAACTGCCCCACTGCAGCAGCATGCTGGATACCCAGGACTCCTTCTCCAGCGCACACTCGCCAGCTTCCATCGCCCGTGCCTGGCCTGCCGGGTCCAGTTCCCAGAAGACGCAACGCCGACATCGCGACGGCAGGTCATCGAGATTGTCCAGCGTGATATTCGCAAGGCGGCGCGACAACGGGCACCTCTGTTACGGGCTGCTCAGGGCGACTGGGCTGTGCGGGTCGTTCTCCGAGACGGGGAGCGGGCCAGGTTCTGAGATCTTTCTGGCTCGGCAGTGCCATCGTACTCGGGGCCATGGTACTCAGGTTCGCCCCGTTCTCTGAGGCGTTCGGCGCGACCGCGACCGCTGGCCCGGGTGTCGGCACGCGACGGGACCCTCGATACCCTGTGCCGGTGGTGACTGGATGCAAGAGCTTCGGCAGTGACAATCACACCGGCGCGCACCCGGAAGTGATACAGGCCATCGCGGCTGCGAACACCGGTGACGCCCTCCCCTACGGAGCAGACGAGCGGACGGCGCGCGCGGCCGGTGACCTGTGCGCCGCCTTCGGGGCGGCGGGTGCCTTCTTCGTGTACACCGGCGGCGCCGCGAACGTACTCGGGGTCAGCCTGCTGCTTCGGTCGTTCGAGGCCGTTATCTGCGCGGACTCCTCCCACCTTAACGTCGACGAGTGCGGTGCGACCGAGCGCATTCTTGGCAACAAGCTGCTGACGGTGGCGACGCTCGATGGCAAGCTGACGCCCGAGCTCATCGCCAGCCGGCTGACGGGACGGGGAGACGAGCACCGCGCCCAGCCGCGGGTTGTCGAGATCGCGCAGGTGACCGAGCTGGGGACCTGTTACTCTCTCGATGAACTGCGTCGGCTTAGGTATCTGTGCAGATCCGAGGGCCTGTACCTGTACGTCGACGGCGCGCGGCTCGCGAATGCGGCCGCGTACCTGGACTGCGAGCTTTCCGAGCTAGCCGCCTGCGTCGACATACTGAGCTTCGGTGGCACGAAGAACGGGGCGGTCGCCGCCGAGGCTGTCATCGTGATGCGCGAGGAGTTCCTGGCCGACGTGCCGTTCCTGCGCAAGCAGCAGATGCAGCTCGGCTCCAAGATGCGGTTCATTGCTGCGCAGTTCACCGCGTTGCTGGCGGACAAGCTATGGCTCCGCAACGCGCAGCACGCGAATGCGATGGCGGCCCGGCTCGCCGCCGGCGTAGCCGGGCTGCCAGGCGTGGCGGTGCGGTATCCGGTGCAGTCCAACGCCGTTTTCGCCGCGCTGAGCCCGGAGCGGATCAGAGCGCTTCAGCGCGACTGGACATTCCACACCTGGAACGAGGATGACGGTGTCGTCCGGTGGATGACGGCGTTCGACACCACGGAGGACGATGTCGACGCCTTCGTCGAGGCGATTCGCGCGGGTGGGCAGGGCGCCTTGTCTCCCGCCGGAGCCGGCGGGGCTGACTCGATTCAGGCCGACATAGCCGGTTGAGCGCCGGCTCGGCGCCAACGCTGGCCCCACCCGCACCGGCCTGCGGGCCGCGCCGACCTGCGCCACCGGCCCCAGCCTGCGCGCCACCGCACCAGCCTGGGGCCGCCGCACCGGCCTGCGGTGGCCGCCTGGATTGTGGCGCGCCCGCAGGCACGCGGTCGGCCGGAGCAGCCGACGCCCTGGCGAGGCCGCCGCGGTGTTTCACGTGAAACAGGCGTACCGCGGCCGACCTATGCCGTCTGGCTAGACGGCACCTGCCCGCCACATCGGCGAGCCTCGGCGCGACCGGTTGCCGGCGGACCGGCTGCCGGTGGCTCTTCCCCGGGTCGCCGCCCAGGGCGACGATCTCCTCTACGGCACGAACCGACAGGCCCTCGGCGACGATGCGGTGTGCAAGCTGCTCCTGCGCCAGCGGGTCCGCGATGCCGAGCAGTGCCCGGGCATGACCGGCGCTCAGCACGCCGGCCGCGACCCGGCGTTGCACACTCGGCGGCAGGTTCAGCAGTCGGATCGTGTTCGTGATGTGCGGCCGCGATCGGCCGATCCTGCGGGCAAGCTCCTCGTGCGTCGCTTCGAAGTCATCAAGCAGTTGCTGGTATGCCGCGGCCTCTTCGAGCGGGTTCAGGTGCTCTCGATGGAGGTTCTCCATCAGCGCGTCGCGCAGCATGTCGTCGTCGGAGGTCTGCCTGACGATGGCGGGAACCAAGGTCAGATCCGCCAGCTTGCACGCGCGCCATCGCCGCTCGCCCATGACGAGCTCGTAGCGGTCGGTGCCCACCGAGCGCACCACGACCGGCTGCAGGAGCCCGACCACCTTGATCGAAGAAGCCAGCTCGGCGAGCGTCTCCTCGTCGAAGATCTGCCGGGGCTGACGAGGATTCGGGCTGATCGCCGCGACCGGGATCTCGTCGAAGTAGGCGCCGCCGACATCCGCCAGGTGCGCCGAGGTCGCAACCGCCACGCCGTCCGGACGGTATCCTGCGCCCGGCGCACTCGCCGGAGCCGTCGGGATCAGGGCACCAAGCCCCTTGCCCAGGCCTCGCTTCTGCTGCGCCATCTACCTCTCCCTGCTGCCCGCACGAAACTCCGGCCGGACTCACCGGCCGACGTCGCTCCTATCTTGCCAGGCAAACCCCGACCCCGGATCGGATCGGGCGACGCCCTGTGGATAAGCGCCATGATTGCCTGCCGCCGGTATCCGCAGCCGATGCCGCCCCGGCCAGTCAAACGGCAGCTACGCTCGGCGGCACGAGCCGCGCGAGGTGCCGGCCAAGCGCCCGACCCTCCCTGCTCATAACGGCGAAACCCTCCGTCGAGCGCGACGCCCGGCACCGGCGCCGCAGCCCAGCCCGCCACAGCTCGCCTCCCCTCGCTCGGGGCGTAAACGGTATCGGCGGGGTTGGGGATGGGACGGGCGCACGGGTGCGTGTCGTCATGCGCTCGCGGCCCGCGTGTTCCTGAACGCCATCTCCTTGGCCGCCTCAAGATAGGCGAGCGCACCGCTCGAACCAGGGTCGTAGGTCATCACCGACTGGCCGTAGCTGGGTGCCTCCGACACCCGGACGCTCCGCGGAATCACCGAACTCAGAACCAGGTCGCCGAAGTGCCCGCGCACCTCGTCGGCGACCTGCGAGGCAAGCCGCGTCCTGCTGTCGAACATCGTCAGCAGGATGGTGCTGACCTCCAGGTTCTGGTTCAGGTGGCTCCTTACCAGGTCGACCGTTCGCAGAAGCTGCTCAAGTCCCTCCAGCGCGTAGTACTCGCACTGAATCGGAATCAGCACCTCCGGCGCCGCTACAAGCGCGTTCACGGTGAGCAGGCCAAGCGAGGGCGGGCAGTCGATGAAGATGTAGTCCAGCCCGGACGCGTCATACTGCCCCATGGCCCTGGACAGCCTGGCCTCCCTCGCCACTAGCGGAACGAGTTCGATCTCCGATCCGGCCAGGTCGATCGTCGCCGGCGCGCAGAAGAGCTGCGGGAACCCCTCTACCGCCCGCACGACATCCGCCAGCGGCATTCCGTCGACCAGGACGTTGTAGATCGATGCTGTCCCCGATCGGTGTTCGACATCCAGCGCAGTCGACGCATTGCCCTGCGGATCGAGGTCGACGACGAGCACCCGCGACCCGTTCATCGCCAGGCTGGCCGCCAGATTGACGGCCGTCGTCGTCTTCCCGACCCCGCCCTTCTGGTTCGCGATCGTGAGGATCCGGCACGACTCCGGACGCGGCCACGCCTGGCCGCCCGCCCTGGCTTTCATGGCCGCCTGAGCCGCTCGCTCGATCGGCGTGTCAGCCGATTTGTCCGGCGCAGGAATGGCCACCTCGTCCTCACTCTCACCAGGAGCGCTCAGCGCACCGGAGT
>WNGJ01009032.1_pt1 | contig 14589 bp, 13 predicted proteins | sample 5400611 | NCBI WGS metagenome assembly WNGJ01 (sample SAMN13153375, study PRJNA577476) | soil metagenome | isolation source: 40 cm soil or saprolite under Garry oak tree replicate 1 | place: USA:California | collected 2016-06-15
GAGGGGATGCTCATCGGACACCCACCAGAGTGCGGGAAGCTTGGGAGGCGCTATTTTCGCGTTGTGCCCGTCCGTAACGCCGGGCAGTCATGATGTTGCCGCGTGGGAATCCACCGCGCCGGATTGCGCAGGCGCGGTGGGATCGGACAGGAGTTGGTCGCCGTTGAGCATCCTGGGCACCCGTGTGCTGCGGACCGAAGATCCCCGGTTCTTGACCAGCGGCGGCGTCTACACCTCCGACCTGGAGGATGACCGGCTGGCCGGCGCGGGTCACGCGTATTTCGTCCGCTCCCCCGTCGCGCACGCAAGGGTGCGTGGCGTCGACGTCAGCGCCGCGCTGTCGGCACCGGGCGTGGTGGCCGCGTTCACCGGCGCCGACCTGTCCGAGCTTGCGGCGGTCCCGCCGATCATGCCGATGCTTAACCAGAAGATGGCGCAGCCCCTGCTGGCCACCGGCGTCGTGCGCTACGTGGGTGAGCCGGTGGCCGTCGTGGTCACCGAGCGGCCCGGGCAGGGCGAGGACGCGGCCGAACTGGTCGCGGTGGACTACGATCCGCTGCCCGCCGTTGTCGGCGTGGAGGCCGCCGCGGCCGGCGACGTGCTGCTGTTCGCCGACGCGGGCACCAACGTCGCGGCGGTGTTCGGCGACCCGGCATCGCTGCGGGCGGACCTGTTCGACGGCTGCGAGGTGGTCCTCACCCGCACCGTCGTCAACCAGCGGGTCGCGCCGGCGCCGCTGGAGACCCGCGCGGCGGCCGCCATGTGGGGCGACGACGGCAGGCTCACCACGTGGATACCCAACCAGGGTGCGCAGACCACGCGCAGGCTGGTGGCGGCGATGCTCGGGCTCGACCCCGGCCAGGTCCGGGTGATCACCCCGGACGTGGGCGGCGCGTTCGGCGCCAAGTTCGGCGCCGACCCGGAACACGCCGTCGTGGCCTGGGTGGCTCGCCGGCTCGGCCGGCCCGTCAGGTGGGCCGAGAACCGGCACGACAACCTGCTGGCGATGCCGCATGGCCGGGGGCAGTCCCAGAAGATCACGATCGGCGGCAGCCGGGACGGCACGGTGCTCGCCTACCGCCTGGAGATCTCGCAGGACGCCGGGGCGTACCCGCGGATCGGCGCGGTGCTGCCGTCCCTGACCATCATGATGACGCCCGGCCCCTATGCGTTCGCGCGCGCCGAGGCGGTCGCGAAGACCGTCGTCACCACGACCACGCCGGTCGGCGCCTACCGCGGCGCCGGGAGGCCCGAGGCCACCGCCGCGGTGGAGCGGGCCATCGACCTGTTCGCCGCGGAGATCGGCGCGGACCCGGCCGAGGTGCGGCGGCGCAACCTGCTGCCCCGGTTCACCGAGCCACACCAGACCGCTTTCGGTGCCCGCTACGACAGCGGCGACTACCCGGCCGCGCTTGACAAGGTGCTGGCGGCCGCGGGATACGACGAGCTCAGGCGGGAGCAGGCGCAGCGCCGCGCCCGTGGCGACGTGACCGCGCTCGGCATCGGGCTGGCCTGCTACGTCGAGATCACCGGCGCGGGTGACGGCCCGGCGCAAAGGCCCAGTGAGAACGCCACCGTCGAGGTCCATCCCGACGGCAGCGCGACGATCCTCACCGGCACCTCGCCGCACGGCCAGGGCCACGCGACCGCGTGGGCGATGCTGGCCAGCGAGGAACTCGGCATCGGTGTGGACAAGATCACCCTGAGGTGGGGCGACACCGACCTGATCCCCGAGGGCGGCGGCACCGGCGGATCCCGCAGCCTGCAGCACGGCGGCGCCGCGGTGCTGCAGGCATCGCGTGAGCTGCTGGAGGTCGCGCGGCAGCGGGCGGCTCGGGAGCTTGAGGCAAGGCCCGACGACCTGGTCTTCGACGCGGCGCGGTGCGCGTTCGCCGTGGCCGGCGACCCGGACGCCGCGGTGCCGCTGCCGCGGCTGGCCGAAGACGAACGGCTGCTCGCGCGCACCGTATTCTCCGCACCGGGCCCGACCTTTCCCTTCGGAGCGCACGTGGCCGTGGTGGAACTCGACACCGAGACCGGCAAGGTGACGCTGCGCCGGATGGTGACCGTCGACGACGCCGGCGTCGTGCTGAACCCGCTGCTTGCCGAGGGCCAGCGGCACGGCGGGATCGCCCAGGGCGCGGCGCAGGCGCTCCTGGAGGAGGTCGTCTACGACGAGGACGGAAACCCGCTGACGGCGAGTTTCGCCGACTATCCGTTCCTGTCCGCGACCGAGGTGCCGAGCTTCGAGCTCGCCGACATGGCCACCCCGACCAGCTACAACCCGCTGGGAGCCAAGGGCATCGGCGAGGCGGGCACGATCGGCGCGACCCCCGCGGTGCAGAACGCGGTCATCGACGCCGTCGCCCACCTCGGCGTCCGGCATATCGACATGCCCACCACGCCGCAGCGGGTCTGGCAGGCGCTGCAAACGGCCCGGGCCGCGAAAGCATGACCCGGCCGGGCGTTCGGGCACACCGGTCACGCGGAAGCCGCGCGCCCTGGCGGGGGTTACCAGGCCGGGGTCTTGGCGGCCAGATCGCCGAGGCGGACGGTGCCGGGTACCACCACCCGGGTGTTCATCCCGCGCAGCCGCAGTTCGCGGCCGGCCCGCGAGTTCACGAAACGCATGGCGTCGGCGCCGAAGCGCTCGACGAACTTCGCGCAACCCGTATGTGGCTTGGCGCTGACCTGCAACACGGCCTGCCCTACGGCGAGCAGGCTGCCGGCTGGCAGGTTTTCCATGCTGAGGTCGAGGTCGACATAGAGCTGGTCGCCGGCGAGTGGCATCCGGCTGATGCCGCAGGCGACAAGCTCGGCGACGCGGGCGTTCATCACGGTCACCTGAGCCTGCGGATTCGCCGACCCGTCGGGGGTGTTCGGGTTGCCGCGGGCGAGCCAGTTGTCGCCGACGAGCCCGGCGGCCTGATCGAGCACCGCCTCGCCTGGCAGGTCCCGTTCGCCCGGCGCTGGGCGGCGGACCAGCAGAAGCAGGCGGCCGCGGTCGGGCGGGGAATCGCGGATGTGCCCGAGCCCCGCCTCAAGGCGCTCACGTGACAGATGCTCCACGGTTCGATTGTCACCGGCCCGCCGCCGTCCCGGCGAGCGGATATCGCGCTGGCGGGCGAAACGGGCCGGCCCGCTGGCCAACCAGCGGGCCACTTTTGGCGTCTTGGGGGTAAAGCGGACATTCGGGCGGCCGACTCACGCCACGCTGGCGCAAGCGAACTCTCGTGCGCCCCGGCGGGCGGCGGGGCTGGCCGCCGGGCGGCTGAAGGGCGGGGGGCGATGGTGAGCGGCGACCGGTTGTCTGGCGGCGCGGCGGGCATGCGGGGGCGGCGGTCGTTCCTGCTGATGGCGGGGGCGGTGGTCGGCGGCGGTGCGTTGTCTTCCTGCGCCCGGCCCGCTGGCCAGCCTGCGGCGCCGGCCGGTTCCGGGCCGGCACTGCCGGCCCAGTCGGTGCTGCCGCGACCGCAGCGGCCTGCGGTCACGGCGGCGGACTGGGCGGCGCTGCGCCGCGACCTGTCCTCACACAAGCTGATCCGGCCCGGCGACAGCGGGTACCCGGTCGCGAAACGCCTTTTCGATCCGAGGTTCGACGGCCTGGAACCGGCCGGGATCGCGTATTGCCGGACCCCGGGTGACGTCAGCACCTGCCTTGCCTTCGCGCGCAGGTACGGCGTGCGGATCCGCGCGCGCTCCGGCGGCCACAGCTACGCGGGCTGGTCGAGCGTCACGGGCGGCCTGATCGTGGACGTCACACAGATGAACTCGTTCGGCGTCGGCAACGGCAACGTGCGGGCCGGCGCGGGTACCCACCTGATCGATCTTTACAACCACCTTGCCGCCCACGGCCTGGCGGTGCCGGGCGGCTCGTGCCCGACGGTGGGCACAGCCGGGCTCACGCTGGGCGGCGGCGTCGGCGTGCTCGGCCGCGCGTACGGTTTGACCTGCGACAACCTTGAGTCGCTGCAGATCGTCACGGCGGACGGCCGCACCCGCGAATGCGATGCCAGCCAAAACAGCGCACCGGCTGTCCCGGCTGGTCCTGTTCTTCCTGTCATGGCCATGGCCGCAGGCGGCCAGGGTGATCGCGGGATGGCAGTCCTGGGCACCGTCGGCCCCGGACGCGCTGTGGTCCAACCTGCACCTGTCCGCCGCACCCGGCGGGACCACACCGTCGGTCACGGCTGGCGGCACCTACCTTGGCAGCGTGGCGGGCGCTGCGAGCCTGCTCGACAAGCTCTACGCCGCGGTCGGCTCGCCGCCCGCGACTCATTTCCTCGCGGAGGAATCCTTCCTCGACGCGATGCTGGTGGAGGCGGGCTGCGCCGGGCTGACCGTATCGCAGTGCCATCTGCCCGAGCAGGCGCCCGGCGGCACGCGGACCCACCAGCCCGAGTACGCCAAGTCCGACTTCTTCACCAGGCGCCTGCCCGCCCACGGCGTCACCGCTCTGCTGGCTGCCGTGCGGAATCTGCAGTCCATCCGCGGCGCCGCGGGCGGGGCCGGCGGCGTCGCGTTCGACGCGTTCGGCGGCGTCATCAATCGCGTCGCGCCCTCGGCGACCGCGTTCGTGCACCGCAACGCCCTGTTCATGGCGCAGTACACGACCACCTGGCGCAGCGGCGCCGCCAGCGCCGGCGTCGCGAACCAGCACGCATGGCTGCGCTCGTGCTACGCGTCGATGCGGCCCTACGCCAGCGGGCAGGCCTACCAGAACTACGCCGACCCGGACCTGCCGAACTGGAGCGCGGCCTACTACGGCGCCAACTACCCGAGGCTGCAGCAGGTGAAGGCCAGGTACGACCCGGACCTGCTGTTCAGCTTCCCCCAGGCGATCACTCCGCACGCCTAGGGGTACCGCCGGAGTCGTAAAGGATCTGACTTTGCGGCGGCCTGGCAGGATGGCGGGACCGCTCCGGCGGTCAGGCGAAGCCGGCCGCGCCCGCAGGTCCGGCCGGCTCCGCCGCGCCGGGCGAGCCGTCCCAGGTGGGCGCGCCAGGTGGGCGCGCCAGGTGTTCGTGAATCGGCGATCCGTTGGGCCTTGGGCTGCGAATATGAGGCATGGACTCAAGCGGCACGAGCGCACCGACGCCGGGTCCAGGAGCCGGGGGGAAGACAGCGCAAGACCTCGACCGGCTGCTCGCCGGCGTGGCCGGAGGCGATCACGGCGCCTTCGAGGCGGTGTACGACCGGCTGGCGGGACCGGCCTACGGCCTGATCTGCAAGATAGTCGGCGACGCCGCGCAGGCCGAGGAGGTCGCGCAGGAGGTGTTACTCGAGGTGTGGCGCACGGCGGCCCGGTTCGACCCGGCCAAAGGCAGCGCCGCGACCTGGGTGCTGACGATCGCGCAGCGCCGTGCCATCGACCGGGTCAGGGCGGCGGTGGCCTCGGGGCGGCGCGAGCTGAAGACGGCCGCCGTCGCGCCAAGTCATGACGAGGTGGCCGACAGCGTGCAGGCGGCGCTCGACCGGGAGCAGGTGCGCCGCTGCCTGGACACCCTCAGCGAACTGCAGCGCGAGTCGATCACGATGGCCTATTACGGCGGCAACACCTACCGGCAAGTTGCCAGGCTGCTCGGTGTCGCGCTCGGCACGGTCAAGTCGCGGATCCGCGACGGCCTGCTCAGGATGCGCGATTGCCTGGGGGTGCCGTGGTGAGACTCCCCCGCCGCGACCCGCACACGCTCACCGGCGTTTACGCCCTGGGCGTCATGGACGACGCTGAGCGGAACCGGTTCGAGCGGCACCTGAACCGCTGCCAGCCGTGCACCCGTGAGGTGCGCGGGTTGCGCGAGGTCACGGCCAGGCTCGCGATGGCGGTCGCGCTGCCCACACCGCCGCAGTTGCGGGAACGTGTGCTGGCCGCCGCGCGGACCACCAGCCAACTGCCTGCCGTCATGCAACGTGGTGAACGCGGCGTGACGGGTTCGGCCTGGCGGCTGCGGCTGGCCGCCGGCGCGGCCACGGTGGGCGTCGCGGCGGCGGTCGCACTCGGCGTCGCGCAGGTCAGCACGCAGCATGACCTCAGCCAAGCACAGGCGCAAAACCGGGCGATTGCCGCAATCCTCGCCGCTACCGACGTCCGCGTTCTCACCGCCTCAACCTCCGTCGGCGGCGCGGGCACGGTCGTCGTCTCCCCCGCCCGGCGCGATATGATCTTCGTCGCGGCCGGGCTGCCCGCGCTGCCGGCCGCCAAGGTCTACCAGCTCTGGCTGATCGGCCCGCCGCGGATCCGTTCGGCCGGGCTGCTTCCGGCGGCCCAGGCCGGGCGCACGGCACCGGTGCTCGCGTCCGGGCTGAACGCGGGCGACAAGGTCGGCGTGACCGTCGAGCCCGCGGGCGGCAGCGCCCAGCCCACCACGACCCCGATCCTCGTCATCTCCCTCCCCGCCTAACCGCCCCCGGCCCAGCGCGGCCCCGCCCAGCGCTGACCCGCCCAACGTGGCACAGCCCGGCCCAGCGCTGACCCCCGCTTCGGGCGTTCGGCCGCCGTGCGTCATCGAGGCCGGCCGGGTCACGCCGAACTCTGGCCCGCGGGATAACGGTTTGGTAAACAGCCGCCTGCCCTGCCATCCGTGCCTCCCGCAGCACCGAAATGGGGGCGTGAACGGGGAACCCGACCGCGCGTCCCCGGCACAGGGGTGGCCGACTGCCGCGTCACGGAAAGGACAACCATGCGCCACGGCACGGCCGATCCAGTGACCCGGACCGCGAGCCATGGCACGGCCGATCCGGTGACCCGGACCGCGAGCCACGACAAGCAGGTGAGGTAATTCATGTCATCGCATCGCGAAGCGCCGGAGATCTCCAAGGACCCGGTCGCCGACAGCACCGACGTCTACGCGTTCGTCAGCCCGGACCGTCCAAGCACGGTCACGCTGATCGCCAACTACATCCCGCTGCAAGGGCCGGCGGGCGGCCCGAACTTCTACGAGTTCGGCGACGACGTCCTTTATGAGATCCACATCGACAACAGTGGCGACGGCAGGCCGGATATCACCTACCAGTTCCGTTTCCACACCAAGCTGCGCGACCCCGGCACCTTCCTCTACAACACGGGCCCGATCGAAACCCTCGACAGCCCGAACTGGAACCGCCGCCAGTTTCTCACCGTGACCCGGGTCAGGCACGGCAACAAGACAACCGTCGGCACGAACCTGGCGTGCCCGCCGTGCAACATCGGCCCGCTGTCCACCCCCGACTACGCGGGGCTTGCCGCCGCGGCCGTGCACGGGCTGCCCGGCGGGGCGAAGGTATTCGCCGGGCAGCGCGCCGAGGGCTTCTACGTCGACCTGGGCTCGATCTTCGACCTGGCCAACCTGCGCCCGTTCGAGCAGTTGCACAACCAGTTCGGGCTGAACGTCTTCAGCAAGGCCGCGCCCGGAGTGAACGCGACGGCGGCGCTCAACGTGCACTCCATCGCCATCCAGGTGCCCACGCCGGAACTGACCGGGAAAGGGGCGGGCAACCCTGGCAGCCCGGCCTCGGTGATCGGCGTCTGGACGACCGCGAGCCGGCAGCGGGTGCGGCTGTGGGACGCCGATCGCGGCGAGAACCTCAGCAGCGGCCCGTTCCGCCAGGTGTCACGGCTCGGCAATCCCCTGGTCAACGAGGTTTTGATCCCGCTGGGCAAGAAGGATCTGTGGAACTCCCTGCCGCCGTCGGATGACAAGGCATTCGCGTCCCACGTCATGCACCCCGAGCTTGCCGCGCTGCTGCCGCCACTGTACCCGGGGGTGTTCCCGCAGCTTGCGGCGCTGGTGAAGTCCGGCCAGGCCAGAGCCGACCTGGAGGCGATCCTGCTCACCGGGATACCGGCCGGAATCGTCCCGGGCTTCCAGAACAACACCGGCCAGGTGCTCGCCGACATGCTCCGCCTCAACACGGCCATCGCGCCGAGCGACAGCCCGAACGAGCTCGGCATCATCGGCGGGGATCTCGCCGGATTCCCCAACGGCCGCCGGGTGTTCGACGACGTCGCCACCGTCGAGTTGCGTGCCATCGCCGGGGCGACGTACCCACTGGTGAACAAGAGCTTCACCCCGGACGCCGCGGCGGGCGTGGTCACCGACGGGCTGACCTCCGCCAGCGTGCCATCCGGCTATCTCGGCAGCTTCCCCTATCTCGGCGTGCCGTACGGCGGCTTCGACCACCCGTCCTAGGGACACGCGCTGACCCGCCTCCCGCGGCGGGCCCGGCACCGGCCGGATCGTGTGCCTCCGGCCGGTGCCGGCGTCCCGGACCAGGCGCGCAGAAAGCGTGAGCATCCCACCATGACCGAACCCGTCCTCGCGCCCTCCGGCCCCGCGAGCGTCGTGCTCGACCTCGGCGGCGGCATCGGCGCCCTGATCCTCGACGCGCCGCCCCGCATGGCAGGGGTTGAGATCGAAATCAGCCTTAACGGCCGCGCGGATGCGCCGCGCACGCATTCGCGCGTCCGGGCAAGGAGGCTCGGCGCCACGGTCGAGTTCGCCGCCGTGTATCCCGGCCTGTGCGCCGGCGAGTACACGATCTGGCGCGATGCCGTCACGCCCGCGGCAACGATCACCATCGACGGTGGCCACGTCACGCGCCACCCCTGGCCAGCCGAGCCACGCCGAGCTGCCCCGGCCCCGCAGGGAGCTCACTGGTAGGAGATCATCACCGGCCTGGGGATCGCCACCATTGTCTGCCGCGGGCTCAGCATCGGATGATCCTTCGTGAAGAAGTCCTTCCACCCGAAGGACACGCCGGCCGGCGCAGCCTGGGTGACGGCGTTCCACGTGCTTCGCTTCATGGCCGGCGTGCCTTGCCCATCCATGTGGATGATGATCGCGAGATCGTCGTGGCCGAGGTCGAGCCTTCGTTCGCCGCCAATCATCGACAGCCTGAACTCGTGCAGCACCAGAAGCTTCTGCGGCAGGTGGCGCTGAGCGCCGAGGCCGGCCAGCCAGGTGATGACGCTGTTGATCTCGGCTGCGCTGACACCGCCGATCTGCCGCAGCGGCATCTGCCCCGGCTGCAGTTTCCACTCCGGATCCAGCGCCAGCCCGACGTTCGGCAGGCTCAGCAGCGGCTGGTAGCTCTTCGCCTGGGCGAGCAGACTGGCCCGTCCAGGCTGTAGGTCCAGGACCACGTACATCCCGGCCGCCGTCGCCCGGTTCACCCACGGGCGCAGCGACTGCACCGGGGACTCGCGGGAATAACTGCGGTCTTCACCCGGGGCCCGGGCGCCCTGTGCGACGGAGGCGATGATCTCGAAGGCAGGCACCACAGGGACGCGGCTCAGGCTCCGGTAGGACGCGGCGACCTTCCTGGCGCGCTCGATGCTGGTGGGCAGGTCCTGCTGGCCGAGGGCGCCGAGCCCGGGAGCGCCGGGATGGCCGTAAAGAGCGACCAGCCGGTGCCCGGGGAAGAGGATCTGGCCGCCACCGGGCAGTTGCACCCCGGTCACCGCGACGGCGATCCTCGCGGCGAGCCGTTCCACCGGCCCGAACCCGGCCCCGATGGCGAGCACCTGCCGCGGCCTGGCGGCGGCGAGGGCGGTGATGGCGGCGCCGTCGGCGCGCGGGTCGTCGCCGTCCACGCGAACCACCCGCGCGCCCGCCACCTGCGCGGTGGTCACCGCCGCCATGGTCGCGGCGCCGCGGTCACCGCGATGCACGAGCACCACCACATGGGCGAGGGGCGCAGGCGCGCCTGTCACGGGCAGCCCTGCCGGGTTGGTGAGCACCCGGACGCCGGGCAACCGTGCCGCGAGCCCATCCCCCGCCGCCGCGACGGCGAGCACGGCGCGCGGATGCAGGGCGCTGATCTCGCCTCGCAGTACCGCGCTGACCGCTCCCTGGCCCGCCCGGGGCGCGGTGAGGAGCAGCGGCGCATGCGCCTGCTCGGCCCGGGTGATGGCGGCCGCCAGATCGGCCGGGCGGTTCGCGCTGGCGACAACGGCAACGGGCGCGGACGCGAATAACTGTCGCGCCACGCCTGCCGCGACCGCCTCGGGCGTGCCGCCGGCCAGCACGGACGTCGCGAAGGCGGGCGGGTGGGTGCGCGCCGCCGCGGGCGCGGTTGCGCGATGTGAATGCGCGAGGGCAACTGTGCACGAGATCGCGCCGCCCGTCACAAGTGAAAGCACGGCCAGCGTTGCTGCGGGCTGCAGCGGCATCCGGCCTCGGGTTCCATCGGGGGACGGCGGCATCACGGGACGACCGTGCAGCACGGTTGCGGCTCCAGTCGTAATGGGCGGGGGACGACCCATTATGGCCGTCCCGGCCTTTGCCCGCAGACCGTTGCGTAAAGGTAAGATCGAGGCGCAAGCCAACGGGAGCTCGGGCTGACCGGGCTGAGAGGGTGGCTGGCCGTCGGGCCTGCGCCACCGACCGTTTGAACCTGACCGGGTAATTCCGGCGTAGGGAGGCAGTCGTGGCCGGCCCAACCGGTTCGATTTCGGAAACCTTCGTCACCGTCCCCGGAGACCGCCACTCCGAGGTGTCGCCCACGCTCGCCGACACCGTGCCACAGGCGCTCAGCTTCGTCGACCAGCTTGGCCTGTGGGGGAATCTCGGCGTCAGCCTGCTCGGCTTCACCGGGGCGATCTTCGTGCTCCAGCCGGGCGGCACCGGAACCCCCGAGCTTTCGCTCGCGGCGGGCCTTGCCGCGATCGTCCTCGGGACGCTGCTCGGCACGCTTGGCGTCGCCTTCTCCGGGCTGCCCGGCGCCCGGACGGGCGCGCCGGCGATGGTGTTGCTCCGCGGCTTGTTCGGGGCCGGCCCGTCCTACCTCCCAACCGCGCTCAACATCCTCCAGTGCCTGGGATGGGGCATCTTCGAGCTGGTCACGATCGCCACGGCCGCGCACACCGTGGCCCCGGGCATGCCCAGGTGGGGGTACATCCTCATCGCAGGGACCGCCACCGGGCTGCTCGCCATGCGCCCGCTCGGCTCGATCCGCATGCTGCGCCGTTATGTGACGGGCGCGGTCGTCGTGGTCATGGTCTACCTCTTCGTCGAACTCGTCCGCCACCCGCTCCCCGCCTTCACCCATGGCTCCTGGTCCGGGTACTGGGCCGCCACCGACACGGTCGTCGCGGTGGCCATCTCCTTCGCCCCCCTCGCGGCGGACTACACCCGGCACTCCCGAACCCAGCGGGCGGCTTTCGCCGGACCGCTCGTCGGCTACGGCATCACCCAGATCCTCTGCTACGTGATCGGCCTGCTTGCCCTGGTGACGGTGGCGCGCACCCCGGACGACATCTACGGCGCCTTCATCGCCCTGCCCCTCGGGTCGATCGGCTTCGCGATCCTCGCGGTGCGCGAGCTCGACCAGTCCTTCGCCGACGTCTACTCGACCGCCGTCTCGACCCAGAACCTGCGCCCGCTCTGGGACCGCCGCGTGCTCGCCGCGGTCATCGCCGTCGTGACGACGGCGGCCGCGCTCACGCTCAACATCGCCGACTACGAGAACTTCCTCGTCCTGCTCGGCTCCGTGTTCGTCCCGATGTTCGCCGTGCTCGTCGTCGACTTCTTCATCCTGTCCAAGGGCCGATGGGACCTTTCCAGCCATGCGCCACCGCGCTGGGTGATGCTCGTTCCGTGGGCGGCGGGTTTCTTCACCTACCAGCTCATCAACCCGGGCTATGTCTCCTGGTGGGTCTCCGCCTGGAGCTGGGTCGCGCGCGCGATCGGCTTCACCGCGGAAAGCTGGATGTCCGCGTCGATCTTCTCCTTCCTCGTCGCCGCGGCTGTGACCCTCATCGTGGGATCGCTCACCAACCTGGCCCGGCCCCGCGGCGGCGCCCAGGTGCCGGGCGGCGAGCAGGTGCCGCAGGCGCGCCATGAGTGAGCGCCATGAGTGATGGCCGAAGCAGTGCGGGGCTCGTTCATGGCATGGGCAGGGAACTCGCCGAACCGGACTGGGACCCGCTCACCAGCGACGAGGTGAGCTCGGTTCTCGCCCATTACGAGCGGCCCGGAGGCAACGCCGGCGCGGTGGTCGTCACCTGGCGCAGCCCGCGCCCCATGTCGGCCGCCGCGCTCGTCCGCCACGGCGGCGCCGCCGTGTTCGTGAAGCGCCACCACATGAGCGTCCGGGCCAGCGCCCAGCTCGCCGTCGAGCACGCGTTCGCCCGCCACCTGCGGGCGGGTGGCCTGCCCGTGCCGGCGGCCGCGCGCACCACGGCACGCGCGACAACGGTGGAGTGCGGCGATTTCGCCTACGAGGTGCACGAGGTGGCCGTGGGCGCCGATCTCTACCGGGACGCGGTGTCGTGGTCGCCGTTCACCAGCCACGGCCATGCCTGGAACGCGGGCGCCGCGCTTGCGCGCCTGCACCGGGCGGCCGAAGGCTTCCCGCTCCCGGCCCGGGCCCCGGGCGTGCTCACAGGCTCCTGCGCGGTGATCACCGCAGCGGACCCGCTCGCCGAGGTGACCCGGATGCTCACCCGCCGGCCGGGCCTCGCGCGCTACCTCAGCGAGCGCCGGTGGCGCGGTGACCTCGCCCGCCATCACCTGCCCGCGATCCGGCGGGCCGCACCGCTGCTGAACAAACTCCCCCGGCTGTGGGGGCACGGCGACTGGCATCCCTCCAACCTGACCTGGACGTCGGATGCCCCGGATGCCGATGTCGCCGCCGTGTTCGATTTCGGGCTGTCGAACCGCACGTTCGCGGTCCACGATCTCGCGACCGCGATCGAGCGCTGCACGGTGAGCTGGCTCGACCTCGCCGACCACGGGCGGGCGGGCGCCGACCTCGACGCCGTGGACGCCCTGATCGACGGATACCAGACCGTCCGGCCGCTCGGCGCGGTCGAACGCGCCGCCCTCCCCGAAGTGCTCCCGGTCGTCCATCTCGAATACGCGCTGTCGGAGACCGAGTACTTCGCCGACGTGGTGCGATCGCCGGCCAACGCCGATCTTGCCTACGACGGGTATCTCCTGGACCACGCCCGCTGGTTCGCCGGGCCAGAAGGATCGGCCCTGCTCACCCACCTGCGGACCCTGACGGTCCCCGGAACACGATCCTGACCGGTAAAGATCAAAATCTTTATCCCGAACGGCTGCGCAGCATGACACGACCCTGCCGTGCGGACCGGCCGCGGCCTCATGGTCAGGCCGGCGGATGGACTACGAAGATGCAGAAGGGGTGCCCGGCCGGGTCCGCATACACACGCAGCGGCTCCTCGGGATCGCCGGAGCGATCGGACAGCAGCCGGGCGCCGAGGGACAGTGCCCGACGGTGCTGGGCGTCAAGGCCCGCTTCGGTCGGCACTGTCAGGTCCAAGTGCATCTGCTGCGGCACGCCGCTCTGCGGCCACGTCGCCGCTGGCAGTTCGGCCACCTGCTGGAAGGCCACCCGGGTGGTGCCGGAAGGGTCCTGCAGCACCAGCCAGTCCTGGCCCACCGGGTCGGGTGCTCCGGCGGCTGGCGGGTCATCTCCCGGCCGGTACCGCAGACCGAGCAACTGCCGGTAGAACTCCGCGAGCGCCCGCGCGTCGGTGCTGTCGAGCACCACCTGCCGAAGCTCAGGGAATCCGCGGTTGGCCGGCATCGGACCCACCTCCGCTGGCAGCATGCCGCACGCGACGTTCCTGGACAACCTCGGCACAAGTTCTCCCGCCGGCTCCCGGCAGGACAGACCGGCCGCAAGCAAACTCCCCCGCCGAGACGGCAACCGCCCCGCCGGGCGACCTTCCGAAGGGCCACACCCAAACTTCCGCACCGGCGCGGCTCCGGGCAGGGCAGACCGGCCCGCAGCCAAGCTCAGAAGGGTCAGAAGAGTATGAACGGGACGAAGGCACCGGAGTGCTCGGCGCGGACGGTCGCGTCCGGCGGTACCTCCTGCCTGATCTGTTCGGCGAGCGCCCGAGCTTCGTCCTCGTTGTTGGCGCCGACGGCCAGGAACCGCCAGCGGCGCACGACCGCCCGGCCCTCGCTGCGCAGCTTGCTCGCCAGCGCCACGGCCTCATGCCGTGACGGCAGGCCCACCCTGGCCTGCCACTGGGCGATCCCGGTCGCGAGGGACTCGGCGGTTTCCTCCTCCTCGAGGCGCTGGTGCTCTGTCTGCCGCTCGGCCTCGGTCCGCGGCATCGTGACGTCGGGGCTCTCCCACTCCTCCTCGATCGGATGCCAGCGGTGCAGCGCGAGCTCCGCCTGGATACCGAGGCGGGCCAGCACGTCGCCGGCTGCCTGCTGAGCCGCGCTGGCGGCGATCTCGGTCGCCGCGTAAAGGAAGATCTGCGAGCCGCTCGCGCTGACAGCGACGCCGCGGCCGAGCCGGCGGTGGACATCTTCTTCCACCTGTTGCTCGGAGAAGGAGCGCTGCGCCCGATCGATATGCGCCGGGTCGGGCAGCGAGATCGTCACGCGCCAGTCATTGTTGTCCGCCACGGCGTGACTTTAGCGCAGCGCCGGCGCGCCGCGCTGCGCCGCCTCGCGGACTGCCGCGCCGGCTGCGAGGACGCCCGGCACGCTAGGAGCGTGCTGAAAAGCCAGGCCGCCTATGGGCGTTTCTGGTAGGGCTGGCGGGTATCTAGGATATTTGGTCATGCAGGGCTTTGAGGGGATGGACGGGGAGCTACTGGACACCGCGGTGGGGCAGCTGGTGCCG
>WNGJ01004445.1_pt1 | contig 14587 bp, 11 predicted proteins | sample 5400611 | NCBI WGS metagenome assembly WNGJ01 (sample SAMN13153375, study PRJNA577476) | soil metagenome | isolation source: 40 cm soil or saprolite under Garry oak tree replicate 1 | place: USA:California | collected 2016-06-15
ACGCGCCGTTCCTGCTTTCGGCGATGTCGACCATGCCGGTAGCCTTCTCGTATCGGGGGATTCGATCACTCCAGTTACTGTAGGTGAACCCCGACGTGTGGGTTAGCAGATGGCGCAGCGTGATGGCGCGCTTCGCGGGCCGCAGCTTGGGCTTGCCGGATGCGTCGAATCCCTCCAGCACCATCGGTGCGGCCAGCTCCGGCAGTACCTGGCTCATGGGCTGGTCGAGGCTCAGCTTACCCTGTTCGACGAGCTGCATGCAGGCCGTGGCAGTGATGGCCTTCGTCATGGAGAGCAGCCAGAACACGGTGTCTTGCGTCATCGCGGCGGGGCCGGCCAGGTCGCGCCTGCCGTATGCACCCTCGTAGAGCACGCCGCGCGAGCCGGCGGCGAGTGCGACGACTCCGGCCACCGTCCCATTCAGGACACCGTGCGCCAGCGCTTGGTCGATCGCCGTGAATCGGCCCCGCTCGTGGCGCGTCCTCATCGCAGCGTCCCCGGACTGCCTCGCCCGCACGGCGAGGGCGGGCAGAGTTGCGAGCGCCGTGGCGCCAAACAATGCGTCCGCGCCCAATCGCAAGAAGTCGCGACGGGTGCGGGCAACTTCGCCGCCCACCTTCCCAGTCATTCCAGCAGTGACGTCCATGACCATCCTCCTGACCTACACCGTTTGCGCGAACCGCCGCGCCGTTGTATATTACAATACGGTACGTTTCGTATTTAGTCAAGGGGCATGTCACGATGAAGCAGACCGACACGAATGAACGCAGCGACTCCCCGGCAGGCCGGCCGCGCGATGCGCGAACGACTCAGGCCATCCTCCGTGCTGCGTTGAAGCTGGGAATGGAGTCGGGATTCGACGCCCTGACCGTGGAGGGGATCGCCGCGCGGGCCGGCGTCGGCAAGGCGACGATTTATCGACGGTGGCCCAATGTATGGGCGATCGTGGCGGATGCGGTCCTATCAGACGTTGCTCGGATCGCACCGATCCAGCAGCGCGCCACCGCCCGCGAGAGCTTGCGAGCCTCCATGCGCCTCGCGGCCCGCTCGTTCCGTGGTCGTCAGGGAGAGATCTTACGACCGCTCATCGGGCGCGCCCAGGTTGATGAAACCCTGCACAAGGCCCTCATCGAGCGGTGGTTACTGGCTCGACGTCAGATTTCCCGCGAGATCGTTCGTCGAGGCGTCGGCAGCGGCGAACTCCGCCCCGGTCTTGATCCGGACATCGTGCTCGACGCGCTGTATGGCCCCCTGTATCACCGGCTGTTGCTTCCGTACAATGGCGAAGGTGTCGATCTCTCCGATGCGTACATCGACGCCCTGGTTGACACGGTGTTCAGAGGAATCGAGCGCAAATGAGCGTAGCACCATCAATGGCTGCGACGCTCGCTTTCTGCGGAACAGGGGCAGGAATCGACCGGTGATCTCGAGAGCCGCAGCCCTGGCGACGACCCTCAGACAGATCGTCTCTTGCGCCAAGCGGCGACGTGGAATTCCGCCGAACTCGAGGGATTCAGGGAGCCGCAGACCGGCTCGACGCCACCACGGCTACGACGGCGGCCAAGGGTATCAGGATTCTCCGCTTTCTCCGAGACCGTGTCTCCGAGGTCCGAGCAGTGCATTTGCTTCTTGGCTATGATTACACACGTTTCCCATGGAAGATGTGGCATACACCCACCGCACTCACCGCCAACCGGTGGCGAGGCCGCGGTTAACGAAGCCACGCACCAGGGTGCGCAGTTGCTGTTCGCTCAAACCGTCGGGGTGACCGGCCCTGTCAGCCTTCCCTGTTAACCTGCGGAAGGTCGCCGTAGCTCAACCGTGCTACTTTGCGTCCGTCCAGATCGTTAGGTTTTCGCAGCAACCCGACATGGACCCGTTTGTTGACCAACTGAAAGGTGTCTGCACGGCCTATCCCACGCGATCCAAGTGGGTGTTCGTGCCGACGCACGCTATTGGCCGGACCCTTGGTGATCGGATGGTCCTCGAGGGCACCGAGTGGGCCAACCTCCGGTTCGTCACGCCCCTCGACGTCGCGCTGCTCATGGGTGCGCCGTTCCTGGTTGAGCGCGGCATCGACCCGTCCGAGGAGGACCTGGGTCCGGCTCTGATGATGCGCCTCCTCCTCGATCTTCCGGTGAAGGGGGGCTACTTCCGACCGCTGGCGGACCATCCGACGCTTGCGCAGGCGCTGTGGGCGACGGTGCGCGAACTGCGGATGGCCGGAGTTGGCGCGCACCAGCTCGTGGCGAACGCCTTCGAATCACCCGCCAAGCACGCGGAGATCGTCGCCCTGCTGTCGGCGTACGAGCGATTCCTAGAGGAGCACCGGCGCGCGGACATGGCTGCGGTGTACGAGGAGGCGGTGCGCCATGCGGACTGGTGTCCAATTCAGCCGCAGGACTGTTGGACCGAGCTCCCTGACGCCAACTGGAACCCGCTTCAGCGGGCGCTCCTCGATGGCCTGCCGGGCGAACGGCTCGAGCCAAAGACGTTCGAGCTCCCTGGCGTGTCAATTCCTCGCCGACTGATGTCGTCACAGACTCAGCGACTGAAGGCCGAGCCAAAGACGAATCCACTCGCGTTCCTGATGACGCCCGGCTTTGTCGTGGCAAGCGGGGCTCCGAAGCCGGAGGTCCAGCTGTTTCACGCCGGTGGCCGCGAGGCGGAGATCGAGGAAGTCTTTCGTCGGATTCTGGCCACGGGAGTCACGCTGGACCACGTGGAGATCGCTTGTGCCTCGGACGCGCATCTGGCCCTGGTGTGGGAGAAGGCGCTTCGCTACACCTGGCCGGTGACCCTGGGGGCGGGCATCTCTGCCACGTTCACGCGCCCGGGCCGAGCGTTGCTCGGAGTTTGCGACTGGATTGAAACAGATTTCTCGGCCGGGCATCTCCGCCGCTTGCTGCAGTCGGGCGATATGAGCGTCGAGCAGCAGGAGGGGTTCACGGCCGGGCAGGCCGCTCGTGTGCTCGCGCGTGCTGAGGCCGGGTGGGGACGGACCACATACGGCCTTGCCCTCGGGCACCTCTGCAAGAGCTACGAATCTCGCGCGGCCGATCCGGAGGAGTCCGATGCGGACCGCGCCGACGCGCAGGAGAAGGCCGAGCGAGCGGCGCGTGTTCGCACATGGATTACCGATCTGGTTGCCTCGGTGCCGATTGCAGGAGACGAGGGCACGGTTCCGCTGCAGACGGTCGTGAGCGGCGTGCTCGACTTCCTTGAGCGCAGGAGCGCACGCAGCAATGCGCTCGATCATCGGGCGGCAGCCGCGCTGCAGCAACATATCGGCGAGCTCCGCTCGCTCGGCGCGTTCTCGTGCGCGTTGCCCGGGGCGCTGCGGTTCGTCCGGGAACGTGTCCAGTCGCTCACGGTCGCGCCCGAGCGTCCTCGTCCGGGTCACCTCTACGCGTCGCACCTATCGCAAGCCGGCTACGCTGGCCGCCCACTCGTCTTCATCGTCGGCCTCGAAGAAGGTCGCGTGTTCTCGTCGTCCACGGAAGACGCTGTGCTGCTCGATGCCGAACGGGCCGCGATCTCGGCCGACCTTCGCTTGTCGACTGATCGCATCGACGAAGCGGTGTATGCCGTGCTGAGTCGGCTAGCGGTATCGGGCCCAACGGCGACCTTCAGCTATTCCTGCCGGGACACACGCGAGTTCCGGGAAACGTATGCGTCCTGGTTGATGCTGCAAGCGTATCGGCTCGAGCAGGGCAACGAGACGTTGGCCTATCCGGCGATGAAGACCGCGCTCGGCGAGCCGAAGTCGGCCGTGCCGACCGACCGCGAGGACGCGCTCTCGCCCAACGGCTGGTGGCTCCGCGGAGTAGTCGGCGCCGGACAGGACGGGATAACCGTCCTCGGCGCCGCGTTTCCGCAGACGGCGCACGGCCGAGCGGCAGAGGAGCGACGCGAGGCGTCAGAGTTCACTGAGTTCGACGGCCACGTGCCCGGCGCGGGTCCGGTCCTCGATCCGTGTGCTCCCACGAATGTCTATTCGGTGACCGAGCTCGAGAAGGCGGCCGAGTGTCCGTTTCGATTCTTCCTAAAACGTGGGCTTGGTGTACGGCCCGCGGTCGAACGCGAGCGTGACAAGGACGTCTGGTTGGACCCTCTCACCCGCGGCTCTGAACTACACGCGGTCTATGCGGCGCTCCTGCGGCGCACCCGCGACGAGAACCGTCGTCCCGACAAAGGGGACGCTGCGTGGCTGCTCCCACTCGCACAGGCACGCCTGACACAGTTGCAGGAAGAGATGCCGGCGGCGACGGCCGAGATCCTCGCGCGCGAAACCCAGGATTTCCTCGCCGACGTCGAGCTGTTCCTCGAAGCCGAGATTGACGAGACCCGATCGACGCCTGTCGGGCTCGAGGTGTCGTTCGGGCGTCCGCTGGATGACGACGAAGATCCGCTGGCACGGGCGGAGCCCGTCGAGATCGCGCTTGGCGCCGGACTCACGCTGCGCATCGCCGGCCGCATGGATCGCATCAACGAAGTCGGCGCTGCCACCTTCGAGGTGCTCGACTACAAGACCGGCGGGTTCTGGAGGGACAAGTGGAAGGGAGTGTTCGCCGGGGGCAACCGTTTGCAGCACGCTCTCTATGGACTCGCTGCGGTCGAACTGCTCAAGGCCCGCTACAAGAAACCGAGGGTCACCGGGGGGGTGTACTACTTCTCCAGCCATAAGGGACGCCAAGAGCGGGTCAGGATCCCTGCTCCCACACAGGCGTCGATCGCGGCCGTGCTGCGCGATCTGCGCGACGTGATCCTCACGGGACAGTTCACGCGCACGCCCGACGAGGACAACTGCCGGTATTGCGACTACGTCGCGGCGTGCGGGGCGCAAGCGAATCTGCAGGCTGGACGCAAGGCGGCGGACGCAAGGTTCCAGGCCTTCGGGAGGCTGGCGGCTCATGAGTGACTCGCGCGCGATCGACCGGGAGTCGCGTCTTCGGATCCACGAGGAGTTGCTCGAGAACATCCTCGTGGAAGCCGGCGCGGGATCGGGCAAGACCCAGATGCTCGCCGAGCGGATGGCGGCTGGGGTGGCTGCCGGCGTCTACCAGGTCGAGCACATGGCGGCGGTCACGTTCACCCGGAAGGCCGCGTCGGAGCTTCGCGGCCGCTTCCACCTCGCGCTCGAGAGGGAGCTGGTCATGGCTTGCGCCGCCTCGCCAGGCCGGCCCGCGGATCTGGAGCGCATCGCCCGACTGCGGTCGGCGCTGTCGAATCTGGAGCGCTTCTTCGCTGGAACCATTCACTCGTTCTGCGCGCGGCTCCTGCGCGAGCGACCGGTCGAATCGGGCGTGTCCCCGGGCTTCACCGAGCTCGACGAGGTGCAGGACCTCGAGCTGCGCCAACGAGCCTGGCGGGAGTTCATCACGAACGCGCGCGCCGCCGGCGACCCCGACATGATGGCGTTGCTCGCGGCCGACATCCGCCCCAAGGATCTGGATTCCGCGTTCGCAACTATCTGCGACAACGAGGATGTGGAGTTTCCGGCGGGGGCGGGCGCTTGCCCCGACCCCAAGCCGGCGTGGAAGGCGCTTGAAAAATTCTGGAAGGAACTCCAGAAGCACCTTCCCTCGACGATCGACCCGGACACCACGTGCAAGATCCAGCAAGCCGCCAGCACGTTCCGTGGACAGTTGCGTGTATCGCGGCGCCGGATTGAGCGTCCCGCCGTTGTCGCGTCGTTGCTCGTCACGTGGGAACGCCAGTCGAAGATCATTCAGAAATGGTGGGCGGACTCGCCGGCACAGAAGAAGCGCTTGGCTGCGCTGGTTGAAATCCTGCATGGCGACTTCCTCACGGGTGTCGTTGAGCCGTATCTTGCGCAGTGGCGCCGGTACGTGTATCGGCTCGCGATCGGCCTGCTGACTCGGGCTCGCGCATCGGCCGCGTCTGAGCGTCGCCGCCTAAACTCCCTCAACTACGGCGACCTCCTCCACCTGACGGCCCGCGTTCTCCGCGAGAACGTCGGCGTGCGCATGGCGTTGCAAAAGAAGTTCAAGTATCTGCTCGTAGACGAGTTCCAGGACACCGATCCGATCCAGGCCGAGATCGTCTTCTGGCTCGCGGAAGACGGCGGGACCCCGTCAGCCGCGACGCCCGGCGAGCCCCCGGATTGGCGGAAGATTTCGCTGCGGCCCGGCGCGCTGTTCGTCGTGGGCGACCCGAAACAATCGATCTACCGCTTCCGCCGGGCGGACATCGACATCTACAACATCGTCCGTCAGCGATTCAGTGAGCCCAGCGTCGGGCGCGTGCTGCCGCTGACGCTCAACTTTCGCTCCGCGCCCAAGCTGTGCAACTGGGCCAACGACGTCTTTCAGACGCGATTTCCCGTGGAGCCGACCGTGCACGCTCCTCGGTTTGCGCCCCTTGATGCCGATACTGATAAGCAGATCTCCGGAGACGTCTGCACGCTGACGCACACGTGCGATAAGGGTGACGTCCAAGCTGAAGACGCGGACCAGATCGCCCGGTACATCCGCTCCGAAATCGATGCCGGCCGGCGCGAGTTCAGCGACTTCCTGATTCTCACCAGAAAGAAGAAAGACCGGATCGGGCCGTATGCGCACGCGCTCGAGGCGCTGAACATCCCCGTCGAGGTGAGCGGCGCCGGAGCCTTCGGCGACTCTCGCGAGGTGCAGGCGCTCACGGTGCTGCTGCGCGCGCTGGCTGATCCCCAGGATCCGCTGTCGCTCATCGCCGTCCTGCGTGGCCCCCTGTTTGGCATCAGCGATCCCGAGCTTTTCGACTTCAAGCAGCGCGGCGGTTGGTTCAGCGTGTTTCAGGATCCCGATGCGCCGGGCCAGCCCGAGGGGCCCGTCTCTTCTGCGCTGGCCTCGCTGAACCGGTACTACCGATGGACCCGTGTGCTGCCTGCCGCAGGTGCGTTCGAGCGAGTCCTCGAAGACAGTGGTTACCTTGCGCTGGCGGCGACGACGCCGGGCGGTGTGGACGCCGGGGATGTGGTCCACGCCCTCGATCGCGTGCGGCAAGTCGTGGAAAGCGGAGGCAGCCTCGCCGACGCGGCGGATGCGCTGGAGGCCGACCGCGAGGCCACGAGCGAGGTCGAGTCGTTACCGCTCGAGCCCGGGCGCACGGACGTCGTCCGCTTGATGAACCTGCACAAGGCCAAAGGGCTGGAGGCCAACGTGGTCTTTCTGGCCGATCCGCTCGGTGGGGTCAAAGCGCGAGTCGATGTGCACATCGAGCGGGCGGAGCTGAAGGCGTGCGGGTGGTTGAAGCTCGTTCGCCGGAGCGAGACGTCGTACGCGGAGACCCTGCTGGGTGAGCACGCCGACTGGGGCGCGCACGAAGCCGCCGAGCTTCCCTACTTACAGGCTGAAGAAGATCGGCTCCTGTATGTTGCGGCGACGCGTGCCCGGCAGTTGCTGGTCGTCAGCCGGTGGACGGGGAATGCGAACAACGCCGCGTGGCGAGTTCTCGATGGCTTCCTGGGACAGGCGCGCGAATTGTCCGTTCCCGCGGCGGTGACCGCGCCGGCTGTTGTACCGCAGGATTGCTCGATGGCCGTCGCAACCGCGGCGGCGGCGGCGCGCGAGAAAGTGCATGCGCGCGTGAACCAGCCGTCCTGGTCGGTCACGTCGGTGACCGAGAAGGCCCGACACATCGCGCGCATGATGCGTTCGGTCGATGCCGCGGCTGACGACCCGTCGAAGGTCGTGGTGGCCGACACGCCGGCGCATCGGGCGGATGCCGGCCAGGCGTGGGGCACGCTCGTGCATGGACTGCTGGAGCACGCCATGCGCCATCGGGGCGCCACGCGCGAGGATCTGCGTCGTCTCGCCATGTGGCTTACCGTCGAGGAGCCGCAGTTGCGAGCCGTGATCGACGAAGCGCTCGATACGGTGCAAGCCGTCGCTTCGGGCGCGTTCTGGGCCGAGGCGAAGGGGTCGCCGGAGTGTCACGAAGAGGCGCCGGTCGCCGTGCTCGAGAAGCGGGATGGACTTTCCACCGTTCTCAACGGGGTGATCGATTTGGTCTACCGGAGCCACGGCGGGTGGAAGATTGTGGACTACAAGACGGACAAGGATGGCGAGGCCGCAGGCTTGTCCGCAAAGTACGCTGGGCAGATTGCCGACTACGAGCGCGCATGGAGGCGGTTCGTGCCAGAGACCGTCGCGGCGGTGCTTGTTTCTACCAGAGTCGAGGACACGGGCCAGGACAACTGAGAAATGCGCCCTTCCCTCACCGCGTCGTCGTCGGTTCGTCCAGGAACGGAATGACCGTGGCCGCCAGCGCGGGAGCGCTGAAGATGGTGTAGTGCGTCAGACCCGGCAGAATCGCGAGTCTCGACTTCGGGCGCCCCGAGCCATCCCATCCCCCGTCCCGCTGGCCACCGCCGAGCAGAGCGAACATCTCCACCGCGTGTGCGGGGGGGAATATGTCGGCATCCGCCGCAACGATCAGGGTCGTCGCCCCGAGGCCCGCGATCTTCCTCGAGAAGTCGAAATCCTGCTGCATCGCCTCCCCGATCTTGCCCAGGAGCCGCGGCCAATCCTCCGGCCTCGGCGCGATGCGGCTATACAGCTGATACATTGGCGTCTGCTTCATCGCCTCGGCCGCCGCGACGCCCACCTGCCCCTGCTGAGCGAGTATCTCGGGATAGAAAGCGCTGCGCCGGAACGGAGTCGAGACCACGACCAGCTTGCCGACCACCTCCGGGTGTCGGATGGCAGTCTGCAGGGCGACGCCGCCGCCGAGCGAATAGCCCATGACGTCCGATCGTTCGAGTCCAAGATGCCCGATGAGGGCTGCGATGTCGTCGGCCATCAGCTCGACGCTGAGCGGCCGATCGATGTCGGCCGTCCGCCCGTGGCCCTGCAGGTCGACGGCGATGACCCGCCGACCCTTGGCGAGCGCCGCGAGGTTGGGACCGAACATCTCGATTGCTCCGAGACCGCCGTGCAACAGGATGAGTGGTCGGCCGACGCCGTGGATCTCGTAGTAGAGCTTGATCCCGTTCACGTCGGCGTACGTTCCGACGCCCTTCGTCTTGGGCACCCCCTCCCCGGGGTTGGCCCTTGCCTGTGCCTGCGCCCGCCCGGTGACGGCGATCAGCCCGGCAACGGCGAGGACCGTGGCCACGCTCTGAGAATGCGTGACTGCTCTGGAAGTGGAACGCATTGCCGTATCTCCTCTTGCGTTGGGTCGGCGGCAGATCCTCAGGAGCAAGGCGACCACGCCGGATCCTCGATCCATAGGCATGACGAACGGCGTTGGAAGAAATCGACACTCAATCCTCCGACGCCGACCACGAGGAGCGCCGTATATTCGACACAATGAAAACCAGAGTTCGGGTCTTGGACAGGGCGGCTTCGACTTTGGACCCTCCGGCCGCGCAACGAATCGCCGAGTTCATCGGAAGAAGTCACATGAAGATCGGAGGAGGCCCATGATCGACCAGGCGGAGCAAGGCGTGGTAACGGTGCGCGGGAGCGCGGCGGGATTCGCGCAGGAGATCACCGCCGGGCGCCATCGGCTGACCGCCGATGAACCGATCTCTTCGGGTGGGACCGATCGCGGCCCGGGACCCTACGAACTGTTGCTTGCAGCGCTCGGCGCTTGAACGTCCATGACGATCGCGCTGTATGCGCGACGGAAGGCGTGGCCGCTGACGGGCGTGACGGTTCGGCTCCGCCACTCGAGGGTCCACGCGGACGACTGCGCCGAGTGTGAGACGAAACAGGGCATGCTGGATCGGATCGAGCGGGAGATCGTCGTCGCGGGCGGGCTAACGGAGGAGCAGCGCAGCAAACTCCTCGAGATCAGCAACAAGTGCCCGGTTCATCGCACGCTCACGTCGGAGATCAACATTCGGACCACGTTTGCTGGAGAAGTGCGCTGACCGCCGTCAATCGGGAGTGAACTGCCCTCGGCTGTCCAGAACAACCCCTTGAGGAGGCGCGCGAGGTGCTCGACACGACGAACGGGACCAGGTGAGGCGCGACGGCCACACGGTCGCGGGCGTGTCAGTGCAGCGCGGCGCACGCGACTTCTCCGTGACGGCCCGCACGTTGCAGTACGGCCGGTTGCACGTATGCCCGAGGCCCTCCGGATTCTGCTGCTCGGGGACGACCCCGCAAGTGCCGACGTCATCGAGCGGGAGCTGCGGCGTTCCTCCGTCGAGGCCCTCATCCACCACGTCGACTCGCACGACGCGTTCGTCCCCGCGCTCCGCGACGTCGCGCCAGACCTGATTCTGTCCGACCATCGGCCACCGCGGTTCGACGCGCTCGCCGCCATCCAAGCCTGCCGGGACCTGCAGCCGGCGGCGCCGGTGATCGTGCTCACCGGCATGCCCGACCAGGGCACGCGCGCCGCCTGGCTCGCGGCCGGCGCCTCGGATATCATCCCGAGGGACGATTGGCCGCGCTTGGGGCCCGCCGTCCGCGCCGCCCTCGAGCAACACCAGACGGCGGCGCTGGTGCAGAGCGAGCGACGCTACCGCACGCTGGTCGAGCAGAACGCCGATCCCATCGTGCTCAGCGATCGCACTGGGACGATTCTATACGCGAGCGAGACGATCCAGCGGCTTCTGGGATACACGGCTGAGGAATGGGTCGGCCGTCCGGGGCTAGACTTCGTCCACCCCGACGACCGCGCGCTCGCCCGGCGCGTGCTCACGGGCGGCCTGAGCTGGCCGGGAGAAGCCACGCGAGCCGAGCTGCGCTGCCGGCACAAGAACGGCACGTGGCGCTCCATCGAGCTCGTGACGGTCAACCTGCTCGACGATCCTACCGTGAGCGCCGTCGTAAGCGACTGCCGTGAGATCGCGCGCTACCGGCTGCCCGAGGCGGCCCGCCCGGAGGCGACGACGGTCCCGCCCGACGTCCTGTCGCCGCGCCAGCGTCAGGTGCTGCGGCTGCTCGCCGAGGGCCAGTCCACCCGCAAGATCGCGGAGCAACTGAGCCTCAGCGTGAAGACTGTGGAGACGCATCGGGCGCAGATCATGAAGCGCCTCAATATCCGGCACCTCGCGGGGTTGGTCCGCTATGCCGTTTACCTCGGGCTGACGCAGGCGCCGTGAGTGTGGCGACCCGTGCCGAGACAGAGGGGCGCCACCACGCGGGGGGAGCGGTATATTATTGCCAGGGAGCCACCTTCAAAATGAGCGACCCGCATTCCAGTCCTTCACATATGAATGCATCGCACCCTGTTCCACACGAGGTCGAAATCCTGCTCGTCGAGGACAACCCCAGCGACGTGGAGCTCACTCTGCGGGCGCTCAAAGCCCGCAACCTCGCGAACCAGGTGTTCGTCGCCCGTGACGGCGTGGAGGCGCTCGATCTCTTCTTCGGCGACGGGCACCACCCGCTGCGCGAGATCGGCGTCGTACCGAGGGTGGTTCTGCTCGACCTCAAGCTCCCGAAGATCGATGGACTCGAGGTGCTGAGCCGGCTCAAGAAAGACGAGCGCACCAAGAACATCCCCGTCGTCGTCTTGACCTCATCACGCGAAGAGCCGGACATCGCGAGGGCATACCATCTGGGGGCGAATAGCTACATCGTCAAGCCGGTGGACTTCGAGGCCTTCGCCCGCGCGGTGTCCGAAGTCGGGCTGTACTGGCTGCTCCTCAACGAGCCGCCGCAGTGACGCGCGCCCGCGGCACTGCAGCACCGGGGCGTGAGGACGATCACCAGCTCACAGTGCCCTGCGTCACCAAGATGTCGCTCGACAATGGGACAGAGGGTGACATCCCGAAAAACTAGCGAAATTGGGCATTATCTCGCGAGTGCGTGCTCACTTTTGTACGTAAGTCATTGTGCGATAATCATGTAACATAGCACAAGCCCCCATCAAAATCCGTAACTGAGCCGGCTGCAACATCCTACAATCGGCACTCCGGGCGCGAACCGGAGCCCGGCTACATTTGTACGCTATGCCAATACCCCCCCTTTACGGCCACGAGGGGATTCGAAACCGGCTGGCAGGCGCTCTTGCGGCTGGCCGATTGCCCCAAGCCCTCCTCTTCGAGGGACCCCCCGGCGTTGGGAAGCAGCGGCTGGCATTGTGGCTGGCCCAGGCGATCCTGTGTGAAGCAGGACCCGGGAACGGTGAGGGATGCGGCGCCTGTCGAGCCTGCAAGCTGGTGCTGAACCTGTCGCATCCCGACGTGCACTGGTTCGTGCCCGTCGAGCCGCCAAAGAAGGCCGCCGATCCCGACAAGCTCGTGGACCTCGTCGCCGAAGCCTTGGCAGAGCAGATGGCCGCCCGGCGCGAGGGACCGCTCTATGAGCCGCCATCGGGGCTCGCCGGCCACGGTATAGCGTCGGTGCGGCTGCTGTTGCGGCGCCTCGCGCTCACCCCGGCCATGGGCGGTCGCAAGGTCTTCATCATCGGCGACGCTGAGCGGCTAGTACCGCAGCCGGGCGCCGAGGCCGCGGCGAACGCCCTGCTCAAGGCCCTGGAGGAGCCGCCGCAGGACACGGTTTTCGTGCTGACCACGGCCCAGCCAGACGCGCTGCTGACGACCATTCTGTCTCGCGTCGTGCGCGTCCGTGTGGCAGGAAATAGCGACAGTGTCCTGGCAGCGTTCGCGCGAACGGAACTCGGCTTGAAATCTGAACCCGAGATCGTGCAACGGGTTGCAGCAGCTGACGGATGCATTGGCAGGCTCCTTGCACCCGAACAGGGTGGGCCCGCGAGCGGTGAGAGCGAGATCACGGGCCGATTTTTGGGGGCGGCGGAGGGTGGGTCGGCGCGTCGCTATGCCTTCGCCTTGGGGCAGCAACCTTTTCAGGCCCGCGGCGCGTTTACCGACATGCTGGACGGCTTGCTCGAGCGGTTGCGGCATGAGGCGCGTAATGGGGCGGACCTGGACAAGGTCGTAGAGGCAATCGCCCGCGTGCTCGATGCCCGGCGGTTGGCCCAGGGGAACGTGAACCCCCAGCTCATAGCCGCGGTGCTGGCAGACGACCTGGCGGAGCACGCATGAAGCTGTCACACGTCGACGAGGCGGGGCGGGCGCGAATGGTGAGCGTGGCAGAGAAGCCCATCACCCTACGCACGGCGGTGGCCGAAGGGGCGATCCGCATGTCGGCCGACGCGTTCCGGCAGGTAGCGGAGGGAGCGGTCGCCAAGGGCGACGTCCTGACTGTGAGTCAGGTGGCCGGCACGCTCGCGGCGAAGCGCACGGCGGAGCTGATCCCGCTCTGTCACCCGCTGAACCTCGACCAAGTCGCCGTGGAGGCGACGCCCGACGCAGCACTTCCGGGGGTCCGGGTGCGGGCTGTGGCGAAGGCGCAGGGGCGCACGGGCGTGGAGATGGAGGCGCTGGCGGCGGTGTCCGTTGCGCTGCTCACGGTCTACGACATGGTGAAGGCGGTGGACCGCGGGATGGAAATCGAGCAGGTACGCCTGCTCGAGAAGACGGGCGGCACGCACGGCGATTGGCGCCGCGAAGCGGCCGATGGCCGGGAGGGACGGGGTTGACGAAGCGTTGACCGGGCGGCGCGAACATTCGCGCCGCAAGTCTCTACAAGAGAGGGCTATGCCTACGAAAACCCGGAAACTGATGCTGCGCGGGACTGTGCTTCTCCTCGGCGCCCTGGTGGTGAGCAGCATCGGTGGTTGGGCCCGACGCGCGACGGCCGACGATCATCCGGCGCCGGCAACGGGACTGCCGGGCGAGCTGCGCTCGCTCGCGCAGATGCTCGAGGCGACCCGGGGCGAGCTCGCGGTCGCCCGACTCCAGCTGGAGCGCGCCAACGCAATCATAGAGTACTCGACCCGCTACAGGATCGCAGCCGACCTGTCGGCCGGGATTTACGACGTGGCGCTCGCCGAGGGCGTGGATCCGGCGCTCGGCTTCCGCCTCGTGCGCGCGGAGTCGAGCTTCAACCCCAAAGCCTTGAGCAAGGTCGGGGCGGTCGGCTACACGCAGGTCCTGCCGAGCACCGCGCGGCTGTACGAGCCGGGGCTCACCGTGCAGCAGCTGTACGACCGCAACACGAACTTGCGCCTCGGCTTCCGCTATTTGCGGGATCTGCTGGAGCGCTACGAGGGCAACCCGGAAGCGAAGCTGCGCCTCGCGCTGCTGGCCTACAACCGGGGCCCCGTTAGAGTGCAGGAGGTGCTGGACGCCGGGCGGAATCCGGAAAACGGCTATGCGGCGGGGATCATGAAGGGCTATCGACGGAAGAGCTAGAGCCGTTCTACGACGTTAGGACGCTACGTTGTAAGTGGTGATTGAACGAGAACGGTGGCCGTGGATCGGATCCAGGCCACCGTTTTCGCTTACAACGTACAACGTGGCGTCGTATAACGGCTAGCAGGCTTCCCCGCACCGCTGCGGGATTCTCAGCACTTCACCCGAGCGAATCACCGACTGCATGGTCAGCCCATTGTAATTGAGCAGTTCCGCGAGCGAAACGCCGTACCGACGGGCGATTTGGCTCGCGGTCTCCCCCGACCGGACCCGGTGGCTCCCGCTGCTCGCCTCGGTGCGACTCACACGCCGGTAGCGGGGCTCCGGGGGCACCGACCAGGCCGACGACGGGACGACCCGGCCGCTCATCGGGATGATGAGTCGCTGACCGACCCGCAGCGCGCG
>WNGJ01009095.1_pt1 | contig 14581 bp, 11 predicted proteins | sample 5400611 | NCBI WGS metagenome assembly WNGJ01 (sample SAMN13153375, study PRJNA577476) | soil metagenome | isolation source: 40 cm soil or saprolite under Garry oak tree replicate 1 | place: USA:California | collected 2016-06-15
CGAAGAGATATTAAGTCCGAACGGGAGCGCAATATTGAAATTCGAGACGCTTTTGAGTCCGTGCCAGGCCCACTGTTCTCGTTCACTATCCTGAGCAAAACGCCCGAGCGGATTGCCGATCGGCTCACGGTCAAGAGCCCGTTCTACGAGGACATCGTTGGAAAAGGGATCGAAATCTATGCCGCCGGGTAGGCTCTCCGATGAAAACAATCCGCAAGATTGGTTCTAGACCACCGACCTCTTGATTCTATGAGCAAAACTCTTTTCCTCTCTCCACCTTCATTCGACGGCTTCGACGGCGGCGCCGGCGCACGTTACCAGGCGCGGCGCGAAGTCACCAGCTATTGGTATCCGACGTGGCTCGCGCAACCCGCCGCGTTGACGCCGAACTCGCGCCTGCTCGACTGCCCGCCGCACGACATTGACGTCGCCAAGTGTCTCGCCATCGCGAAAGACTTCGATCACGTCATCATCAACACCTCGACGCCGTCGCTGAAAAACGATTGCAAAGTCGCCGAAGCTATCAAGGTGCAGAAGCCCGACACCAAAATTGGTTTCGTCGGCGCGCATACGATGGTTTTGCCCACCGAGACGCTCAAGGCATCGCCCGCGATTGACTGGGTGGGCCGCAAGGAATTCGATTTCACCTGCAAGGAAGTCGCCGAAGGCCGCGAGCTTTCGGCCATCGCCGGGCTTTCCTACAAGGACAAAGACGGCAAGATCAAGCACAACCCCGAGCGCGAGATGATTCAAAACATGGACTCGCTCCCTTGGGTGGCCGATGTCTATAAACGCGACCTGCAAATCGAGAAATATTTCATTGGCTATTTGCTCCATCCCTATGCCAGCCTCTACACTGGCCGCGGTTGCCCTGCCCAATGCACTTTCTGCCTTTGGCCCCAGACCATCGGCGGACATAAATACCGCGTCCGCTCGCCGCAGAATGTCGCCGACGAAATGGCTTACATGAAGAAGCTCTTCCCGCAAGTGAAAGAGTTTTTCTTCGATGACGACACCTTCACGGCCAACCTGCCGCGCGCCCGCGAAATCGCCAAAAAGCTCGCCCCCCTTGGGCTGACCTGGAGCTGCAACAGCCGCGCGAACCTGGACTATGACACCATCAAGTCCTTCAAAGACTCCGGCCTGCGCTTGTTCCTGGTGGGTTACGAGAGCGGCAATGAAGATATTCTGACCCGCATCAAAAAGGGCGTGACCATGGACGAAATGCGCCGTTTCACCAGGGCCTGTCATCAGGCCGGCGTGGTCGTCCACGGCACCTTCATTCTCGGCCTGCCGGTCGAGACGCATCAGTCCATCGAGAACACCATCCGCTTCGCGCAGGAACTCGATGTGTTCAGCATCCAGGTCTCGCTGGCCGCGCCCTATCCCGGCACCGAGCTGTTCGAGATGGCCCGCCAGAACGGCTGGTTTGTGAAGAAGGACAAAACCGACCTGGTCGAGGAAGACGGTTTCCAACAGAGCGCGCTCGAATACCCCGGCCTGAGCAAGGAAAAAATCTTCGAGGCTGTGGACCGGTTCTATCGCGCTTACTATTTGCGCCCGAAACCGATCCTGCGCATCATCAAGACCATGCTGGAGGACAAAGAGGTTTTCGTCCGCCGCTGCCGGGAAGGCTACGAATTTTTCAAGAGCCTCAGGCAGCGCAAGGATGACCTGGAAGCGGCCAGAACCGCAGCGGCGGTTTGAGTTTGCGCGAAAGCTAACACGGTCTGGATTCCCTTGACGCTGAATCCACGCGCCCGCGCTAATCTGGACTGAACAAATCCGGCTCCGTGGTTTTCGCTTTCGCGTGCGCCTTCATCCATTCCGCCAGGTTAACGATGCTTTCCAGTTCGCTCTCGGCCAGCGGCGCTGCGCCGAGCCTGAGCAGCTCTCGATTTCCTTTTGGCACGTCCGGCCCGTCGCGCACCAACACCGGACACCATCCGGGCTTGAGCGCCTCAACCGCGCCCGCCCAAGTGCCGCCGGTGTGAAAATCGCTGCTCACAACTACCGCGAAATCTGACAGCCCGTAAATCAGCTTGTTGCGCCCCATTGCGCCGCCGATGGAAAAACCGGCCGTTGGCGCGTAAGGCGTCAACAGTAACAGGCAACCATCCAGCAAAAGCTCGCGCACGTCGGATTTGCGAATGGTGGCTTCGAGGCTGTCGGCCAGGGCGCCGATAGCAGCGCCATTGGCTTCCATAGCGCCGTCCATCGCCAGCCGGTCGGTGCCCCTGGCCCCGCCAGAAACCACCGCCAATCCCGCCGCTGCTGCCTTGCGACCAACTTCCCGCGCAAAGGCCGCGCCGACCTCATCAATGTTGCGCGAGCCGACCACCGCCACGCCCGCGCGCCGCAGCAAATGGATTTCGCCGGCGCCGAAAAGCACGCTCGGCGCATGATGTTTCAAAGTGTCGCGCAGTTTCCTCGGATAGTGTTCGTCCACGCGTGTCATTGCCCATATCCCGCGCGAGAAAAGGTTTTCCAACTCCAACGCTAAACGCCCCGAACGGTCCAGCAGCCGGACAATCCGTTCGGCATGGTCCGAAGGCACAGCCAGTTCTCTGGCCAACTCGTCTGCGGTGTGCCCCTGGAGTGCGCCTGGTTGTTTCAAAGCTGAGCTCTGAATCTGCCGGGAAAGCTCGTTCCATTCGGCAAGCTTAAGCGGTGCGGCGTGGTCGTCACCAGTCGCGTCCGGCACGGCCAAAGCCGAGCACAGGGCCAGCACCGCCTGACCGTCATCACTCAGATAGTCGCGAATGCCCATTGCTGCATGCTTGAATCATTACATGGTCACCCAAGTTCGCTCTGCGGGCGAACCTCTTGAAGTTTTTCGTTTTTTTTCGATTTAACGCTTCAACGTTTCAACGTTTTGACGCGGCTCGATATCAACTTCCTCGCGGCGAGGCCTTGGCCAGGGCGAAAGGATACACCGGTCCGCTGCCGTGCCGCTGCAAGCATACCGCCGCCAGCGTCAGCGTCCATCCCGAATCCACGACGTCATCCACCAACAAGACCGGCACTTGGGGCAGAGTTGGGCCGGGGCCGGACGCTGTAGTCACCTGATGGGCCAATCGCCGAAACATTCGCGCCAAACCACTGTCTGCCTCCGGCGCGGTGGCCGCAGTCAAGGGGGGCGCGTTGACGACTTCAAAGGCCCTCAGGATATTGCGCAGTTGCATAACACTGTTTTGCATCTCCTTTTGCGGCCGCGCAGCGTGACGCCGGCGCAGCGCCGGCCTGAATGCAAGCCCCAACTCCTCCGCCAGTCGTTGCGCGAAATCCCGGACCAGTTCAACATGGCGCTGCGACGGCACAGCGGTGACCCATTGGGGCGGCGGCTCCGGTTTCCATTTGTGCTGAATCAACTCGGCTGCGGCCTTCACCAACGAACCATCGAAACTGCCGGTCTGATACTTCCCGCGCGCCACTTGCTCGCCCCACCCGGCATCGCCGTAAAGGCAAAGCACCCGGCCCGGTTGAGCCCGCAGTCCTTCGGGGATGATGACTTTGGGCCGCCCGCTCTCGAACCGCTCCAGCGCGTCCGGCATCACCTTGTCCACTTCGATCAAAAGAGGCTTGGGCCAGCGAGCCCGAGGTTCCAACACCAACGCGTCGGCGCGCAGGAAATCCACTGCCTTTTGAACCAACTCAGGAGGAGGCGGACGCCGGCCAGTGTGGTCCGTGCAGTTCATGCACTTGCCGCAAGGCGCCGCCGCCGGGTCATCCAGGGCCCGGGCAAGAAACTCCATCAGACAACCGGTATGCTCGACGTATCGTTTGATTTGCTCCAACTCCGCCCGGCGATGGCGGGTGACCTGTTCGAACCGCGCCGCGTCCGGTTTCCATGGGTTGGCGGTGCGGCTGTAGCCGGAGGCGTCCCGCTGGACCGCGCCGTCAACTTCCAAGAGCTTGAGCGCCTTTTCCAGAGTGTTGCGGCTGTGGTTCAATTCTGCGCCGATTTGTTCCAGTGTGAGCGCGCCTTGTTTCCTGAGCACTTTGAGCACACCCTCCATCACTTCCAAAGGCGGAAAGGCCGTGCGGATGAAGTAATCCTGAATCTCGTCATCTTCGCGCCCGCTCAGCAGAATGCCGAAGGCCGAATCCACCGCCCGCCCGGCGCGACCAACCTGCTGGTAATACGCAACCACTGAGCCGGGCCGCTGGAAGTGGATGACAAACCCGAGGTCTGGCTTGTCGAAGCCCATCCCTAACGCCACGGTGGCGACGAGGGCCTTGACCCGATTATCGAGCAGTTGTTGTTCGGCTTGGATGCGTTCAGCGCTTTCCAGATCGGAGTGATAGGCCCGGGCGGCGATGCCCCGCTGTTTGAGCCATGCGGCAACGCGGCGGGCGTCCTGGATGGTGAGGGTGTAAATGATGCCGTTGCCTTGCAATTGCGGCAGAAAATGGGCCAGCCACGCCAATCGCCCGGCCTGATCGTGCAGCGTGATATTGTAAAGCTTCAGCGACCGGCGCACCAGCGGCCCGCGCAGGATGTGGAGGTTGGCGATCTGAGACTCGATATCCTGGACGACGCGATCGTTGGCCGTGGCGGTAGTGCAGAGCACGGGCACTTTTGCGGGCAGCAGTTGCAGGACGCGCACGATGCGGCGGTAGTCCGGGCGAAAATCATGGCCCCAGTCCGAAATGCAATGGGCCTCGTCCACGACGAACATCCCGATGCGCCCTTGGATCAGCGGCAACAATTTCTGAAGAAATTCAGCATTGCCCAACCGCTCCGGCGAAACCAGCAGCACGTCCACTTGGCCCGCCCGCAGCGCGGCCTCAACCTGCGTCCATTCTTCGAGGTTCTCGCTATGAATTGTAGCAGCGTGGATGCCCAACTTTTCTGCCGCGAGAATTTGATTGCGCATGAGGGACAGCAGCGGGCTGATCAGCAGCGTTGGACCGGCGCCGGCGTCTCGAAGGATTTTGGCCGCCAGAAAATAGACGATGCTCTTGCCCCAGCCGGTGCGTTGGACTACCAGGACGCGCTGGCGCCGGTTGGCGGCCAGATCGATCGCCTCCCATTGCCCATCGCGAAACTCGGTTTCTGGCCCGAGCATCTGTTGCAGGAGCGCCCGTGCCTCGTGGTTCTGCATGGCGCGCGGCAGATTGCCACAACCACGTGCAGAGAGGGACTTAAATTTGGTCGGCAGTAAGTTGCAGCAGCCCACGTGATCTCCGTCGATTTTCCCGTCTTGACCATTGGTGACAGCAGAGTTATACGCATCCCAGTTAACAGAGCTTAACGCCTAACGACCATTAACTTATGACTTTGACGAAGCGAGACTTGGTCATGCGCATCAGCGCAGAAACCGGCATGGTGCAACAGCAAGTCCTGGAGGTTGTCCAACGCACACTCAATTGCATCGCCGAGGGGCTGGCCAAAGGCCAGAAGGTCGAGTTGCGCAACTTTGGTGTGTTCGATGTCAAGATCCGCAAGGCGCGCATTGGGCGTAATCCAAATGCGCCCGAGACCGACGTGCCGATCCCCGAACGGTCGGTAGTCAAGTTCAAGCCCGGCAAAGAAATGCGCGCGGAGGTTGCCAAACTCGCGCCCAAGGCTCCCGGCCAGCCGACCCAGATTTGAATGGAACGTTTGCCTGGGTTTCGCGATTTTTATCCCGAACCACTCCCTCAGCCGGATCTGTGGAGCGCCGACGCGCGCCAATACATTTTCAGCAAGTGGCGGACTGTGGCCAGGCGCTATGGTTTCCGCGAGTACGACGGCCCGCCACTTGAACCGCTGGAACTGTTCACGACCAAGAGCGGCCAGGAGATCGTTGGCCAACTTTATAATTTCACCGACAAAGGCGAACGCGCCGTGGCGCTACGGCCTGAAATGACGCCCACGTTGGCCCGCATGATAGCCGCCCACGAGCGAGGCTACAAGAAACCCATCAAGTGGTTCGCCCTGCCGCAGCTTTTTCGCTACGAGCGGCAGCAAAAGGGACGGCTGCGCGAGCATTTTCAGTTCAACGCCGATATCATCGGCGAATCTTCTGTTGCCGCAGACGCGGAGTTGATAAGACTGCTCATCGACGCGCTTCGCGCCTTTGATCTGACGAGCAGTGACTTCGTCATTCGAATATCCAGCCGCGAGGTTTGGAGACAAAGACTGGACATTCTGCGCATCGAACAGGCCGCCATCCAGGACGCCATCTTCCAAGCCATCGATAAGATGGAGCGCGAGCCCCTTGAAGCCACCAGGACAAAGCTGCTGGGCTTGTCCCTTTCAGAGGATCAGATTTCGAAGATCATCGGGACCACCCAAATCACCGAGTCCGATCCGGAGCAATTCGGTAACTTGGCCTATATGGGCGAGCTTTTCGGTTATTTGGAAGACGTGAAGGAATTTTGTAAGGCTGATTTCCGCATCGTGCGTGGCCTAGCTTATTACACGGGGCTGGTATTCGAGGCGCACGACCGCAAGGGCGAATTTCGCGCCATCGCCGGTGGCGGGCGCTACGATAATCTGGTCAGGCTGATCAGCGGCGGCAAGGTGAACCTTCCGGCTCTCGGCTTTGGGATGGGCGACGTGGTGCTGTTGGAGTTGCTCAAAGCCAGGGGCTTGTTGCCAGCATTTGACGCCGCGCTCGACGCCTTCTGCTTAATCGAGGACGAGGCCTTGCGCGCCGAATCCCTCAAACTCGTTCAGGAGCTCCGCACTGCCGGCTTGGTCGTGGATTACCCGTTGGCTCCGGCAAAATCCGACAAGCAATTTAAGCGCGCCCAGGAACTCAAAGCGGCTCACACGTTCAAGCTGGAGCGAAACCAAACTGGCCACCTGATGACCAAAGTCAAAAACCTCAAGACGCGTGAAGAAAAGACACTCACCCCTGCTGCTGCGTCGGAAGAGTTGCTGCAGAATTCTTCTCCGCTGTGCCGGCACTCGTGCTAACTGCCGCGCGGCCTTCTTTTTCTTTCACCAGCGTGGCGCCCTTGCCCAGACGCTTGCGCAGGTAAGTGAGTTTGGCACGACGGACTGAGCCTTTCCGCTCCACCTCCACCTTTTCAACGCGGGGCGAATGCATCGGGAAAACGCGCTCTACCCCTTCGCCGTAGCTTATGCGTCTCACGGTGAACATCTCGTTCAACCCGCGCCCCCGCCGGCCAATGACGACCCCGGAAAAGATCTGGATTCGCTCTTTGTCGCCTTCGACAACTTTGGTGTGTACTCGCACGGTGTCGCCCACGGCAAAGTCCGCAGCCTCTTTGCGAAACTGTTCCGATTCAATTTTGTCAAGTAATGCCTGGTTCATACAGTGTCCGATTGGAACATTGGAGTGGTGGAGTAGCGGAGTGCCGGGCAAACGACCCAACATCCCATCACGCCATCACTCCTAATTCACAGTAAATCCGGTCTGCGTTCTCTCGTTCGCAATCTGGCTTGTTCGGCCCGCCAACGAGCGATCTCCGCGTGGTTGCCGGACAACAACGACTCCGGCACTTTCAGGTCGCGGAAGGTCGCCGGGCGTGTGTATTGCGGGTATTCCAGCAAACCGTGACTGAACGATTCTTCATCGGCGCTTTGCTCGTCGCCCAGCACGCCAGGCAATAAGCGCGTAACCGCGTCAATGATCACCATGACCGGCAACGCGCCGTTGGTCAGCACATAGTCTCCGATGGACAACTCGTCATCGGCCAGGTGCTCGCGCACGCGCTCGTCGAATCCTTCGTAGTGCCCGGAGACCAACACCAGATGCTCGGCTTGGGCCAACTCGCCGGCGATGGCCTGATTGAAGGTTCGGCCGGTGGGCGATAGTAAAATCACACTGCTGTTCCGGCCCGCTAGAGCCTCTACTGCTTCAAAGATCGGTTCAGGCTTCAATAACATGCCCGGTCCGCCGCCAAACGGACGATCATCCACCGTTCTGTGGCGGTCATGGGCGTAATCCCGCAAATTATGGATTGTCAAATCCAGCAGGCCCGCTTCCCGCGCCCGTTTGATGATGCTTTCGTCCAGCGGCCCCGCGAACATCGCCGGGAATAATGTCAGCACGTCGATTTTCATCTGGCTGCGATTGAGCAATCGAGCAGTGGAGCAATGGAGTGGCGGGGTGGCGGAAAACTCGATTGTTCCTCAGTCCGCCCAATCACTCCGCCACTCCATCACTATATTTTTTCAGTGCGCCTGCTCAACTGGCCGGATTCTCTTCGACTATTTCCAACGCGCAGCGCAGGCCTTTCCTGGCGCTGCCCGCCAGCAACAACGATCGAATCGCGTTGATGGTCATGCCCTGCCGGCCAATCACCTTCCCGACGTCCTGCGGGTGCAAGCGCAACTCATAGACAGTAGTTCCCTCTCGCTCGACAGGGGTGACCGTCACTTCTGCCGGATGGTACACCAACCCTTTGATGACGAATTCGAGAAAGCCTTGCATAGGAAAAACAGTGCGCGTTATGAAACGGCGGGCGCAGCAGCGGTGACGACGACGGCGGCGGCAGGGGCGGTGGTAGCGGCGGCAACCGGAGCGGTGGCAACTGGAGCGGCTGCCGCAGTGACGTCTTTGGCGGCTTTCTTGATGAAGCTGGCCACGGTTTCGCTGGGCTGCGCGCCTTTGCTCAACCAATATGTGACCCGCTCAACATCCAGCGTGAAGTTTCTGTCCTTCCTGCGCGGCTGATAAGTGCCCAGTTCTTCAATGAACCTGCCATCGCGCGGACTGCGGCCATCAGCCACCACAATGCGAAAGAACGGGGCGTTCTTGGCCCCGACCCGTTTCATGCGAATTCGAACCGGCATAAGTGATGTTCATCGTGGCGGCTGCAACCGCCAGTTTCAACCGTCAACGGCAATGTCCTTCCGAGAAGGAAGCAGAGACTAGGCGCGTTGTGTCGAGTTGGCAAGTCCTGTTTTCGGTTTTTTTCTGTCAACGCGCGGCGGTTGAAGCGGGTGGCAGACCTCAAGCCGACCTCAAACCTGCAGAGGTTTGCCACCCTCACGCTGCCCCCTCCACGTCCGGTCATTACTGAACAGCGAACCGCTTCTGTTCCTTGAGAACGCCCAAGATCCTCTTATGCGCGCCGGTAAACGGTAACCGATTTATTTCCTGCGTCGCCAGCCATCGGCCTCTGGGGGATACCTGCGAGAATAGCATATCCCCAAAGGCCAGGAAGACCTGCAGAGTCATCCGATATCGGGTGATCGAATGCTTGATCGTGCACAACGGTTCAAGAGCGGCAGGCGTGGTGCCCAGAACCCTTCGCGCCGCGCGCTTCAAATCGGAACAGCTTTGCTCGCTCCTGAGCCACCGCGTCCCTTTCGTGTCTGAAGGGTGCGCCGCCAGTTTCACGCCCAGATCGACTTGGCGCAACTCCAGGTTTGGAAACTCCCACAGATGCGCGTTGACAACGCCGCCTGGTCTCTGGCGCACCAGGAACCGTCCTCGCTGTTGCGCGACGAACGCCACAAAGTGCCGTTGCGCCACTCGAGGGCGCCGAGGAAGGTTGGGCAACTCATGGACGCGGCCCTCCTGATAGCCGATGCAATGTTTTGCCACTGGACAGATGTCACACTGCGGGGCTCTCGGCGTGCAGATCAGCGCGCCCAGTTCCATCAGCGATTGGTTGAAGTGCGAACAGGGACGGAAGTCGTGACGCGTCATGCGTAATGCCTGACTCGCCGTGGCCATCCCAGGCCGCCTCCGGGCCTTCGCAGCCGCATTCACCAACTCCTCAGCTATCCTCCACAGCCGGGCATTGGTTTCCTTCTCACGCGGATTCTCGGCGATGCCGAACAGCCGAGTCAGCACCCTTATGACATTGCCATCCAGGATTGGCTTGGACTGATTGAAAGCGATGCTGCAGATTGCGCCCGCTGTGTAACGGCCAATTCCCGGCAACGCCATTATTTCCTCAAAGTTTTCGGGAAACCTTCCGCCGTCTTTCTCCATAATCGTGCGCGCGGCCTGTTGCATGTTCCTGACCCGGGTGTAATAGCCCAATCCCTCCCAGAGCTTGCGGACCTTTTCAGGCTTCGCATTGGCCAATGCCTCGAGGTTTGGCAGCGCGTGCATCCACCGTTCCCAGTAGGCCAGGACGGTCTTGACCTGCGTCTGCTGGAGCATCACCTCAGAGACCCAGATGCCGTACGGGTCGCGAGTCCGCCGCCAGGGCAAGTCTCGCGCATTTCGCCCAAACCACCCGAGCAACGCTCCTACCAACCTGGATTTTGCATGAATGCCTGCGCAAAGGCGTGACGCCTGCTTTCCATTCAGTGGGTTGTGAGGCCTTCCAGCCGCCCGTTGTTTGGCGGGAATGTAACGGGTGAAGGGAAAGCCGCCCGGACCTGCCGGCTGGAAAGTCTGCGCTACGCCGCCGCCCTCGCTGGTCGTCACTCGTCGCTCGTCACTCATCGCGCATCGCTCGTCACTCCCTGTGGATCTTAGACTTTAGCATGCTTTCCGGCAACAGCAGTGAACTCCCAAGCCTCTTGGGGGGTGTTGGAGGCGTAAACCCGTAAGGAGGTGCATAAACGTGGGTTGTTTTTGAGTTCCAACCCGTAAGGTAACCCGTAAGGAGGCGTAAGGAAGCCGTAAGTCCCAAGACTGCCCGGCGCGGATCGAATCCCAAGCCTCCAAACGGCGCTTCCTGAGCCCACCGCCTGCCTGAGCTATTGCGTCGTGAGGTGAAAATTCGATAAGAAATCCGGGACGCTTGCCATCGCGGGCACAGCAGTTACACTGCTTCACAAATTGGGCATGTGTTTGGTTGGCGCTTCGCCAGTATCGTGAATCGTGAAACCATTAACCTCTTATACCTGCAAACTGACAGACCAGCAGGCGGCCACCCTCAAAGCCTGGTTGCAGGCCCATCATTACAAATTCCGCCAGGTTCCTTATGCGCGGTTTGCTGCCGAAAACGACAAAACCAACCTGGTTTTCTACGACAGCGCCAAACTCGTCGTGCAGGGCAAAGGGACCCATGAATTCATTGAGTTTGTGCTCGAACCGGAGGTCCTAAAGCAGGCGCGGCTCGGTTATGAGGCCGTATTGAATCCCGAACTGCTCCTGCCGCGTTTGGGCGTGGACGAAAGCGGCAAAGGCGATTTCTTCGGGCCGCTTTGCATCGCCGGAGTTTATGTGAACGAGTCCGTCGCAGACGCCTGGGCGGATGCCGGCATTCGCGACTCAAAAAACATTTCCAGTGACAAACGGATTAAGGTGTTGGCCGAGTTGATCCGCACAACGCCGGGCTGTGTAACCAGTGTGGTCCCCATTGGCAACGAAGCCTACAACCGTCTTTACGCAAAAATGAAAAGCGTCAACACGATGCTCGCCTGGGGCCATGCCCGGGTCATTGAGAATCTGATGGGCCAAAAGCATCGAATGAACCCGCCACCGGCCCGCGCGATCAGCGACCAATTCGCGTCTAATAAAGCCGTAGTAGCCAAAGCCCTGATGACGCTGGGCCGGGAAATCGAACTGGTGCAAAAGCACCGCGCGGAGGAGGACCTGGCCGTTGCTGCGGCTTCGATCCTGGCACGGAACGAGTTCGTCACCCGCCTGGGAGCTTTGGAAAAAGAGTTCGAGATGAAACTCCCCAAGGGGGCCTCGGCGGCAGTGGACGCTGCGGCCAGGGAATTCGTCGCCAGGCATGGGGCAGAAACCCTGCCGACGGTCGCCAAAATGCACTTCCGCACCGCCTTGCGCGCCCAAGGTCTGCCCGAACCGCCGAAAGTCCAGTGGCAACGAAGATCAGGCGCGGGAAAGATCCAGAGCCAGCAAGCCTGACCAATCAAACGAAGCAGACCCCATGAAACGGCCACGCCGCGGCAAGCCACTTGGAATTAAGGCACTAACGTTGCGCGGTAAAAGCACGCCGCTTTGTTACCAGGCCGTGTGCCTGGAACAATCACCGCGATCCCATTTGGCGTGACCACTGTGAGCGGCAGCCAGTTCAGTGGAGGACTGAGGTTCTCGGCTTGTTGGACTTGATAGGTGCGCCCCGCTATGCCCAAGAGCGTTAATCCCTCATTCATGCTAAACTGGAGCAGGGACGACCCCGATTCGCCAGTCAGCACCAGAGTCGTCGTGGCGCTACCCGCTCCATCGGGAGATGGATTAACTGCTGAAACCGCCGTTATCGAACGTGCCCCGCCATCGCCGATGAAACGCAAGCCCGCTTCTCCTTGGTCCACGGTGATGAAATCAGTTGCCTTAACCGCCGCCAGGCTCGAAGCCAGGTACAGGCTGCCACCCAGAACTTCAGTAACACCAAAATGAGTCACTTCCGGTCCATCCAACGGGTTTCTGCTGATGAAGATGGTTGAGCCCCCTGCCTCGGTGATGACTGGAGCCTGCGCGACGGCCAGATACGCAAAGCCAGAGCGTGTCGCTCCACCGATTGTGTCAAAATCCCCGACCACATACACGTCCATGCCATTGGCTGCAAGGCCGGCCAGGTTAACGTTGGCAGATGGATAATCTGATCGATGGGGATACGGGTTCCACGCCGGATCAATAGTCCCTGGACCTGAAGTGCTCAGCCGCACAAGGGGTGCGTTGGTCAGCCCCGAAGCGGTTGTGACCGACCCTCCGGCGAAGAGGTTGGTTCCACTCACAGCCATCACGGTCACAGAACCGCTGACCAAATCCGGCTGCCAACTAGGGTCGGTTACGCCTGTGCCCAAGGTGCTCACTCGGACCAGCCCAAAAAGCCCCGCTACGTAGAGGTTGGTGTCGTCAAGTGTCAAGACACGGACCCCGGAACCAAGCGCAGGGTCCCACAGCAAGTCTGGCGTGCCGCTTCCTGTCGCGCTCAGCTTCGCAAGTCCCCTTCGCTCAATAGAGCCTATGGCCCCGGCATTGATAGCGTCGAAATCGCCGCCCACATAGACGTTGCTGGCGTCCACTGCGAGGGACCGCACGAGCTTGTCCCCGAACCCGCACGAGGAGCACTCGAACACACCCGGGTTCCAGTTAGAATCCCTTTGTCCGGTGCCGGTCGTGCTCAGCTTAACGATGGTTTCGGAACCTGGAAAGCTGCTGCTCGCCACGAAGAGATTGGTTGTTTCAATGGCGAAGGCGTCCACAGGGACGGACAGATTGGGATTCCATGCTTCGTCGGCTTGGCCCGTGCCCGTGGCGTCAAGCTTGGCGAGGAAACTCCTGGACTGACCACCGACGCTACTGAAGTTGCCAGCAATGAAAACATTTGCGTCTTGGAGCACAATGGCCGTGACCGGTCCATCTGCTCGAGGAACCCAGGTGTTGTCCAGCGTCCCGTCTGCATTAAACCGGGCCAGATTCTGACAGGGCAGACCGCCAGCCAGATAGAAGTCCCCTCCCACGATGACTTTGCCGTCGGCTTGTCGGGCCACAGCCAGTTCCCTTCCAGGATTGCCTACTTGCGCGAGGAAAGTATTATCACGCGCGCCTGTGCCCGGGCTAAGCTTGGCCACGGACAACGAAACCACGCCGTTGATCGCGGTGAACGCGCCTCCAGCTAAAACCGAACTACCGCCGGGGGTCAGTGCGTACACATACTTGCCGCCGGTGTCGGCGTTCCAGGACGGATCGGCGGCGCCATTGCCTGTGGCGCTCAGTTTCGCCAGACCGCTACGCGGTATTCCGCCGATTTGCGAAAACGACCCTCCCACGTACACATCCCCGCCATTGACCGCCACTGCATAAACCATCTCGTGGTCGGTGCTTGGGTCCCATGCCGGATCCGGCGCGCCGGTGCCATCAAGACTGAGCCGGGCGATGTTCTTCCTGCTCACGCCGCCGACCTGATCGAATGAACCACCCACATACAGGTAATTCTCCGTTGCAACTAGAGCAGGCACATAACCGAGATTGCCACCGGTCACGTCCGCATCCCAAACCGGATCAACGTCGCCAGCGCCAAGCGTGCTGACTTTACCCAACCGGTTCCGGCTCAATCCGCCCAGTTGGCCGAAATTTCCCCCCACGTAAAGGTCCGTCCCTTGCACCGCCAAGGCGAAAATGTTTATGTCCGGCTGCGGACCCCAAGGGGACTCGCCTTCGCCCGTGCCGGTGGTGGTGAATTTGGCCAGATAAGAGAGGCCGCCCACGAAAACATTGGTGCCGCTCACGGCCAATGCGTGCAGGTTGCCGGGTTGGTTCGGGTTCCAGACCGGGTCAGCCGCGCCGGGGCCTCCCGTGCTCAATTTGGCGATCCCGTTTCTGCTTTGGCCGCCGATGGCCGAGAAGTCGCCAAGCACGAAGACATCCGTCCCGCTTACCGCGATCTGTCGAACTGCGTCATTGGCTTCCGGGTTCCAGGTTGGATCGACCGTGCCGTCGGCGTTAACCCGCGCGATGTTGGTTCGGCTCACGCCGTTCACCAAGGAGAAATAACCGCCCACAATGACCTTGCCGTCGTCCTGCTGCGCAATGGCCAGCACTGACCCAGCGGTGAGGAAATGCGCGTCGGGCAGCGTCGCTGGAGACTTTTGGGCCGGACAAGTTGAGGCCAGGAACAAGAGCCAGATCGCGGTTACAATTTGCCATACCCTCCGGCGGCAGTTGCAAAGTCCCTGCTCCCATCCGCTGGATCCACAAACAAAGGCTGGTTCGTATTGAATGTTCTGCCAATGGCGACT